>Ga0316206_1001048_pt1 | contig 28148 bp, 28 predicted proteins | sample 6monthpyrite_MG_FD_204942 | JGI IMG/M metagenome (GOLD analysis project Ga0316206, IMG submission 204942) | Microbial mat bacterial communities from mineral coupon in-situ incubated in ocean water Damariscotta River, Maine, United States -... | ecosystem: Environmental > Aquatic > Marine >... | reverse complement strand
CACTCCTCGCGAACCCGCAGCGGCCTATCGAGAAATAGAACGCAACGCGATGGACTGGTCACAAGTGCGTCCAGAGTGGGGCTTGTCAGGTAATGCTTATTTTATTATTGGTCGACGTTCACTGACTCAAGATCTAAGTTTGGAAGGCCGTGCATTTTTACATTCTTACGACTATCACATTGATCCGAAACGACGTTTGTTAGAAAACATACTCACGGGCCCACTGGTGGTTGGTCAGTGGATCAATATGGAACATTATTTTTCAACTGTTGATAACGAACGCTTTGGAAGTGGAAGTAAGGTTTACCACAATGTGGCGGATCGCTTTGGCGTAATGACAGGTAACTTAAGTGACTTACGTACCGGCTTGCCTGCACAAACGGTTTTGCAAAAAGGTAAACCTTATCACGAACCGATGCGTCTCATCACTGTGATTGAAGCCCCTCTTGAACATGCAAAACGTGCCATTGAAGACGTCGTCACGGTTAAGTACTTAGTATATAACAGCTGGATTCGGTTATTAGTTATTGATCCCGAAAAACAGGTTGTATGCTCCTATGAAAATGGCGAGTGGGTTACGCGTTCCTTGTCATCTTTACAAAAAACTGTATCGCCTGAGGAGGCTAATACGTTATGAAAAATCTCAACTTCAGCCAAGTCAAAAAACTTGAAATTATATTGGAAGGCGAACACCAGGGATTAGTGACTGATTTACTCGACCATGCCGGCGTTACCGGGTATACGATTGTCAATAATCTCTCAGGTAAAGGGCGTCATGGTTTTCATGAAGGTCATCTGATGTTTAATGAAGATGATGTATTAATAATGATTATTGTTGCGGTACCTGAAGAGCTAGTTAATCCAATTCTCGAGGGTTTGGCGCCTTATTATAATGATCACACAGGTATCGTTTTTATTTCTGATATTCAAGTAACTCGATTAATAAAATTCAAAAGCGAAGAGAATAACGAATAGAGATATATGAAAGTTAATTAAGTCTTGTAGTAATATATGAAAATAAGAATGTTCATTATGTAATATTATTTATATGCAAGAAATAATAAATTTAGAAGGCATGTGGTTTTTGGTTGTATCATTTATCTAGTCTTTCTATCGTCTTATGGTTATTTACCTTAGCTTATTTAATTTATGGTAATTGGCAACAATAAAAAATATGTTGTTTGTACTATGAGATCAAAACGGGCATAAATCGGGACAAGCGTGTATGATTTCCTGATGTACAATTTGTCATCTATCTGGAATTAGAAAAATCATGAATCGATCTAACGCACCCAAAACTTATCCTGGCTTAGACCATGATATGAATGGCGGAATGACAGCGGTCGGCAAAATCATCCGTGATGCATGGCTGTTCGATATCCTACCCGAATCTGAGACCTGTGAAGGCTGGGGGATTTCGCGAATCGATACAATTTACCAGCAGGTAAATGCTGAATGGGATAAATACGGCAGCATGGTCAGCTTGTTGCCTGAAGAATTACAAACCCGACACAAGCGTATTTATGATGAGGCTGTTGCTAAAGCAAAAGCGTGTGGATGGGATCCTGGGATTATTTCTGGCGATGTGGATTAATCAGGATCTGACTCAGACCTCCTATCCCAGGTCAGGGATTTATATAATTCACTAGACAATTTCTTTGATAGTGTTGCGTTGACCGGTTGAGGTCACTGCCATTATTAGTCATTCATTCATAAATAAATAAATAAATACCTAAAGCCTGCTGGCGACCAGACCTTAACTATTTAGAGCATGTTTTCTTGATTCATAGAACGAGATTAGCAGCGGAATGTCAGTTTACTGTTTTTTTTGTTCTTCTTCGTAGCATTCGTATTTAAGAGTACTGTCATGCGCGGCTTTCAAAGCATTAAATGCTGATTCTTTATTACTATAGAAGGCATATTTACCGAGTTCTTTTACAACGCCGCTCTCTTTAAGCACGTGCATAACCTGGTTCTTAAGACTACTGAAGACCAGGTTAACGCCAACTTCACGCAAGTGTTTAGCTACTTCACGAATTTTTTCTTCGCCAGAGGCATCAATTTCATTAACACCGCTACCGACCACCAGGATAGTTGTGGCTTCCGGGAAGTCAGCATGGGCTTCAAGAATCATATCTTCAAAGTAAGCCACGTTTACGAATGTCAGTGAACCGTCAAAACGTACAGGGACAAAATAAGGGCTAACTGGTTGTAGTTTATGAGATGTTATACCACCGAGCGTGCCATCTTCTTTAAGGCCGAGCACTTCAGCGCGCGGTTTCATTGTGCTGATTAAACTCGTCAGTATGGTTAGCCCGATACCGAGTAAAATACCGTTTGCAATAGCTGGCGCCATGATTAATGTGGCAATGAATGTGATGATACCGGTGATGGCGCCAGGCCGATCGATTTTCCATGCATGGATTAATGGATCGATTCGAATCAGGCTGAATACCGCCATCATAACGATAATGGCCAGTACCGCTTGTGGTAGATGGTAAAGGTAGGCAGTAAAAAATAACAACACCAATACCACTGATAATGCGCTGATAATGGCAAATAAACCGGTTTTAGCGCCGGTTTTGGCGGCAACTGCCGAACGGGAGAATGAACCACTGACTGTGTATGAACCAAAAAAACTACCGGTAATATTCGCGAGGCCCTGTCCAATGAGTTCTTTACTGGTATCAACACGTTCACCTGTTGTGGTCGCAATGGCTTTAGAAATGGATGTGGCTTCCATGAAACCAATCAGGGCCATAACCAGTGCGGCAGGCAACAGTAAAAATAACAGATCCCAGCGAATAGTCGGTGCTTTAAAGCTAGGCAAGCCTTGTGGAATATAACCGACAACGGCACCACCTGAAGAGAGAGTAAGCTTATTATCTTCAACATGATGAAAACGCCAGGTCTGATTATCTGTTTCAGTATTAGCAGGTATGGCATCAGAAGGGTACAGCGCAACAAGCGACTCGTTTTCAATCACGCCCTGGTAGGTCATGCCATGAAGTTCGATGCGACGGTTGTTGTTTTCTTTTTGAAGTTTTTCCAGTTGATATTTGTAAACATTTGCCTCAGCAAGAAGTGTCTGGGCTTTCTTGATATTTTCAATGCCACCTTTTTCTTCTAGTAGCTTCGTCTGCGAATTATTGTTCGCGATCGATGTGGTCAGCTCAGCAATTTCTTTATTAGTCTTACCGTACGTTTCAATGGTTAGGACGGCAGTTTGATCCTGAATCAGTGAGGGTGAAACACTGGTCTTATTTTCAAAACCAAACAGTGCGCTTAATAACGTCATCACGGCAACCGCGATCAAAACACCTGGTAAAGCAGAGTTTATTTTTTTCAAACCAGATATCAGTACCCAGGCACCTGCAGCAAAGATCAGGGTCCACCAGTGGACTTCGGGTAGCTGTTCAAAAACGTTTGATAAATCCAGCAAATAAGTATCAGAGCGGGGGAAAGGGACGCCAATCACTTTGCTTAGTTGAGAAAAACCAATAATCAATGCAGCCGCATTGGTAAAACCAATGATGACCGGGCTGGATAAAAGGTTAACAATGGCGCCAAGGCGAAACACACCCAGTGCCAGGCGTAATATGCCGACCATTAAAGCCAGCATCAGGGATATTTCAATAAAATCTGTGGTGCCCGGTGTTGCGTATGACATGACAGCCGCCGCGGACATCAGGGACAACATGGCAACGGGACCCGTATGTAGCTGGTTAGACGAGCCCCATAAAGAAGCGATGATGACCGGGATAAAAGCAGCATACAGCCCATATACCACAGGTAAACCCGCTAGCTGAGCATAAGCCATACTTTGAGGGACCAGTATTAATGCAACCGTAATACCTGCGATAAAGTCTGCCCGTAATGTCGTTTTGGACATGGGGAACCAGCGCAGAAAAGGGAATAGGGAATTTTGAATCTTCATAACATGTATCCTATTTTGCATAACGCCTTTTTTATTTATCCAATCATTGGCTTCAGAACACTGAGAGGCCTGCAGGAAATACTCTGGACAACTATCGCGTGATTAAGTGATTCGCTCAGTTATCCATTTTGGGTGCGAAGTATGAAGCAGGTGGGGTGCTGTGACTAATTAATACTATAAATAGGATACATTGCTAAAAGTCGATAGGTTCTATCACTTCATATAGATCGAAGCCGACATTTATGGTTTGGCTGCTCTTATATATAGTTATATAGCTATGGATTGGTTTAGATAATTTTTATTCACACTATATTTTAAAAGGGCATAATATCGTTGTGTGTCAAAATCAATTCGCCTAGAGCTCTGAGTACTGACGCCCTGAGCAGCTGAATGTCCGTATGCTAATGATAATAGTGAGTTGGATTAGCAAGTAAGTTAAGAATATCGTGATTTAGTGCTTAAAAACTGGGTGGGATTTTTAAGATAGATAATTATCTATCTGTTTGTAATAAAATATCGATTAGCCTCAAGGTTCTAAATCTCTTATTCTCCTTGAAAATCATTATAATGATTGGTACTGTTCGTGGCCCTGATTTTACTTATAGCTTTATCGAGTAATCGTTGCGATATTATCAATGCCTTTTAACCCGCTGTCTTAACGGCCATATCATAAAGTGCTTTCATGGTAGAACTTAGAACCTATGTCTACATCGATTCGCTGCAGCCTCAGCTTGCAGAGTACATAGCGGGTGTCTCGCAGGGCTTTCCGCCTGTACCGGGTAATGCTGCTTTGTGGGTTGAAGTCGCGCCGGGCATGGCAATCCACCAATATACCGATATTGCATTAAAGGCCACTCAAGTTCACCTTGCGCAACAGGTTGTAGAGCGTGCATTCGGTTCTATGGTTTTGCATCATCGCACCTCAAGTGATGTGGTTGAAGCGGGTCATGCGGTATTGCGTAATCTCAATGCAAATGTAAATGATCGCCAACGTTGCGAAATTACCTGGCAGGAAATTATTCGCGGCATGACGGCTGACCATACCATGCTGGTTAATCGATCGGATCGCAGAGGTTCGATGATGTTGCCTGGTGAAAGTATGTTTATCCTGGAGACTGAACCTGCTGGTTATATTGTTTATGCTGCTAATCAAGCAGAAAAAGCAGCAAATATTAATCTGGTTGATGTTAAAGCGGTTGGTGCATATGGTCGTTTGACGATTTCAGGTCGTGAGGCTGATGTTGAAGAAGCTGCTGCAGCTGCGGTTGCTGCAGTGCAAAACCCGGCTGGAACCTGAGGCAATATCAATGCATCGCCAGGAGCTTGTTCAGTTATTAAAAAATTACCAGACACGTTTTATGGATGAGCTGGCTTTTGTAAATCGATCTATTGATTTTGTGGAGCAAAATTCCGAGGTTTTTTTTCGTGAGTTGCATCCAGCACATGTCACCGGTTCAGCCTGGGTGGTTAACCCGGATCGTAGCAAGGTGTTAATGATGCACCATAAAAAGTTGAACCAGTGGTTTCAACCGGGTGGTCATGCAGATGGTGATTCGGACATTGTGCGTGTTGCCTTAAAAGAAACGGAAGAAGAAACAGGCATCAGTGCCGAACATATTAAATTAGTGGATGGCAATATTTTTGATGTTGATATCCACACTATTGAGCCGTATGGCAATGATCCTCGGCATGAGCATATTGATATACGCTTTTTGCTCGAAGTAGATGATCGCTTGCCAGTGCCAGGTAATGATGAGTCACATGAGGTTCTTTGGATTGATTTGATCAACGTGTCGCATTACAACCGCAACCGTTCAACATACCGTATGTTGGAGAAAACACGGGCAATGCGTAACTCGATTAAGCAACGCCTTAGGAGCGCATAAATAATTTTGATTATGGTTATTGAGTAAAATCTGGCAATAAATTGATACGGTGCTATATTTACGCCTTTCAAATTTACAGATTTCACTGAATAACCAAAATGGAAACATGAGCATCAGTAATTTTAGTGCTCAATTAGTTAGATATAACCGTTTATACGGGTAAAATTTCTAAAGCATCGATTTTTATCTATGTTTTATTGATGAAATATCAATTGGAACAATGTATAGTTTTGCGGCTATTATTTGGACCATCGAATTATTAACAGTTGTTTTTTAAACGTCGTTTTTTAAACATCATAGATACTTAAACTATGTAGGAGTTTAATCATGTCAGCATCAAAAGCTTATGAAGCGGGTGTTAAGGAATACCGCGATAAATATTGGACGCCAGACTATATACCTCTCGATACTGACCTTTTGGCCTGTTTCAAGGTTGTTGGTCAAGAAGGTGTGCCAAAAGAAGAGGTTGCTGCTGCTGTAGCTGCTGAATCTTCAACAGGTACTTGGTCTACTGTATGGTCTGAATACTTAACAGATTTAGAGTTCTACAAAGGTCGTGCATACCGCATTGAAGATGTTCCTGGTGATCCAAGCGCGTTCTACACGTTCATCGCTTACCCGTTAGACCTTTTCGAAGAAGGTTCTGTTGTAAACGTATTAACTTCTTTAGTTGGTAACGTATTCGGCTTTAAAGCATTGCGTTCTTTACGTTTAGAAGATATTCGTTTTCCAATCGCTTACATCAAAACTTGTGGTGGTCCACCAGCAGGTATTCAGTTAGAGCGTGATCGTTTAAACAAATACGGTCGTCCATTATTGGGTGCAACAATCAAACCTAAATTAGGTTTATCTGCTAAGAACTACGGCCGTGCTGTATACGAGTGCTTACGTGGTGGTCTTGATTTAACTAAAGATGACGAGAACATCAACTCACAACCATTTATGCGTTGGAGAGATCGTTGGGATTTCGTTGCAGAAGCTATTGATAAAGCTGAGCGTGAAACTGGTGAGCGTAAAGGTCACTACTTAAACGTTACAGCTTCTACTCCAGAAGAAATGTACAAGCGTGCTGAGTATGCAAAAGAGCTTAACATGCCTATCATCATGCATGACTTCCTGACTGGTGGTTTCACTGCAAACACAGGTCTGGCTAACTGGTGTCGTGATAACGGTATCCTGTTACACATTCACCGTGCAATGCACGCTGTAATCGATCGTAACCCACACCACGGTATTCACTTCCGCGTATTAGCTAAGTGTCTGCGTCTGTCTGGTGGTGATCAACTTCACACTGGTACTGTTGTAGGTAAGCTTGAAGGTGATCGTAACTCTACTTTAGGTTTCGTTGATCAATTACGTGAGTCTTTCGTACCTGAAGATCGTTCACGCGGTGTATTCTTCGACCAGGATTGGGGTTCTATGCCAGGCGTATTCGCTGTAGCTTCTGGTGGTATCCACGTATGGCACATGCCAGCATTGGTAACTATCTTTGGTGATGATTCTGTACTTCAGTTTGGTGGTGGTACTCAGGGACATCCTTGGGGTAATGCTGCTGGTGCATGTGCTAACCGTGTTGCTCTTGAAGCATCTGTTAAAGCTCGTAACGAAGGTCGTGAAATCGAGAAAGAAGCTCGCGACATTCTGACAGAAGCTGCTCAGCACAGCCCAGAGTTGGCTATTGCTATGGAAACTTGGAAAGAAATCAAGTTTGAATTTGATACGGTTGACAAACTGGACGTTCAGTAAGTCAAGTTTCGTTCAACGTATAAAATATTGAGGAATTATCAATGAATACACAAGGTGATTATCAAACTAAGGCGACTCTGGAAACTTTTGGTTTTCTTCCAAAGTTCACTGCTGAAGAAGTTCAGCGTCAGATCGCTTACATGGTTGCAAACGGTTGGTCTCCTGCTATCGAGCATGAGCACCCAAACAACAAAATGGAAACTTACTGGCCGATGTGGAAGCTTCCGTTCTTTGGCGAAACTAACATGGCTAACATTTTAGGCGAGCTAGAAGCGTGTCGTCGTTCATACCCAGATCACAATATTCGTTTGATCGGTTATGACGCATACACTCAAAGTCAGCCAGTATGTTTCGTGGTTCACGAAGCTTAAAAGATAGATAAAGTCACCAGCGTCAGATATGAACGTGGATAAAAACACCTGTTCACGTTCAGACCTGGCAGTACGGAGATAATAATGTCACAGACATCAAGCAACAGTGCAAGAAAAGCAGCCTTAGCAAGACGTATTGCTATGTCTCAAGGTGGTAAAAAAGCCATGGGTAGTAGCGAACGTACGCGCTCTGATTCTGCGAACACTTCATCAGCTGTTTCTACGCCAGCGCAAACGGCTGCTCCAGTAGCTAATTATTCTGCGCCTCAAAGCCAGGGTGGAAATGCCCGTAAAGCGGCTTTAGCAAGACGTATTGCTATGTCTCAAGGTGGTAAAAAAGCCATGGGTAATAGCGAGCGTACGCGCTCTGATTCTGCGAAAACTGCACCAGCTGTTTCTACGCCAGCGCAAACGGCTGCTCCAGTAGCTAATTATTCTGCGCCTCAAAGCCAGGGTGGAAATGCCCGCAAAGCGGCTTTGGCTAGACGTATCGCTATGTCTAAAGGTGGTAAAGCTGCTGTTGCTAGTACTGATAGAACGAATAGTACTGCTGCGGCAAAATCAGCGACGAATACAGAACGTAAAGATGGTTGTGGTTGTGGTTGCGGTGGTAAAGATAAGCCAGCTGAAACAACAGCAACAACTTCAGATATGAGCTTTTCGGCAAGTCTTGCAGCTATGCCGATTTCTCCAAGTTTGAAGAAAGTTGGAGTTAATCCTACGCGTGCAGCAACTTTAGCGCGACGTAAAGCCATGTCTACTAGAGGTAAAGCGGCTCTTAAAGGTGGTACTGTAAGCGAAGCAAGTGCGGCGCGTGCAGCAAATCCTGATATTTCTAGTCGTGAACTGGCTCAAACATTACGTACACAACGTAGTCAGAAGGGTAAAACCAGTAGCAGCAAGCAGACTAAGACTGCCGCAACAGGTCCTGGTCGTCACCGTAAAGTACAAGATGCAGCACAAGATGCACCCTGGAAAGTGGGTGTAACTGAAACTTCATCAGGTCAAGCAGTGACTGGCACTATGGTTGACCGCACAGAAGATGTGACAGGTACTGAAGCTAGTGCATGTCGCGGCATCACTGGTACTGAGTACATGGGTGCGGACGTGTTTAAAGATTATTGCCAAAAAGATGCAGCGCCTGCTTTTAATCGAGTAAGTGTGACATCAACAGGCACAGGTAATCGCGTAAGTGGTAATAACGTTAGTCGTAGTGCTTCAGTAACAGGTAACGAGCCTGGTACATGTAAAGCAGTAACGGGTACAGAATATGTATCGACTGAGCAAGCGCAAGACTTTTGTGCTTCTAAAGGTCCAACGAAGCCAGCGAAAATTTCAATGGCTGAAACAGCTAAAGGCAAATCAGTAACAGGTAACAATGTTGGTCGTTCTGATATGGTCACTGGCGATGAGCCAGGTTCTGATCGTGTTTTGACAGGTTCACAATATATGTCAAAAGGTCAGGATTCGGCACCAAATAAAGTTGCTATTAGTAGCACATTACGTGGTGGTTCAGTATCAGGTACAACAGTTGGTCGTAGCAATAATGTTACGGGTGATGAGCCAGGTAGTTGCCGCAATGTTACTGGCGATGATTATGTAAGTGCAGAGCAGTATAAAGACTTCTGTAAAAGTGCACCGGCACCCACTGATCAAAAGGTAGGTGTATCAAGTACTTTAATGGGAAAGAACGTAACTGGCACAATGACGGACCGTGGCGGTAACGTAACTGGAAACGAAGCTGGTACTTGTAAAGCATTAACGGGCACACCTTATGTCGGTGCGGCTCAAACTGAAGCCTTCTGTGCTTCACCTGAAAAAGCAATGGCAATGGCACGTGCTAACAAAGGCACTGGCAATGTTGGTGCTGCAATGACAGGCATTCAGCCGGGTATAGCTGGTGTGATGACAGGTGACTCAAAAGGTGCATGTGAACCGCTAACAGGTACACCTTATGTAGGTGCGGATCAGGCAGCACAGGCTTGTCCTGCAACTGCAGCGACAACAGCTAGTCCAGATTTCCCACAAGCAATGGGTGGACAACCTTGGGGTGATTTCAGCGTGTCTTCTCCAGCAGGAGCTGCACAAGAAATGATAGCCAAAGGTGGTATCACTGGTGCTGTTTATGAAAATAGTCATATTACTGGTCCATTCGGCATGGCTGATGGCAAGGTAACCGGTACTGAAGAAGCTCGTTTCGGCGGCGCTCAGGCACCGGTACAACAACCAGTTGCAATGGCTCAAGAGCTTGATGGTCGTGCAATCTCACGTGTTACTGGCGAAGGTCAGGCTGCGGGATTAAAGATCACAGGTGATGACTGGGACCGTGGTGACCATGTAACAGGTACTGAAGGCACTTCAGCTGCACGTCGTAATCCAACGATTCGTGGCAATATGACTCCTATGGCTGTTACTAATGTAGCTAATAAGAGAAATGAAGAAGTGGCTTTGCCAATGAGCAAAGTAACTGGCAGTAGTGGTAACACTGAACAAGGTTCGTTAATCACTTACTCAGGTGGAGCTCGCGGTTAAGCTGATTAATTTCAGCTTGCCCAGGGCTTTAGTAGGTAAGAATAATGATTAGGCGTAGACCAAATAGCCCTTTGTCAAGAAATCGACAGGGCGTCACAACAGGCACAACAAGTCGTCCACGACCTGCTGCAACTGTTGCGAATTCTGGTTCTGGCAACCATGTACTGGTAGATGGCGCTGAAAATGGTCAGCTGTATCAATACGAAACTTCTGTAAAGAAATCGTTTGATGCAGTTGTACCAACCTTGAAAAAGGTTTCAGCCTATCAACATGAAGAAGATTTTGTTGCTCGAGCGCAAGCAGTAGCAACACAAGAACTTGGGTTTGAACTACCAAAAGAAATTTTGGAAGACGCCTGGGTAGAACAACTGGACATGCGTTCATTGTTCGCATGGTGTGTCTTTAAAAGTTATCAGCGTTATTGCGATGACTTTTTTAGCACAGCGCCCCTGAGTGATGGTTTGGGTAATAAAAGTGTTGAAGAGTTTCAAAGCTTTATTCAACAGTGTGGATTCCACACGATGGATGTGTCGCCTTGTGCGGACGGACGTTTAGCTCACGCTATTCGTTATGTTTTACGGTTACCGATTGAAGCGGTGCGTCGTAAGTCATACGCCGGTGCAATGTTTGATATAGATAACAGCATCCAGAAGTGGGTTGAAACAGAAATGCTGCGTTTCCGTGAAGGTAAGCCAAATATGGCAGATGAACCAACACGGTATTTGAAGACGGTGGCGTATCACTTCAGTTCGGTTGATCCGAGTCATGAAGGATGTGCGGCACACGGTTCAGATGATGCGTTAGCCGCCAAACAAGGATTGAATCGTTTAAAAGCGTTTCAACAGGCGATAGAAAATAGTTTTTGTTGTGGTGCTTCAATAGACTTGTTGTTATTGGGTATCGACACAGACACCGACGCAATCAAGGTTCATATTCCTGATGCAAATGGTGAAATAGATTTAGAGAAGTTTGTTGATGCAAAAGATGTTTATCAGCAAACACAGCGACTCTCTGCAACTGATGCAACACAACGTGTTGAGCAGATGATTCGTCAGGCGCAAGCCAGTGTGAATGGAGGCATGTTGAAATTAATCAGCAAGCTTATCATCAACAACTTGTCGCAGATTGAATATGTAATGAGTTACTACGGCGGCCATTACGAAGATATCGGCCATGCTGAACGCTTTATTGGCGCTGGCATTGGCTTTGAAGAAGTGCAGCTACGCAACTTAACGTACTTTGCGTATTTGAATACGGTTGAAGAGTCTACAGCGGATTTTGATGTAGGCATAAAAATCTTCAGCAAGTTAAATGTTGCACACGGTTTACCGGTACCGGTTGTGATACGTTTTGATTATCACGGTCAAGTACCAGGATCTCGCGATAGAGCAATCGAGCATTGCCAGCGTGTATCCGATGCAGCAGCGGCTCGCTATAGCGACTTAGCTGAAAAAGGTTTGCTGCACACATTGTTAGTAATACGTGATTGTAATGCTAACGGACAAATTGAAATTTTAGGTTCGTCGCTGAAAGCGGCGATATAAATAGCGCGGAGATTACCAGGTGAAAATCTGTAAGGTAGTAAAACCTTTAGTATCGACTAACCGTATACCGGGGATGGAGCATAAGCATTTACAAGTGGTGCTTGATGGTTCATCTCAACTCGTAGCGGTAGATGCAGTTGGTTCGAAGCCAGGTGATTGGGTTCTCTGTGTAGGTAGTTCAGCCGCGCGTGAAGCTGCAGGTAGTAAAGAATATCCAAGTGATCTGACCATTGTGGGCATTATTGACCACTGGGATGGAAAGTAACTAAATGGATATCTACCGGGCAGGTAAAACACTGGTTTGTACAAGTCGGGTGCCCGGCTTGAAACACAGTCAGTTTCGTATCTTGCTCAATAAGAAGGGTGCAAAAGTCGTTGCGACTGACCCTGTTGGTGTAAGAGAAGGTAATTGGGTGTTTACTGCAAGTGGTTCTGCAGCACGTCATGCAACAGGTGATTATGGCGTGCTAACTGACTTAACAATTGCAGGAATTATTGATAACTGGGACGAAAGTGCCAGTTAAAAGATAAATAACTTATTTTTAATTTAACTGAGATATCAGGAGAAACACAGATGGCTAATGATAACTATGGTATTGCTTTAGGCATGATCGAAACTCGTGGCTTAGTACCAGCAATCGAAGCAGCAGATGCAATGACTAAAGCGGCAGAAGTTCGCATGATCGGTCGTGAGTTTGTTGGCGGCGGTTATGTAACAGTTTTAGTACGTGGCGAAACAGGTGCGGTTAACGCAGCAGTTCGTGCAGGCGCTGATGCTTGTGAACGTGTAGGTGACGGCCTTGTAGCTGCGCACATCATTGCTCGTCCACACAAAGAAGTTGAACCAGTTCTTCCAACAGGCAAATAATTCTGTTTGAACTGTAACAATAATTTTTTAACTGTAACTTATATAGGAGAGCAAACATGGCCAATGATAATTATGGTATAGCTCTAGGTATGATCGAAACACGTGGTCTCGTACCTGCAATCGAAGCAGCAGATGCGATGACTAAAGCAGCAGAAGTCACTCTTATCGGACGTGAGTTCGTTGGTGGCGGTTATGTAACAGTTTTAGTACGTGGCGAAACAGGTGCGGTTAACGCAGCAGTTCGTGCTGGTGCTGATGCTTGTGAACGTGTTGGTGACGGCTTAGTAGCTGCACACATCATTGCTCGTCCGCATTCTGAAGTTGAGCCAGTTCTACCTAAGTAGACTGCTCGTTCAGTTGTGTGAAGCAACTAATTAAATTTTTTTATTCTTAGGAGAATAACAATGGCTATTAATACCAACGGTATTGCATTAGGCATGATCGAAACACGTGGCTTAGTACCTGCAATCGAAGCAGCAGATGCTATGACTAAAGCAGCAGAAGTCACACTTATCGGACGTGAGTTCGTAGGTGGTGGTTATGTAACAGTTTTAGTACGTGGTGAAACTGGTGCGGTTAACGCGGCAGTTCGTGCTGGTGCTGATGCGTGTGAACGCGTAGGTGATGGCCTGGTTGCAGCGCACATTATTGCTCGTCCACACAATGAAGTTGAAGGTGTGCTTGGCGAAACTGGTACTGCGTCAGCTAGTTAATTCTGATTGTTGACTAATAAGACGGCATAATCATGTTTCAAATTAACACTGACGAACGTGTATTAGGCTACCTCGGTCGAGCCCTGAGTATGGAGCTTTCTGCTGTACAGCTTTACAGTACGCAGTCAATGCTTGTAGCCTCTTGGGGTTTGAACGAAGTAGCTGATAAGTTTCGCGAAGAGTCACGTGAAGAAATGGGACACGCTGAACGTATTATTAGTCGAATGCTAGCACTTGGCGTTGCACCAAACGCCTCGCAGTTACGTCCAGCTCGACTTGGACGGAATCTGCAAGAAATATTACAGTATGATTTTGCATTTGAGAATGAACTGATCAGTTTATACGATGGTGCAACTCGTTACTGTGCAAGTATTGCTGATTATGATAATCGTCTGTTTTTTGAGACGCTTCTTAATGAAGAAAAAGCACATGCGACTGATTTAAAGCAATGGCTACAACAATTACAACAATCAGAGCCGCAAAATCCACTTAAAATATAATTTATTAATCGAGATGTAGAATGAGCGATCCATGGCAAGAGCGTAGTAAACCAGCTCGTCTTGAACAGCGTTATTTATTCAAAGATTATAATACGCTTCGTGATTTCCTAGAACGTGCGGCTGAGTTATCTGAACGCGAAGATTTTTTTCCGGATACTGGCTTTGGTAAAGACTATGTAAATATTACCATTTATGCCGATGATGATAATGAAAATGTAAGTGATGCACAGCGTCGATTTGCAGAAGAACTCGATAAGTTGTTTAATGCGAAAGAAAACTGAGGTGATTGAACAATGCCTGTTATTGCGCTAGTAGGTAATAAAGGTGGTGCGGGTAAAACCACGCTGAGTGTTAATCTAGCAGCTGGAATTTCACAAACGTCTAGTATTGCAGTTATAGATGCTGACCCGCAGGGTTCTTCCCTGCAATGGCGTGCAATAGCTGGTGACAATGTTCAGTTTCCTGTCTATGCCCCGACATTTTCTTTAAAACAACAGGCACAAACGTACTCAAAACAAAATGATTATGTCCTGATAGATTGTCCTCCTTCGGTACAAGCTCAACAAACCATCGCAGTACTTGAGTTTGCTGATATTGTTTTAATGCCAGTGCAACCTTCACCGATTGATTTGTGGGCAACTGTCCATACAGAAAAAGCGATTGCCGAAGCCAGAGAAACAAACCCGGAATTAAGCGCATTGCTGGTGATAAATCAATTAGAGTCACGTACGACACTGTCAAAATTAGTACGCGATGTCCTTAACGAAATTGCATTGCCAGTAGCCAAAACTGCTATTAGACGACGCGCAATTTACAGAAACAGTGCGCTTGAAGGGAAGAGTGTATTTGGAGTTGGTAAACGTGGTGCAGATGCAGTTGAAGAATTAAATTCACTTATTCAAGAGGTAATTAAGCAATGAGTAACAATGACAAGGCAAAAGAAAAACTAATGGAGTCTATGCGTATGACCAAAGCAGGTTCCGATAAGACAGTTGTGGAAGCTGATTCACAGCAAGATTTAATGCCTCAAGATGATAAACTTGTAAAGAACGAGAAGAAGGCTGCTGCAAAGAAAAAAGCTGCAAAAGTCACTCAAAAAGCTACCGTGGATTCTTTTCAGTCTGTACGACGTGTCTGGCCTGATTAATACAAATAACTCATGGGTGATTTTTAATCTATGGTGCCTGAAATATTGATTGGTATAGAGGTCATATCCATCAGAAACTGATAACGCGAAATTTTTGTTAGTCAGTCATAGTTGATACTCTATAGCTCAGTTTTTGTAAGGTTAATATTTGGTAATAGCTCGCATTATTTATAGATATTTGTCTATATAAATTCTTTTTATTATCTGTTTTATTATATGTCTTTTTGAGGCATACTTTTACTGTAGCTGAGAGGTAACAGCAATGACGATTTTAGAGTTGTTTTTTGCTTTCTCAGTTAATGATTTTACGGTTCCTGACCATCAGGAAATTTTAGATACAGTTAAAAGTATTCAAGCGTGCAAAGAAAACCCGGATGTGCATGCTGAGTGTAGAAATATACTCGAAAAGTACCTTGAAATGAAAGATAAGACAGGTGAACCTTATGTCAACACAGAATGACAAGAGTTATACCCCACCGGGAGCAATGCCGGATCACCTTATTCGTTATTCCACATTTCGTCAGTTTCAGGTATTTGAAGCTATTTATCGCCTGGGTAGTTTTACTCGTGCAGCTGAAGAACTCTTTCTAACTCAGCCTACGGTTTCAATGCAGATCAAAAAATTATCAGAAGCAATCGGCTTGCCATTATTTGAGCATGTTGGTCGAAATGTTGAGCCAACAGAAACCGGTAAAGAGGTATATGCTTCCTGCCGCAGCATGTTTGAAACACTTTCGAATCTGGAAATGAAAATTTCTGATTTAAAAGGACTGAAACGTGGGCGCTTGCGTATGGGGGTTATTACTACGGCAAATTATCTGGCACCTGACATGTTAGGTGAGTTCAGTCAGATCTATCCGGGTATAGACCTCTCTTTGAAGGTTACCAACCGTGACGTCATTATTCGTCGCATACGTGCAAACGAAGATGATCTGTATATTATGGGTCAAGCACCGGAAGGAGATTTTGAGGTAGAAGCATTTTCTTTTGCTCCTAATCCTCTTGTTGTAATGGCGCCGCGTAATCACCCATTAGTGGGTAAGAAAAATATTAGCTTAGAAGAGATTGTCAAGGAACCCTTTATTATTCGCGAACCAGGTTCGGGCATACGCGACACCATGTTTAAAGTCTTTGATGAAATAGGTTCACGTCCTTCAGTAAGCATGGAAATAGGTAATAATGAAGCCATCAAACACGCTGTTGCAGGTGGTCTGGGTTTGTCTGTCTTATCACTTCATACCTTATCGCTCGAAGGAGTAGATGGACCCGTTGCTGTTCTTGACGTAGAAGGATTTCCTATCTTACGTAACTGGTATATCGTTTATCCAAAAGGAAAAGAACTATCACTGGTTGCGCAAACATTTCTGGACTTTGTTATTGATTCTGAATCAAATATCCGAGAACGCTTGCAAAAAATGTGGCCTAAACTAGAAACTCTTTTGAACGAAAAAGAAAAGAACGCATCAAGTAAGAAAAGTGTTAGCATTAAAAAAGTAGCTCAAAGCTAAACAAAAGTTAAATCTTTTCTTATTGATAGTTATCTTTAGAGCTCACCACTTATGTTAATTAGTGAGTCTCTTTAATCTGTATACTTGTAAAAAAATCAATTTGAAAAAAACAGACAAAAGATAAAGTATGGAAGCACGCTTATTGGTATCAAGCTATTGCTCCCATCATTAATTTCAATGAGTAATTTTCTTTACACGGATACTTAATATTTAATAGATTTACTCTCAATGTTTGCAGAGCAATTTAATATTTTCTGAGGCTTTGAATTTATGCAAGTGTTCAACGAAATAAACTTACGTCATAAAAGCGGCGATATTTTTGGTGGTGTTACTGCTGCTGTTATTGCGCTACCTATGGCGCTGGCTTTTGGTGTAGCATCAGGTGCTGGTGCTGAAGCTGGTCTGTATGGTGCAATATTAGTTGGTTTATTTGCTGCTTTGTTTGGTGGATCACCTACACTGATTTCAGAGCCAACCGGTCCTATGACGGTTGTCTTTACTGCTGTTATTGCAAAGCTTATTGCTTCAGATCCTGTCAACGGAATGGCAATGGCCTTTACCGTTGTGATTATGGCCGGCATCTTTCAAATTTTATTTGGTGTCATGAAATTAGGTAAATATGTCACCCTGATGCCTTATACTGTTGTCTCCGGTTTTATGTCAGGCATTGGTATCATTCTTATCATCTTACAGATAGGACCTTTGCTTGGGCAGCCTGCGCCTAGTGGTGGTGTGATTGCTGTCATAGAAAATTTACCAGCACTGTTTTCTGGGATACAAACTAATGAAACAATATTGGCTATTTTAACACTGGCCATTCTTTTTCTAATACCCAAGCGTCTTAAACAGTATCTTCCTCCGCCATTGGTTGCGCTGATTATTGGTACCCTGATATCAGTCATCTTTCTAGGAGCGGTAGATGTTCGGCGTATCGGGGAAATACCGACAGGATTACCTGATCTGCAACTGCCAGTGTTTAGCGCAGATCAGTGGCAAATAATGTTAATAGACGCCATTGTATTGGGAATGTTGGGATGTATTGATGCCTTACTTACTTCTGTTGTTGCCGACAGCATTACTCGTAAACGTCATAATTCAGATAAGGAATTAGTTGGCCAGGGTATCGGTAATATCATGTCTGGATTATTCGGTGGTTTACCGGGTGCAGGTGCGACCATGGGCACTGTTGTTAGTATTCAGGCCGGAGCACGAACTGCTTTATCAGGTCTTGTAAGGGCTGGAATATTGCTCATAGTGATCCTATGGGCGGCTGATTTAACTTCCGTCATACCATTGGCTGTATTGGCGGCTATCGCGTTAAAAGTCGGTATTGATATTATTGACTGGAGTTTTCTTAAACGTGCTCATCTTATTTCTGGTAAAGGCGCGCTGATTACATACGGTGTAATAGTACTGACAGTATTTGTTGACCTGATTGCTGCTGTCGGTATTGGATTATTTGTTGCTAATGTGATGACTATTACTCGGTTATCCGAGTTGCAGGAAAATGATGTAAAAGCGGTAACTGATCCTGATAATACAGATTTGGAGTTATCAACACGCGAAAAAGAAATCTTAAGAGAAGCTAAAGGTAAAATCATGTTGTTACATTTACGTGGAACAATGATCTTTGGTAGCTCAAGAGCAATTACCCGTAAGAATTCTCAATTTGGCGGTTGTCATACGCTTGTAGTTGATATTACTGATGTTGACCACCTCGGTGTTTCGGCTGCTCTATCACTTGAAGAGTCAATCCTTGAAATGGTTAATGCAGGACGCTCAGTTTATATCGTTACGACTAAGGAGCAAGCTTTAGAACGACTGGGTAAGCTTGATGTTCTTAAAAAGATACCTGAAGAGAATATAGTCGTGGGCAGAGAAGTTGCGCTCGAGCGTATTAGTAATAAACAGTTAGAAGTTGGTAATAGCGATAATGATGTAAATGATTCTGTATACAGAGTCTGATTAAACGAAATATCTATGAAAACTAAATAAGGAGAGGGAATAAAAATGTTACTGCGTAATCGTCATTATCCTCATTTGTTTTATCAAGTTATATATGATGTTGCACAGGTTATTGATAATCATCTTAGAGGTGACTGGCTGGGTAATCAGGATTGAATATACAGATGAAGTTGAATATTTAAATACAAGCTGAAAGCAGTGGGGTAAAGCATTTTTTAAAATTAAAGTTTCAGATGAAGTTATGGATAATATACTCGCATATCATATTAATAATCAGCTTTGTTCAATACGGCACATGTAGAAAAGATAAAACCTGCAAGCCGTTTATATTACTCAGTTTACCAGGCGTGTCATGTTTCAAAGGAATTGCAGTACGCTCCAACAGAAACGGCTATATATCGTATCGATTTCAAACAATAAAAACGTTCATCATGTAAATGATAAATAATATGGAATTTGTAAAGTTTTCATACGATAAAAAAATAGTCTCAAAATTATGATATTAGAAAAATTGAGAAGGCGAGTTACGTTTAAGAATTGTTTAATTCCGCACGTCCCGATTAGGTATCAACTATTTTTTAACATTAAGTCGTGAGCGACCAACTAATATCATTATAAAAATCATTAAAAATGATAATGACCCGCCTGATTCAGTGTTATCATCAGGGTCGTCCGTATTGGCTACTGTGTCATTATCAATATTGGTAAAAGTAATAGCTGGTACGTTTAAACCATCGAAGTTTTTATCCAGACTTTCAAGTTTGAATTGCACATCAAATGTTGTATCACCATCAATCTCATCATCATTGACGCCACATACTGAGAAAAACAGTTTTTGATCGGGTGTACCTTTTTTCAGAACAATGCTTTGATATAATACGCCATCAATCATCACTTCACTATTTGGGTTATTCCATAAGCGACCCTGAGTGTAATCTGAGGAGTTGATATAAACGGTAAAGTCTTCCATTGGATAACCTAAAAACTGTATTTGTGCACTAACACAATTTTCGGTGTATTCATTTTCATAAACAATATGGTCTGTGCTTAGTATTAATGAGCCTACATTCTCATTATCAAAATTGGTGACTTGAATATCGACTGGGTCGACACCATCAAATGTTGGATCTGCGCTGATCAGTGCGTCAGCTTCTACAATCAGATCAACAGACCCATCAGCAAGTGCATCGTCCAGACCGGTGATGATAATGGATTGAGATGTATCCCAGTTCAATGTATCAAAGAACAGGCTACTGGCAGAAATACTGACTTCAGTTGAATCACTGACTGCAAAGTTTGCGGTTACCCCTGCAGCGGGCGCTTCGGTTAGAGAAACCTGTACTTCTACCATGTTGCCGGACTCTGTAGTTCTCAAATTCGAGATTGGAGAATAAACGAGAGTTGGTGAATAAACATATTCGACCGCGCCGATATCACACACTGACGATAAATCTAAATTGCCATCGACTACACGAGTTGCTTCGGTCTGGTCAGTGGTTAATAAAACATCATCATGATTTGTACAGCCAGTAGGGTTCCCTGCATCAATGGCCGGACTGCCGGGAAGAATGGGATGAATATATTTATTAGGTGCATATTCTGTTAGTGAACCGAGCATTGGAAGAACGCCCAGTTGATCACCCGATTGTGGTGTGAAAAAGTCTGAAATGTTTTCCTGTAATATATTGTACCCAAGTGAGACAAAATTAAGACTGATATCTGGAATGCCAATATTATTGGCGACAATGCTATTTTTAATAAATTTTCTGTCGACAAATCCTTCGATATAAATCCCTGATCCTGTGTTTGCCTCATTGGAAGTAATGGTCGAGCTGTTAACATACAAATATGATGAGAGATCAGCGCTGATGGCTCCACCCGAGCCAGCTTTATTCTTACTGAAAGTACTGTTGTTGACATTGGTTGTACTGTAATAAGCATCTCTGATTGCGCCACCGTGAGTTTTTGCAATATTGCTAATGAAGCTGCTGTTATCAATCGTTAATAACGAATAAAAGATTCGAAAGGCACCACCTTCATTTCTGGACTGGTTGGCTTTAAAAGTGGAATTGATAATATTGGTAGTTGTTCGATTGGTCTGGATTCCACCGGCAAAGCCACCTTCATTATTTGTAATTAGAGAATTATTGATTGTTACGTTCGAATAACCGGCTGTAATACTGATATCCGAATATGCAGAAATAGCGCCAGCGCTCCAGCTGGCTGTATTATTAGTGATCACTGAATCAATTATCATAAGATCACTGTCTTTAACGCTAATTGCACCTCCGTCAAGCGCTGAACTATTGCTGGTTAATTTCACACTTTGTAATGTAATATCGGTACTATTTGCTTTGATCGCACCACCACTATAAATAGTAGAGCCATCCCCGGGATTTTGTGTCTCACCATTTTTAATGGTTAAGTGACTAATAAGGATAGGGTAAGTCGTCTGGATCTGAAATGCCCGATCGATATTGTTTGCATCAATAATTGTGCTATCCATGCCGCTACCAGTGATTTGCATTTTTCTAAATAAGTTTAGATCGCCGGTGAGGTTACTAAATTCTTCACGGCCAGTTAGTGATAATGTGTAAGTGCCTGCAGGTAAACTAATAATATTGGTATCACTAGTATTGATACTGCCAGCAGCGCAGGCATCAACAGCGGTTCCGGTATTCACTGCAGTCACCGCTTCGCGAAGTGTACAGTTGCCATTAGTTGTCAGATCATCGGTAAAACTATCAACAGTCACAGTGAAAATGGCTGCATTAGAGGTTAGCGGTAAAATTAAAATGCAAGCTGCTAAAATCAGAGTCAGTGCTGGGGTGCTTCGTTTCATCCTTTAAATCTCTTCTTATAATAATTTTTAAACTCCATTGTACCAATAAAACTAAGTTCAGAAATATTGAAAGTGTGACCTTACTGACAAAAGTAAGTACTATACGATAATGTTTGCTACTTATTGGGATGTTCTGTCAACAGACTTATGTCTCTGATTAAAAAAGTATCCGTTAAACAGGGCTAGGTATATAGCGATGGTAATGCAAACCAAAAAATAATATATCAATATGGAGCAACAGGATGTTGGAATATATTAATTTATTTATATCGAGTGTTGTTGTTATTCGCTTTATAAGTACCTACTTAACGTTAAACAAAGTATGGACAAGAAAACATATTTATGAGGTTGCTGACAGTAATTCGGTAACGGCATCAATTCTTGGTTTCCTGGTTGGTTTAGGGCTGTTGTTAGAAAGCATACAGAATAATAGTTATTCTAATGCTATGCATGGTGTTATGGCCTGTTTCTTGTCCGTTTTTTATTTTATGTTGTCATCTGGATACTGGGTAGAAAAAGAGCGAAAGATAAGTTTTTATTCAAAGTTTCGTCGAGCTCTTCGGCTGGAAAGAAAAGAAATCGGCAATATCCTTAAATCAATTACCAAACCAAAACACCCTGAAATGTTAATTGAGTTAATGGTTGCATTGAGTTGTGCAGATGGAGATTTTGATAAGCAGGAAAAGGCTGTAGTGTGGGATTCTGCTGTACTCTGGGGAGTTAGAGAGGGCTTAATAGAAAAGTACGAAGAACAATACATGTCACACCCAGCCTCTGTACCGTTTAATATTAGAACTATCCTGGATAAATATCTTAAAACGCTGCCATCCAGACATGACGTATTACTGTTAGTTGATCTTGCTAATAAAGTGATTGAAATTGATGGTGTTATCGATGAGGAGGAAATTGTTGCGATAAAAGAATTAACTGCTCATATTGAAACTTATCTCGGAAAGAAACGAAAGTCGCTTAATTATGCAGTTGTTGCGGTTCCAAAATATGAAAAAGAAAGAGACGCGTTATTTGAGTTTTGTAAGTCTATTACATTCACCGAAGACTATGGCGGGACAGGCGTATTGCTTGGTAATTTTTATACGTCTGAATGTGCAATGTCTATCTGTGATAAATTCAGAAATAATAATCTATTCGTTACCATGATCGATCAAAATCAAGAAAAAAAACGGAAATAATAATTTAACTGTATTTAAATAAATCTTTTAATTAAAAAACAAGGAAACCTGGATATGCCAGAACAAATACTAATTTGGACCTGTGTTGCTGTGTTTGTAGTTACTGCATTAATTACATTGTTAGGGATTATTGAAGAACCTAAGATTGTTGTTATTAAAGATAAATGGTTAAAACCATTGTATGTTGCATTGATACTGGAGGTGGTGTCAGTTGGGGTTCTTGTTTTTGAAGGCCATATAAAGGTGCCAGGTGCAGAGGCTAAATCAGTTTCAGTTCCTGAATCAGTTTCAGTTGTAGAGACAGAGACAGAGTCAGAGATAGAGTCAGAAATAAGTCTTCCTGATAATATAAAAGCCTTAAAAGATGAAAAAAATGTAAATGACTTTTTTAGAATGTTTTTTTTACCAACAAATTCTAAATTTAGTAATAAGTTAGGGCGGCCAGATGCGGAGCGTGTATTCGTTGCACCATCAAATGTGTTTGAAAAAACAATGCCTTTAGGTGCGGTTGCAAAATATTTAGGAAATGACTTTCGAGCAATAGAAGACGTCTATTTATTAAAATGTAACCCACACGATACAAGAGTATTAGATGCTCGGCTAGCTACATGGTCTAATATTTTTGAGTTAATAGAGCAGGATTTTCAGGTCTCTGAGGCGGACTGTCAATCTGATAAACCGAAAACAATAGAAGAAATGGCATCTTGCGTTGCTCGTAAATATACAGCAACATCACCTGGAGATCTTGCTTTAGATTCACTGGTGAATATGTATAAAGGTGCTTCTGAACTTTATAGTAAAAAATTAGGTCGCTTTCTTAAGAATGAATATGGAATTACTGAAAAAAGCTTTATTGGAACAGGTCATATTGTTTCTGGAACAGGAGGGGACAAGAGATTTAGAGCAAACGATCTTCTGGTGGGTGCAAATATACCAGAATATCTGGTAAAAAATGTTCCTATATCAGAAGGGTCTTGTAAATGTATTGTCGTTACTCCATACAGTGAGCGACAAGGCCAGCTGTTTAATATTTCTGTTTTTTCTGAAATAAATGATATTGGTAAATGTCATGAGACAAATAAGTTACCAAAAATATAAGTAAATGGTAATAATTTTAAGTGTTTATGAAATAGTATTGCTAATATATTTTCAAAGAATGTTAACCAGATCTGGTTTTTTATATATTCAGTAGTGTAGCTTAAATATTTAATCTTCGTATTACACTTAATGCATGTAAATGCTATTTTATGTTATCTGTTTATACTAACAAGGAAGATGGTTATGTTTATTCGTTTATTAGTTTCTATTACGGTTCTGTTATTTGTTGGCTGTTCGTCAACGTCGATTAAGAGTATTAATGCGTTTGCTCCAAGACCTATGAGCAATGCTTCAGTTATGCCGTCTGAGGCTGAGCTTGAAAGTCGCCCTTATAAGGTTGTTGTCTTTGAGATTGATGATGACAATCTAAAACTGGCTAAAAACTCTCAGGTTGGCGCCTCAATCACTAGTCAATTAGTTAGATTAATTAGTAAGTCTAATGTAAATGCTATTGATGGGGCTGGGCTGGTTGATATGAAAGCGGCCATTACAGATAAATCAAGTCGTTATAACAAAGATGCTGCTGATTTTGCTATAACAGGCCATATAGGTGTTGCTAATTATACAAAGAAATACAATAAACCAGTTGCCTCCTATAAAGATAAAAAGACAGACGTAAATACAAGTAAAAAGGCTTATGTACAAAAACCAACATGCAGTCACTCTGCGCTGATTCAAGGCAGTTTACAGGTTTACGATGTTAAAACGATGAGCTTGGTAAAAACGATTGCTATTTCTGGTGGAAACACTATTACAACTGATGCAGTAAACCATTACAGAAGAAGATGCCCCGGATTATCCAGAGCTCAAATAATGGGAATGATGCGTTCTGCAGGTGATAAAGCAGTTTCAAGAGAAGATGCGGTTCTGAAAAATATATTTCAGCCTAATGGGTATGTTTTGGAACGTCGATCAAATGGAAAGGCGAGTATTTTTAAAGTCAGTATCGGACAAAAAAATGGCATAGAAGAAGGGCAAAAGGCTGAGTTTTTTGCCTCTGACAGAACTCGGCATGCCATCACCGGGAAGTTCGATAATGCAGAATTTAAGGTTGCTGAAGGTGCTGTGACTAACCAGATTAATTCTAAAAATGCCTGGATTATAATGAATGATGAGACTGCAGCATCTCAAATAAAAGTAGGTGATATTGTGAAACTGTCTTATGAAAAGAGTTTTTTTGGGAAAATATTTAACCGCTCATACTCTCAGTAATACAGATCAAAGTAACAAGGCAGTGGGGCCGGTTACCAAAATATGGTGACCGGCCCCATTTTTTTGCTTTAATTAAATTTTAAGGGAGATTTAGCTGTTATAAGCGTATGAAAAGTAGTTTTAGTGGTGTTATTTAGTCTAAAACTGTAATTATAAAATCACTTAAATCGACAGATTTATTGATCTACGTGTGATTTAGTAAAAAAATACTTCTTACCTATTTAAGAATGTATTAAGGTTGTTAATGTTAAATACAAGAAATTAAATCTAACTGGACTTGATTTAAGTGCTTTTCATGGACGAGTGTATTGAAAGGTATAGGCGGATTCTGGTTGTGAGTAGTGAAAATAAAAGACTAATTTCAACGCATATTCATACGGCATGGAATATGGGTGATTTTGAGAAGTTAAAACACTCTTTTGCGAGACAATTTTTTTATAAAACCACGTTTACAGACGAGATTCTTAATGCTGAACAGTATTTGGGTCTGATTGCTACACTGAGAGAGGCAATCCCTGACATACTGGTCGAGATAGAAGTGATCATGTCGGAGCAAAACAGAGTCATGACGCAAGTCAGTTTTATCGGACAAGTCGAAAAATCGATTTATGGAATACCAGTCAGTAATAAGATTATTACCTTTCCAGCGATGTCTGTATGGGAAGTGGAAAATAATAGAATCAATAGCGTAGAGACGTTGATGGATATGACAAGTATCTCAAGGCAGGTTGGTCAGCCAATTCAGCCTCAGGTTCCTTTGAGTATTCGTTCGAATCCTGTTCTAAATATTAAAAAGTCATCATCTTAATCCCATAGAAAGCTGGAATCAGTGAGCGCATCAGGGAGTGCTTTAAGCCAGTAGGCTATAGATCCCGTCTCTTTTTTGTTTAAGTTTCAATAATTGCAATATTTAATAATCTTTTTTTGTGATAACAAAATCAAATCTTGTTAAGTTCACGTTGTTCATGGACGTGTTCAGCAAATCCGGCTCCAGCTTCATTGTAGATATTGAAAATTGCATCAGCACCGGCACGTCGTAAGTGTTTTACTTCATCCTGAAATCTTGCTGTTGCCGCTATCCGTCCACTAAATTTTATTCCTCTTAATTGATCTAATGCATCCAGATTTGCACTGAGATTTGGTAGCGTTAACATGACCATTTCAATATTGTGTTCAGAATCCATTTTATCCCAGAAGTCTGCATCGCTGGGGTCACCATGTAAGACTTTTCTTCCAATCTGCTGGTGTTTAGTGACGCGGTCTTCGTTAAAGTCGATACCGACAACAGTGTCTCCATATAATTCACGCATTTTCTCATAGGCTCCGCTACCTACTCGGCCCATTCCAAAAATTGCAATTGTTGAATCTTTGATATCCAGAACGGTATCTTCAGAAAGTCGTTCCGGGTGCTGAAACTTTAGCCATATTTCTCTGAAATTACTGTACAACTTATCATCTAAATTATTAATCGGTGAAGCAATAATAAATGATGTAGACAAAGCAACTGCGATCACCATGAGCCATTCCACTTGTAGCCAGCCATTACTAACACCTAGCGCGGCAACAATAAGGCCAAACTCGCTATAGTTAGTCAGATTTAATGTTGCTAGCAAGGAGGTTCTTGCCCTCAATTTAAATAGTGTCATTAATACGTAGAATATAGCCGATTTTATAAATATAAACGGTGCGAGTATAAGACCGATGATGACTACCTCGGCAGAGAGAGTGCCGGCCATGCCGATCGACAGAAAAAAACCAACCAGAAACAGGTCTTTAAAACCGAGCATGGATTTAGCCATTTCCATCGATTTAGGATGTGTCGAAATTAATAAACCCATGATCAGAGCGCCGAGGTCACCTTTTACTCCGACTATTTCAAAAATTTCTGAACCACCTAATGCCAGAACCAGGCCATATAAAATTAATAATTCACCGTGTCCTGTTGTTTGCAGGAAAAAATGAAAAACTTTACGTAGTGGAAAAAGTAAAAGTAAAAGTAATGCCCAGGCAGAGGGTGCTTTACCTGTTGAGATTGCAAGAAAGGCGACGGCAGCCAGATCTTGCATAACAAGAATACCGATGGCGATGCGCCCGTGCAGTGACATCATCTCGCCTTTGTCTTCAAGTGACTTAACAACAAACACGGTACTTGAAAAACTAAGTGCAAAAGCCAGTAGTAGTGATTCCTGAAGGCTCAGGCCTGAGAACAGTGAAATACCTGCAACTGAAAGCGCTAAAATAGTCAAACCAAATATCAACATAACCAGGCCGATATGCAAACTGGTGACTGCCCATATCTGCGGCTTAATTAATGTTTTCAGATTTAGTTTCAGGCCGACAGTAAACAACAATAAGGTAATTCCAAGATCGGCCAGCTTTTGCAGCATTTCGCCGCTGGTAATACCATAAGCATTGAGGATAAAGCCTGTGGCCAGAAAGCCTACCAGAGGTGGCAGGTTAAACAGCCGAGATGACAGCCCCAGTATAAATGCCAGTGAAATCCATGCGACATCACCTAGCGCTATCGCGATCCATTGAAAATCCATAAAACCTCTTAGTGAATTATTTGTGCCACTGGTTTTTTATAAAATAAATATTCTAGTATGAATATAGTATTTGCCGGCATTTTCAGCAAGTTAAGTTGTTTTAATGGTAGTTTACCAATACTATTTTTTTGTTAAGTAAAATACTTAGTTTTACTTTTTCTTGTTGCGAACAATATTTGTCTGGCTGGCTTTGTTAGTGCGGGCCGGGCGAGAATGCTTTTCTATGTTTTTAAAAATAGCATCGCGATCACCGACTTCGTAGCCTGGCATTTTTATACGTTTAATTCGGCCACCAATCAGCTTTTCAATATTCGCCAGAGAGCGTTCTTCTTCTCGACTAACTAGTGAAATTGCTTTTCCTTTTGTGCCAGCGCGACCAGTACGGCCAACACGGTGCACGTAATCTTCTGCCAGATAAGGCAGGTTAAAATTAACGACATATTCCAGTCCCTGAATATCGAGTCCACGCGCTGCAACTTCGGTGGCGATTAAGACCTGTACTTTATCGTCTTTGAAATCGGCCAGTGCACGACGTCGTGAACC
>Ga0316206_1001047_pt1 | contig 28160 bp, 30 predicted proteins | sample 6monthpyrite_MG_FD_204942 | JGI IMG/M metagenome (GOLD analysis project Ga0316206, IMG submission 204942) | Microbial mat bacterial communities from mineral coupon in-situ incubated in ocean water Damariscotta River, Maine, United States -... | ecosystem: Environmental > Aquatic > Marine >... | reverse complement strand
AGGCGCACTATAACCCAACAGCATTTGCGTACATTCGCGTTTATTTGCGGTAAAAAGCTTTTGATTTTAAACGTCCGCTTCAGGGTGTTTTGAGACCCTTGTCTACAGTCAGTATTGCCAGATTAATCCTAAAGCTGTTTTGAAATGTCTCAGATTTGATTTGAGCCGCTACATAAGTTTGCATCTTGTGATATCTTTAAGGCCTGATCAACCATCCCAATTTTCATATGTTAGACAAACAATTAACACAAAAAATAATTATCACAATAACTCTGCTTCTGAGCCTTTTAGCATCACATTTATATTGGTTAGACTCATTTGCAGAAGAGTATACCGAGCAGGGCATTAAGCGTACATTAATAACTTATGCGGTGTCGCGAAGTTTAAATGGTGTAATATCAGTGGCTCAGGGGACGCAGGTAGCAGTGTCTCCCGCAGGAGTTGGGTTTACGTTTGCGCCTGGTCAAATTCTCGATCCGGTCAATGATTTAATAGAGCGGTTTTCCTGGGTGGTGATGGTAAGTGGTTCATCATTAGGAATTCAACGATTGTTTCTAAGTATATCTTCTTCACAATTGATTATCTGGAGTTTAACTCTGATTAGTCTGATTTATCTAATATTGCTTTGGCTAAATAAGAGTAAGTTAAATATGGGTTGGCAGAGTCGGCTTACAAAAACAGTGATAATTATTGTTTTTATTCGATTTTCTGTACCGATAGTTGCAGTAATAAATGAAGCTTTATATGTGGGGTTTTTACAATCGCAATATGAAAGTTCACAAACGCAGCTTGAAAACACATCGTCTAACATTGAAATAATAAATCAGGAATCGAAGGAAAAAGTTAAGCAGAGTACTCAAGACGGTGTATTTAACAAGGTTGAACAATGGTTCGATCAAACTAAGAAAAGTCTTGATGTGAAAACACAAATGAGTTCATTAAAGCAAGCCGCAGCTGATGTGAGTGAACAGGTGATCAATATGATTGTCGTGTTTGTAGTGCAAACAATTATTTTTCCGTTATTATTTTTGTGGCTACTCATTAGAGCGTCTAAGGGAATATTGAAAAGTGTGTCAATTTGAGAGTGAATACCCTCGCCCTCATTATACTTAAAGCCCACTATGACGAATTTGTCGCTGGCTGGATTTTATGAGTTTAGTTTCTGAAGATTTGGGCGATTGATTTAGAAACTTGGGATGGCCTTTAATTCCTGAATTAGCATAATCACTTAGTAGTACATCAGTTACCTGGAGTTCACTTATTTGTAGTGCCTCTGTCATACCCGTAAAAAGTAGTGAATAAAGTCGTTCCAGAGAAATTTTATGCGTTTGTCCAGTGGTATTAAAAATCCAGTCGCTTAAATTAATAAAATTATTAAATGCATCACCTGCTAATAATGTTTCTTTTGTAAATGTAAATCGGCCAGAATTAATAATCAAATCCCAATATCGAGCAAACCGACTCATGCGTTGCATGTTTTCAAAATTTATCAGCTTGTTGCTGACAATATTGAAAGGTGGCAGTGGGTTATAACGCATATCATAGTCAATAGAGTGGCGAATAATCGGTGTGCCTTTCAGTCTTTTTAAAATTCCCACCTGTATTTCATGGGGGTTCATTGTATATAACTGGTTCAGTCCTTCTGCGAAGCTTTCAATTGACTCTCCGGGTAAACCAATAATTAAATCTGCATGTATATGAGCGTGAGAGTGTTTTCGAATCCAGTTTAAATTGTCAGTAACTTTCTGAGTATTTTGTTTACGACTAATAATGGTTTGCACCTGTGGATTAAGACTTTGAATGCCAATTTCAAACTGTAAGCTGCCTTCCGGGAACCGTGCAATAGTCGCTTTTAGTTTTTCCGGCAAATGATCAGGTATTAATTCAAAGTGTAGAAACAGGTTGGCACTATTTTGGGCGTTGCTATTATCAAGCTCCATTTTATTCAAAAAGAACTCCATTATGCGAATGCTGGTCGCGACTTTTAAATTAAAAGTTCGGTCAACAAATTTAAAATGTCTAACACCTCTCTGATAAAGACTTTCCATTTCAGCTAAAAAAATATCAAGATCAAACGGGTAAACCGTTTTATCTAATGATGATAAACAAAACTCACATTTAAATGGACAGCCACGGGAAGCCTCAACATAGATTACCCGGTTTGCGATGTCCTCATCATTATAATAAGCATAGGGTAATTCAATTTCTGATAACTCTATAGGTAAAGGGTGAATAATTTTATTAAACGGTTTTTTCTGCTGTATAAGGTCAATACATAATTCCTTGAAGGCGGTATCAGCCTGTCCCGTAATAACGTAATCAACCCAGCTAACTAGTTCCTGATCCTCATATTCATAACTCACTTCTGGACCGCCTAATACAATCAGTGTTTCCGGCGAAATAGTTTTTAGAAGTTTAACGAGTTGTAAGGTTTCCGTGGCATTCCATATATATACCCCAATGCCAATAATATCAGGTTTGCTTTGCAGTAGTGACTCGGTAATATCCATAACGCGTGTATTAATATTAAATTCGAGTAGTTTCGTGCTGTTCTGTAAATCTCCCATATTGGCGTATAAATATCGTAACCCCATTGAAGCATGGATGTAGCGGGCATTAAGAGTGGTGAGGACGATTTTTGACACGGAGAAAGCGGTTCCTGATAACTGGACTAAGGATAAGGCGTTAGTATAAACTATACGTGATAATATAACCCGCGTTGAGAAATCAAAACGATAAACTGAAAGAATGGTTTTATGAAAGGTATAACTGTAGATGGTGACTCAAGCGTTGTACAGCATAAATTTGCTGTAATTTATGCACCTAAGCGTTCCAGGGGCCGTTTTGCAGAAAGTTGCGTGTTCATCTGTGAGACTGAACTCGATGCGATAGATGAAGAAAATACGCAAAAGCACCTGTATGCTGCAAAAGTGATAGGGCCATCCAAATCTTCAGAGGGCCAACGAATTTATTATCTTGATGAGTGGATTGATACGTCCATAAATTTTTAATTTCTGTGCTTCAGCATAAATAGTAATAATAATAGCAATACAAATGAACCTGCCTTTTACCTCTATTGAACAATTTCATCAACAATTTAATCAGGGTCTTTATCAGTTAATAGAAAAAAACCAGTTAGGACCATTTATTCTATGCCTGGCTAATGCCACTAATGATAAGCAATTATTTTCTCAATTAGAATCAGCGCTTAAAATTCAGTTTCAGCAGCTACTGAAAAACTATCAGAAAAATTTAAAATCAGGAAAACTGATAAATGCCGTCGAAGAGGACTTGCAAGTTTTTCTTAAATTGCATGCACTTGGATTTGATAGCATTAACTTAACCCAGCAGCGTCATGAATCAGACTGGCTGTGTCAGTTTAATCAATTACGCTCATTTCGTCCTCAACGTATTTCAGCCTTTGAGCATAATGAGAAAATGAGTACGCCATTTGTTGAGTCTCAATTTCATTTTAATAAGCCTTTTATGGCTAAGGAGTGCTTTTGGTCAGGTGAATATAACGGACAGGCAATGGATGTTTTTTATAATAAATATCCATTTGCTGATTATCATGTGCTGCTTGTGCCTCAACGTGAAAAATGTTTGCCACAAATGTTAACTGAAAGAATGCATTACTACGTCTGGCAGTTGTTGTTAGACTGGACAGCTGTTCTGCCTGGTCTGTCCGTGGCATATAACAGTTATGGTGCTTATGCATCGGTGAATCATCTGCATTTTCAAATGTTTATTCAGTCGGCAGAGTTGCCGATTAGTAGTTTGAAGTGGTGTCATAATGGTGGCGATGTTGAATATCCAGTCAAAGTTTTAACCAGCTTTGATTCAAAAGATAGTTGGAGAATTATTGCCGATTTACATGTTCAGAATCAACCGTATAATTTACTGTTTATTGAAAATAAAGTGTATATTATTGCCCGAAAAGTACAGGGTAGTGTTGATGTGCCTGAGTGGAGTAGTGGGTTTACCTGGTCGGAATTATGTGGTGCAGTATTATTATTTAATAAAGATGCGTATGAAAAAATAAGTGATAAAGAGATTTATCGATATCTGAATATGCATTCAGTATAACTTGTTTTTATAGTTGTTTTCCCAGTTATATCTACATATATAACTGGGAAATATTTACACCCTGTTTTTTATAATGTCGGCAACCCGAAATGAGTTTGCATAAATCGTCCAGGTGTAGGGCACACTTCCACCGGTTGGCATAAAGCTACCATCGGTCACATATAAATTTTCTACATCGTGTACTTTACAGTCCGCATTTAAAACAGATGTTTTAATGTCGTTTCCAAAGCGGCAACCCCCAGCAACTAAATTTGCCGGGGGAGAGCCGCTAACACTGGAACGTATGTTTTTTGCACCCATCTGGCGTAAAACATCTTCCGCTTTTGCGGATAAAAATTCACCAACTTTTAAATCATGCTGATGGTAGCCGAGGCGTACTTTTGCAACTGCTGATCCCCATTTGTCTTTCACCTTCGGGTCCAGGCTAACAAAGCAATTATCGGTTGGCAGCCAGTCATTGAATACTTCAAACCGTAAATCTTGCGATTCGGTAAATACCGTTTTCAAATCACGCTTAAGATTGTGTCCCCAATTTAATTTTCCATCGTCATTTCTTTTTACATCCATCGCTTTAGAAATTGGATTTGGATGACGCAATAAAAAATCGATAACTCCACCTTTGGTCTTTCCACCAAAAGTTTTATCATCGAAATAATACCAGTCCTGTAATCCACGGTTAACAAATGGTCCGCGTGTTTTCATGGCGCTGGCAGCGAGTTTTTCCATTTCACTATAATGAAACTCACCAGTACCTGAGCCACCGGCAGAAAACAAAAGATTTTTTCCGAGCTGAGAATGGTTGTTGCCTAAACCGCCTGGGTGTTTAGGGCCAGTTGATGCCAACAATAACCGGGAGGTTTCAATGGCATGGCAGGCGACTACAAAAAGTTTTGCAGATACTGATTGTTTAATATTATTAGTGTCATAATAAAGCGCTTCACTTATATTGCCTTTGCTATCACTCTTAAGCTTATAAACTTTACTGTTTGCTCTGATTTCGCAATGCCCGGTAGCTACGGCGTCATCTAATAATGCGGCACGGGCACTGCCTTTTGCGCCTGAGTGACAACCGTAGCTACCACAATAACCCGAGTACTCACAGCTATTTCGGCCTTTTGCTGGACGCGATAAAATGGCTCGGGGAGTGGGTAGAGAGGTTAAATTAAGTTCATCACAGGCCTGGTCAATTTTATTTACAATGGGGTGTTCATTGGTCGGCGGAAACGGAAAATCTTTTGTTGAGCGCGGTTCCTGGTGTTTATGTGCAATTATTTTTCCGGAGATACCAATTTCAGTTTCGGCTTTAGTGAAGTAAGGCTCCATGTCGTCATAACTGATTGGCCAATCAACAATGTTTGCGCCTTTTATGGGGCCGAACTCAGAAAGTAACCGAAAATCTTTAGGTTTAATCCGATAAAAATATCCGCTCATAAAATTTGACGAACCACCGACTACATTGCCATTCCAAAAATCCCAGCCGGATTCTGAGGTGGATTCACTGGACCAGCTTCCATCATTGTTTTCTTCTTCCAGTACGTGTTGTTCATCTTCAAGTTTAGGGGTGTATGTGCTGTGACGGCAACAAGCCATTTCGTCTTTAGTGAAATCTTTTTCAGTTAGCCAGGGACCTTTTTCTAATACCAGAACTGATTTTCCCTGTTTCGATAATTCAGAAATTATCGGGCCGGCCCCGGCACCACTACCCACCACACATACGTCATAATCTTTGCTCATGCTTTGGTACTCCGACGAGTGTTCAGGTGGCTGTGTTGGGTGAGTTTAAAATAGACCTGTTCAGTGCCGGGTGTTGGAAACCCGGGGATGTGCTCTAGCCACTGCCAACCTTGCTGGTCTTTATTGCCGCCATAAACCGGATCACTCAACAGTGCTTCAATTAAATAAGTCATCATTAAGTTTAACCAACGGCTACCGGCACGACTGCCTTCTATTTTTCGTAATACACTGTCTTTATCTGATGAATTTAATTTTATAAAAGCGACCTTATGATTATTTACAGATAAATCATTTAACCAGCCTACGCCTTTTATAATAAATTCTTTTTCTTCGGAATCGGTGTCAGGTGCATCCAGCATATTGCGTAAAAAACGCAGTGCAAAAATATCTTTTGCACCCGGTGAACTATTTGATGACATATCGGATGAAGTTTCACCAGCTGGAAATAAATGTTCCTGAACTTCAGCAATGCTGAGCCATGGATCAGATAGGTTTTTATAAACCAAATCTGACTGCTGCCCAAGTGTTTGATGGTGAGAAGATTTTTGTGCTTGACTTATCATAGGCCAGCTAGCACTTGCAAGGGCTAACATTTGAATGAACTGGCGCCGGTTTATCGGTTGCTTTGTCATATTTTAATCGATTATATTTTTATGGGTTTAGTTGAAGGTCGACTTATTTTTTTGGTGGATTATTATTTATATTCCAGCGCTCGAAAAATGCCAGGAATGAATCCCGTGTGTACTTTCCATCCTTTAAAAATTCAGCCGTGTCCTGTGACCACAGAACACTGCCGTTATATTCTGATACGTACATGTGTGGATAGCCTAAAGGCTTCGGGAAGGATTTTAAAAACTCCGCATTGTCATTTTCATCACTTACATTGATTTTGAGCATCACAAAGGTTTCATGCAGTTTTTGTTTAATGTCTGGATTTTTATCAAAAAAGATATCCATTTTTTTACACCAGGTGCACCAGTCTCCACCCAGTTCGATTAGAATTCGACGGTTTGTACTGGTTGCTAATTTGACTGCGGCAGCACCATCTTTGAAGGCATCCTGTTTTACATTGTATTCTGTGCTGTAGTTTGGCAGTGAGTTGAGACTTTGGCTTTTGGCAATATTTGTGTTGGCAGTAGTGGTGGATACGTTAAATGACAAGATGAAAGTTAAAACTATCAACTTATGGTTAAAGACATGTCTCGTATTTTTCATGGGCTTATTGTACTATTTTTATATTGTAAATATAGAACACGTTATGTTTAATTGGTTCATTGGATGGATGTTTTTTTCATTATAAAATAAAAGGGTGTGAAGATGGCTGCAAAGTTAATGGTTTTACCGAGTAAAGATAACAATAAAATTCGCCTGCTTAAAATGCCAGAGGATTACGAGGATCATGAAGTCTATCGAGCAGCAACCGGGGCGATAGGGCGAATTGAAGATAACCTGCCAGGCTATGACTGGGATGATTTAATGGAGGAGCTGGAAGACATGGGGTTTGAAGAAATAGAATTTCTGCTGGGGCCTGAAGTCTAGTGAGTCAGAGGGGGCACGGGCGAGAGGGGGACAGTAGGCAATGACTCAATTTAGCCATTTGCGGACAAACTGCTTTTGACTTTAAACGCCTGCTGTAGGGTGTTTTTAGACCCTATCTACAGTCGATACTGAGCGCTTAAGTCTAAAGCTATTTTGAAATGTAGCAGATTAGGTTTGAGCCACTAAACCTTATTCAAGTATTTCTACAGGCATACCTACCTCAAGCTCACCACTGCCTTGCGCAATGAGGTTTTGCCCAAAGAATATCTTATTTTCCCGCATTCTATAACTGGCCAGGGTTTTAACCACCTCAGCTGATTTTTCAGCGGTCTGCGGGTTAATGCTGGGAATCACGCAACGACTACAGGGTTTAACCAGATTGAAGATGACATTGCCGATACGCAGCTTTTTCCAGCTGTCTTCAGCGAAAGCGGCAGAGCCGGTTACGACTAAATTTGGCCGAAAACGCGCCGTAGAGACAGGTTGCTCCAGGTTTTGGCCCATGCGTTGACCCGTGTGTTGGCTCTGGCGCTGCTTCGGGCGTTGCTTCAGGCGAGAATTCAAATCATCCAAAGATGCCTGGCTGATCAATAAATAGGGAAATCCATCACTGAATGCGGTGACATCACCCTGCTTAGCATAATTTAAATCAACCTGGCGAACCGTATTCTCTGGGAAGTACACCAGTCGTGCAGGCGTGCCTAAAAACTCACTGAACCAGTCTGCTGCAACATCGCCACAGTCTTCTGCTTTGCAAGTGTCCTCCCAGACGATCGCCCGGGTTTGGGTTGTTTCGTTATTGAGTGAAATGGTTAAACCGGGCATCTCAGGAGCCGTTACCTCTAAAACGCCATTATCAAAGCGACTCTGAATTAAGCACATGCGGGCAAAATTACGTTGAGTTAGCATCACACTGTTTTGATCAACGAGCATCCAGCGGCGATCCATATTCAGCCCGAACGGGCTGATTTGTGCCCTGGGTAAGCTGACTTGAGCGGTTGACTTGATTGGGTAAATCGCGAGCTGTGATAAGTTAATCATGGTTGTCTTTCAAGCTGTCTATCGGGTTGTCTTTACAGGTATTTAACATGCCTTGCAGTTTATCTGCCCCCAGCTGTTTTGCCAGTTTAATATTGGTATCGGGGATAGCATCTGGATTGGGGTGATTTTCAATAGCGTGCTGCAGGCTTTTTTCGCGAATAATATGCAAAATGGGATAGGGTGAGCGATTAGTATAGTTCGACGCATCAGCAGGCTCGCAACCCGCAAAGCAGTACTGCGGGTGAAAATGCGCCAGTTGATAGATCCCGCGATAGCCCAGATCGTCGAGTAGCTCATTTGCATACTCAATAAGTTCTAGAAAATCGTCAAATTCGATCATGCTGGCACTGAATATTAACAGGCTGGTTTCAGTTGCTGCATGTTGATCTAAATATTGAAATTCAGCCGCGAGCGCATGTAGTGCTGATTCCAGATTGGCATCGTCAGATACCCAATATCGTATGCTGTTTTTTTTAAATTCACGCTCCGCAAAAGGGCAAAAGTTAAGCCCGATAATAATGTTCTTTAACCAGCATTGAGTTTGCTGGATGATGAGTTCATGTGACATGCTTTTAATTTTGGCTCATTTCGAGTAATAAATAATGTCATCATTAAAGCAGATAGAGAAAAAATACTCTAGTTTTATTATGCGGGGTTACACAATGGTATATAAAATGTTTAAATCTTGTTATGTGGCCTGAAATCGAAAAGTTACTCACCAATCAACAGCTAAATGATTTCGATAATCTGTTATCAGATGAAATTCAAGAATTTGTTAAAACAGAAAAAATTGATGAACAGTTTCTGTCTTCTTTTAAAACAGTTTATTTGCCACTGGCAAAATGGATAGAAAGCAAGCATGAGCATGAGCCTGTTATAATAGGTATAAATGGTGCACAGGGCTCAGGTAAGTCAACATTGAGTAAGTTGTTGCGATTAATACTTGAACGTCTTTTCGATATAAACGTGCTGCATTTGTCCATTGATGACTTGTACCTGTCTCGATCTAAGCGCCTGTCTCTGGCGAATTCCATTCATCCTATGTTAAAAGTCAGAGGGGTGCCCGGAACACATAATGTTGAACTCGGGATTAGCATTCTAAGCAGTATAAAGCAGTCTTTCAATTTTGAAATTAAGATACCGGTTTTTGATAAAGCCATTGATGATCTGGCTTCTGAAGATCAATGGTCAGTAATGAATCAGAAGGTAGATGTGGTTTTATTTGAAGGTTGGTGTGTCGATGCAAAACCTCAACCTGAGCATGAGTTAATTCAGCCGGTTAATCAACTTGAAGCTATCGAAGATGCAAAACTAGTGTGGCGCACTTATGTGAATAAGCAGCTCGCAGAAAAATATACCCAATTATTTTCATGTATTGATTATTTAATTATGCTGGAAGTGCCTGATATGGACTCGGTTTATAAATGGCGGGCTCAGCAGGAAAATAAATTAAAAAATAAATTAAACACAGCAAAGCAGACAATGTCTGAATCTGAGATAAGACAATTTATCATGTATTTTGAACGCATCACTAAAGCCTGTTTAAACGAAATGCCTGAACGCGCTGATGTGCTTTTAAAAGTAAATAAAGCACATCAGATCGTGAGCGTTAAGCTTTAGTAATGAGCCAAAAGAGACTGCAATCAACAGGCTTTCGCATACTCGAAATTCTGTACGAAATTGGATTTCCAGGCTTTTAAGTCGGAGCGAATATCACCGCGTTCCCTGAGAACCAGAATGATCTGAAATTGCCCGCGAGTTGAGGGCAGTCTCCAGCGAACATTGCCGGTTAAATTGTAGCTGCGCTCACTACTGTCGAGCTTAACTACAATATCCAGTACAGAATCAATCTCGATAGGCGAGGAGACTTCCAGACGAATACTTCGCGGAGATATTTCAATGGCAGTGGTATTCATGGTTTTGCCAAGCAGTGATGGGTTTTCAGAGGAGAACAGGACTTTTACTTGAGTGCCTTCTGCGGACACAAAATGATCACTAGTTTTTTTCTTGAACAGCTGCTGGGTAAATAATTTCATAATATTTCCTGCTAAATAAGTAATGGTTAATGTGGGGTCTTATTAAGAGGTTTATCATTTGTCATGCAGGTCTAGATTTATAAGTTATCTTATTCAAGCACATGAGAGTGTAATAACAAGTTGGAATACCCCGTTTGGGTGAAGAGTGTGAAGCGAGTCACGCAAATTTTTTAGACATCGGCATTTTATTTATCGCATATAAGATGACTAATGGATTAAATATTACTAGTATGTTGTTGAATAAACTAAAGAATAGCCATATGTCGTTGAGAATAATCAGAACTGTCATCCTCCCTGTATTTTTACTCAGTATTGTTGCGTGTTCTAGTGCCCCACCCAAAAATATGCGTGATAGCTGTTCGATTTTTGAAGAAAAAAATGGCTGGTATGATGATGCCAGTAATAGTTTCAAGCGCTGGGGCGTGCCCATTCATGTGCAGTTGGCCATTATTCATCAGGAGTCACGTTTCACCTCGGACGCGCAGACTGAAATGCAGTACTTTTTATGGATCGTACCGACCGGGCGAAAATCGACAGCTTACGGTTATGCGCAGGTGAAAGATGCAACATGGGACTGGTATATTAAGTCCACGGGCAATAGCGGAGCTGACAGGGATGATTTTGCGGATGCCGTGGATTTTATTGGCTGGTATGGGAAAAAATCATACGATACCTTAAAAATATCCAAGTGGGATGCGTATAACCAGTATCTGGCTTACCATGAAGGCCATGGAGGTTTTAAACGAAAAACCTATGTGCAAAAAAAATGGTTAATGAAAGTGGCCGAAAAGGTTAAAAAGAATGCGAGTCAATATGCTGCACAACTTAAAACCTGTGAAGCGGAATTGAAATCTGGCTGGTGGTTTTGGTAAGTATAATAAAATGAAAATGAGCTAAAAAATTATGTTTAACTGGATTAATAATTTCCTTATCAAATCTGTTTTATGTTTCTTACTGCTAAGCCCTCTGACGGTTTTGGCCTATGATGAAGTGGTTTACGAAAAAAATATAGAAGTTTTGGAAAGCAGTGTTTCAAAATTAAATACACATAAATATTCCAGTGAAGATTTATCAGAATGGACTCGACTGGCTATTGATATTAAAAGCACTTCCGAGATTTGTATATCAGAAAAAAATGACATACTTTTGGCCTTAAAAGAATCAATAAAAAGTCTGGGCGAAGTCGTTGCGGGGGAAGATGAAAATGTTTCAACTGTCAGAGGTTTAATCAGCAACGATAAAAACCAGGTTGAAAAAAGTATTGCAGATTGTAAGGCGCATTTGCTATCAGTCAATGAAATTGAAAAGCAACTTGATGTGGCGAAAAGCCATGATTTAGATCGAGTGTACTTTTCCAGGCAAGAAAGTGTCTTTGAATTGTTAGGTCGTTTCATTAATAATCCGACTAAGTTGTTCAGTGAATCATCAGAGTTTATTGTAGATGATTCGGGTATAAAGTATATACAGCTAACTGAGTGGATTACGGGAGGGGTTGTTCTTGTAGTCGTAATGTTTTTTTCATTGCGAATTAGAAAGGAATTGAAAAGGATTTCAGAGAACAGGGTTTGGAATAACGATCTGGATAATCTTATTCTACATTCAAGTTTAACCGTTATTAGCCGGTATATTCCGTATATTTTAGTTCCAATATTTAGTTACCTGTTTCTAATTTACATCAGTTATGACATGCAGCAGACCTTATTCATCTCACAGCTTGCATTAGCGTTGAGCTTGTATTTTTTCTGTGTCGCTGTTACACATTTTATATTATCTCCTGTTGCACCAGCTAAACCGATATTAAAAGATATGGGCGATATTTTATTAAAAGCTTCGCATCGTTTGAGAGTGCTTTATTTGATTGCATTGTTGGGGTATTTGGCTTTTTACACCGTATTTTCAGACAGTTTAACTGAAACAAACTTACAGCTGTTGAGGTATGTTTTTTCTTTATTCGTGGTGATTAATCTGGTCTGGACAATACGTGTGCTTATTGATCATAAGAAACTTCCGAAAATAAGTTGGGTTTCACAAGCCGTAAACCTCGTGTTAATACTCACACTCATATCGGAATGGAATGGTTATATCAACCTGTCTATCGCGGTTAGAGGCGGTGTGCTAGTTAGCTTTATATTGCTAATGGCTTTCTTTGCAATCACCAAAGTTTTTCAGCTGGTCTTTAATTCACTGGATAATGGCTCGAATAAAATATGTAGACGCATACGTAAGAAATTAGCAGTGGAAGAAGGGGATGGGATTCCAGGCTTGATATGGATAAGAATGACGGTCTCGGCGGTATTGTGGGGGGTGTTTATTATTCTTTTGGTTAAAATATGGGATGTGAATGGCGGGGTACTGACACAACTTAAAAACTACATTATTAATGGTTTTTTAATTGGTGATTCGAGAATTGTGCCGGTAAAAATTATCGCCGCATTAGTTTTGTTTTCTGTTTTGCTGGTCATAACCGGCTGGTTGAAAAAACAGCTAGAAAAAAACTGGTTGAATTTATTAAATATAGATTCAGGTGCCAGGGATGCGGTTGTCACTATTGCCGGTTATTTGATGTTTCTTATTGCAGTGTTAGTGGGGTTGAATGCGGCAGGTTTTGATTTTGGAAATATCGCGATTGTAGCTGGTGCACTTTCAGTTGGGATAGGGTTTGGATTGCAAAATATTGTAAATAATTTTGTATCCGGTTTGATTTTGTTGTTTGAACGCCCTATTCGCAAAGGTGACTGGGTGCAGGTTGGATCGACGGAAGGTTTTGTTGAAAATATACAGATACGCTCTACATTAATCAGAACATTTGATAATTCAGATGTTATCGTACCTAATTCAGAATTAATTTCTAATCAAGTCACTAACTGGATGTTGTCGAGTAAAAAAGGTCGGGCCATTGTTCCGGTGGGGGTTGCTTATGGCAGTGATATTGAGCAGGTAAGAGATATTTTGTTAAAAATCGCAGAAGATAATGACCAGTTAATTCATGGTGAAAATCGCTGGGCACCTAAGGTATTATTTCGTGGTTTTGGGGATAGTTCGCTTGATTTTGAATTGCGCGTTTTTCTAAATGAAATTAGTGGTCGCTTAGTTGTCATTAGTGATTTGAACTTTGCTATTGATAAGGCATTTAGAGAAGCCAATATCGAAATACCCTTTCCGCAGAGAGATGTGCATGTTGTTTCAAAAACAGATATAGATGATATATGAGTTAGCTTGCGTTAAGCGCAATCTTACCCATCATGCAGTAATTTAAGGGTTTTGGGGCTAACAAATCGCCGTTTCGATCAGTTCAATCCAGTGCTTAACAGGCTTATCTGATTCAGTAGATAAATGCATTTGGCAACCTATATTTGCTGTAGCAATAATATCCGGGCGATTTATTTCTAAGCTTGAAATTTTATTGGCTAAGAGTTTTTTTGATAGAACCGGCTGTAAAATGGAATAGGTGCCGGCGGAGCCACAACATAAATGGGCGTCTTTAACCTGAGTTAACTGATAACCAGCCTGAGTTAATATTTTTTCAACAATACCATTAAGTTGTAGGCCATGTTGCAGGGTGCAGGGGCTATGAAAGGCAACGGTCATACTGGTTTTTTGTGTTGTTTTTTCGGTCAAATTTTCGGCAGAAATAATTTCACTAATATCTTTTGCTAACGCACTAATTCTTTTCGCCTTTAACGCGTAATTCTCATCATGCTCTAGTAAATGTGCATAATCTTTTATCATTACACCGCAGCCGCTGGCGGTGATAACAATGGCTTCTATGCCGTTATTAACATGGCTCCACCACTGATCAATATTTCGCTTGATGGTGTTAATTGCTTCATCTGTTGCAGACAGGTGCTGGCTCACTGCACCACAACATTTTACTTCAGGTTGCTGAATTAATTCTATACCCAGGGCATTCAGTACATTGGCCGTTGAAACATTGGTTTGTGGGCTGACGGTTTGCTGGGCACAGCCGGCTAGAATTAACATTTTTCTTTTGTGCTTCTGGATTGGCCAGTCATTTGCGGGTTGAGTTTTAGGGATTTTATGTTGTAAAAAAAGCGGTAATATGGGTTTTAGTTTAGTCCCGATGCTGAGCAAAAAACTAAACCGTTCAGGGTACGGAATGATTTTACGCAAGGCAAAACGTGTGGTGTTTTCAATGAATTTACGTGAGGTGTTTTCTTCAACGATCTCCCGTCCAATATCAATAAGGCGGCCATATTTAACCCCGGACGGACAAGTCGTTTCGCATGAGCGACAGGTCAGGCAGCGATCTAAGTGTAAGCGGGTTTTAGCGGTGACGGGCTCGCCTTCTAAAACCTGTTTGATTAAATAAATTCGACCTCTGGGGCCATCTAGCTCATCACCTAACAGTTGATAAGTTGGACAGGTTGCAGTACAAAAGCCACAATGTACACAGGTGCGTAAAATACTATCGGCTTCCTGCCCTTGTGGTGTGTCTAATAAATTTTTAAGCAGATTGGTTTGCATCTTTATAGCTCTTTGTACATGCAGCGAGGATTTAAAATATGTTCCGGGTCAAAGGCATTTTTCAATTTTTTGTGAAGATTTAACATGCCATTACTGAGTGGGTGAAATGGTTCAACATTAGCGGTATTATTTTTAAACAGTGTAGCGCTACCCTCTACTTCGCTTACAGCCTGTCGAATTTTTTCAGCAGGCTCCTCAGAGCTTAACCAGCGCAATGCGCCTCCCCAGTCATATAATGTGTCACCAGATAAATTAAGTGGAGGCGTGTTGGCGGCTAAAGATAATCGCCAGAGGGGTTTTTCATGGGCAAAATAATCACTCGATTGTTCTTTTATCTGTTGCCAGAAAAACGCATCATTATCAATTTTCTCGCCACCGATTATTTTTTTTGCATTGGTTACTGATGAGTTATTTCCACTCAGACGAATAAATAATTGAGAGTTAGTGTAGCAACTCGCGCTAACTGGGAGCGATTGTTTCACCCACTGTTGCACTTGTTTTATGGCTTGATGAATGTCACATTGGTGACTGAGTGTAATTTCGGTTTCAGGTGTCGGTAACACTTTTAACGAGACATCAAGAAGAACGCCTAAACCACCCATGGCCCCACACATTAAACGCGATGCATCATAACCGGCGACATTTTTCATAACTTGTCCGCCAAATTTTAATGCTTGCGCTTTACCATTAATGATATTGCAACCCAAAACAAAATCGCGGGCAGCGCCGCTATAGGCGCGTCGCGGGCCAGACAGGTTGCAAGCGATTGTGCCACCAAGGGTTGCCGCTTCTGTGTAACCAGGAGGCTCAAATGCTAACATCTGATGACTTTCTTGAAGCGTTTGTTCGATATCGATTAAGCGAGTGCCCGCTCTAGCCGTAATTACGAGTTCTGTGGGTTCATAACTGATAATGCCCTGATGTTCAGCAACATTCAAAGTAGACGCCGATACCGTTCTGCCATAAAAAGATTTGGAATTTCCGCCCTGAATTTTTAGAGGCGATTTGTTTTCGTAGGCGTCTAAAACCTGAGCTTGTAACTGTTGGCTAATATCGTTTGGCATAAAGTTTCAATTGTTTTTATTTAGAGTAAAAAATACAGGGTCTAGTTAATACAGGGTTTAATATATACAGGGTTTAATAAATACTTGAAGCAATAAATTAGTTGTTAAAACCGTTCAAGCTCAGGGTGAGATAGCTCACCATGATGAACATGCATCGCGCCAAACTCGGCACAGCGGTGTAAAGTCGGTACGGCTTTGCCCGGGTTCAGTAAGCCCTTTTCATCAAAGGCTTTTTTAATGGCATGAAACTGGGTTAATTCCATAGCGCCAAACTGCACACACATCTGATTTATTTTTTCCACCCCTACACCGTGTTCACCGGTAATGCTGCCGCCAACTTCTACGCACAGTTCTAAAATTTTCCCACCAAACTCTTCGGTGCGCTCAAGTTCACCGGGAATGTTTGCATCGTAGAGAATAAGCGGATGTAAGTTGCCGTCACCGGCATGAAAAACATTGGCAACCGGCAGTTCATACTGTTCTGACAAGTCAGCCATGGTTTTTAAAACCTGTGGTAAATGTTTGCGAGGTATGGTGCCGTCCATGCAGTAATAGTCCGGCGAAATTCTGCCCACAGCAGGAAAGGCGGCTTTGCGGCCTTTCCAGAAAGTAATGCGTTCGGCCTCATCTTTAGCAATGCGCACTTCAGTGGCACCGCTTTGCGAGAGTATTTTTTCAACACTGGCAATATATTCATCAACTTCGGCGGCGCTGCCATCTAACTCGCATAGTAAAATAGCAGCGGCATCCAATGGGTATCCCGCATGCACAAATTCTTCGGCGGCTTTAATGGCCAACTTGTCCATCATTTCTAAACCGGCGGGAATAATGCCCGCTGAAATAATATTGCCTACCGCTTCACCGGCTTTAATTAAATCATCAAAGGCAGCAAGAATAACCTGTGCCGATTCGGGGGTGGGTAACAGCTTTACCGTGACTTCAACTATCACCCCGAGCATACCTTCCGAGCCAGTCATTAATGCGAGTAAATCATAGCCCGCAGTATCCAGCCCGCTGCCTCCCAGGGTGAGCAATTCACCGTCCATCGTTATGATTTTTAACTGCTGAATATTGTGTACGGTTAAGCCATATTTTAAGCAATGTACACCGCCGGAATTTTCAGCCACATTGCCGCCAATGGTGCAGGCTATTTGTGAAGATGGGTCCGGCGCATAATATAAACCGTATTGTTCAGCGGCCTGTGAAATCGCTAAATTGCGTACACCAGGCTGTACCCGCGCAGTACATTGCACCGGGTCAATACTGATAATGTCTTTAAACTTGGCCAGGCTCAGTAAAATGCCATTGGAAAGCGGCAGCGCGCCACCCGATAAACCGGTGCCAGCACCGCGTGCCACAACCGGCACTTGCAACTCATGGCAAAGTGTTAATATGGCCTGTACCTGTTGAATTTCTTCGGGTAACACCACGGCCAGTGGCAGATTGCGATAAGCCGATAATCCATCGCATTCGTAGGGATGTAAATCTTCCTGTTGATGCAATACTGATTCAGTCGGCAAAATATATTGTAGCCGACTGATTAAATTTGATTTGTCGATATTTAGTGTCATAAGGGGGGAGACATTATTGGCTGCTAACGTGTAAATGGTTTAAGTATTTTGATCTTTTAGTGAATTAAATTCGGCTAAGCTTCAAACTCAGCATTATGGTAAATATGCTGCACATCATCGCAATCGTTTAGTGCGGCAATAAAATGATCAAAAAACTCCACATCTTCACCGCTGATGGCGCATGAGGTTTGAGGTAGATACGTAATTTCATCCATTTCAAAATCAATATCGCTAAAGGCGTCCAGTAATGCGGTGCGGGCTTTATTAAATTCTGTATTGGGTGCCAGCACGGTAATCATACCGCCTTCGCTTTCAATGTCGGCAACGTCCACATCTTTTTCCATTAGCGCTTCCAGCACGGCTTCTTCATCGTCATATTTAAAGGCGAAGATAGCCTGATGGTCGAACATGTGGCTAACGGTGCCCTGGGTGCCGATTTTTGCATGATTTTTAACGAAGCACTGTCGAACATCGGTGAAGGTGCGGTTATTGTTGTCGGTCAGGCAGTCAACAATAACCATGCAACCACCGGGGCCAAAACCTTCGTACTGAGCTAATACAAAATCTTCACCAGCGCCACCGGCCGCTTTTTTCATGGCATTTTCTATTACGTGTGCAGGCACCTGTTCTTTCTTGGCCTTTTCGATCATACGACGCAGGCTCAGATTACTGTCCGGATCAGCTCCGCCGTTTTTGGCGCTAACATAAAGCTCTTTACCGTAGCGTGAGTATAATTTGGCTTTAGCACCCTGGGTTTTAGCCATTGATGCTTTACGGTTTTCAAAATGTCTACCCATTTGAATTGGTCTCTCGGAAACGGTCGTTAAATTAACTGGCGTTGATTTTAACGGTATAGAGGGCGATATACTAGCCCGAATTAATCGTTGATTAGCTCAACCGCGGTTTCAGCTGTATGGCGGTTGATGGTGAAGCATAAGTTGCAATGCTCATTTTGAGTGTCTTGTGGGGTTGGGTCATCAGAGCAGCTACAGCCAGCAATGATGCCGGTATAGAAAATGCTGGTATAAACCCGAATGCAGGATTGCTCTTCTTCGGTTCTATTAATAACCGCACTGATTTTGTCATTACTGACATAGCTGCTTAATGAAAGCCCACGCTGTAACGGCAGGTGCTGATGATTTAGCTCGGCAACTTCGCGCTTAAACGTGTTAACGAAGTTTTGCGACGGCCAGGCTTTTAATGATTGGGGCAGGGTGAGCATATTTGAATTATGATTGTTGCAACCAGCTGAGTGCTTTATCAGCATCTTCAAAATACTGAACTTCACCGGAGAGAAACCAGGCCCCCACTTTAGCGGTTATTTCCTGCCAGTTTTTATTGCCATAAATGGCAATTTTTTCGAACTGGTTATTATATTTAAGTCCCAGTTTAAAATCATCCCAGGCCGCTCTGAGTTCCCAGCCTTCCAGTTCTGTGCCGTCAATTAAAACATTTATTTTCGGCTCTTTAATGCCGGCGAGTGCCGCATCAATTAAAGGGTTAATGAGTGTGTAATCTTCGTGTGTCAGTTTACCGGTGGCTTTTAATTTAAGAAAAAAATTAGATTCGACCCGTTCAATACCAATGGATAAACCGTGTATAGTAGTCGTCATTTTAAAAGCTCCTTATAATAGAATCGCTAAAAATTAACTTATAAATTATGATCATACAAAGTCAGTTTACACCCGCGCCCGGTTTAAGCAATAGTCATTTTCAAACGCTTCTACCCACTTTTATTCGAAATCAATTAATATTTAAAGGGGTTAATCAACGCTTAGAATTAGATGATGGTGATTTTGTTGATTTAATCTGGACTGAATTACCTGAGACATCAAAAACACAGAAACCCATTGTGATTATTTTTCATGGCCTCGAAGGTTCAATTCATTCACCCTATGCAAAAGGCATGATGCTGGCGCTAAAAAAGCAGGGGTGGATTGGTTTATTAATGCATTTTAGAGGCTGTTCAGAAATGCCCAATCGCTTGCCTCGTTCTTATCACAGTGGTGAAACAGACGATGCAAAACAGCTGCTTGCCTATTTGGATAACGCGTATGCAGATCACGCACTGGCTGCAATTGGTTTTTCGCTGGGGGGTAATATGCTACTGAAACTGCAGGCAGAGCTAGGTTCTGCCTCGCCATTTAAATCCATAGTGAGTGTTTGTGCGCCGATGATACTCAGTGCTTGTGCAGAGCGGTTAGGCAGTGGGTTTTCAAAAATATATCAAGCCTATTTGCTCAGCCATTTAAATCGTAAGTTGAAAACGAAAGCCCAGCAACATGATTACGAAAAGTTAATTAATTTAAAATTGAAAGACATTAATCAGTTAAAAACGTTCTGGCAGTTTGATGATTTGGTCACTGCGCCTTTGCATGGTTTTACCGGGGTTGATGATTATTATACAAGATCTAGCGCCCGACAATATTTATGTAACATCCAAACACCCAGTTTAATTTTACAGGCGCTGGATGATCCGTTTATGACTCAGGATATTATACCGCAAGAATCTGAGTTGTCTTCGAGTACGGTGTTAGAGTTAAGCGAGTTCGGCGGACATGTTGGGTTTATTAGTGGCACGGTGTTTAAACCTGAGTTCTGGTTGGAAAAACGGCTACCTGAATATTTGTCTGAGTATTTTTGTGCTGGTGATTAAGTGTTTTTCCAATAATTTACTAACACTGTTAACTACTTAATACGATGGACTTTTTCAATCCGCATTTTCATAACCTATATTAGTGAAAATAAAACAGAATAATATTTAAGTGCTGTCCGTTAACTTAAAAAATACAGTCATTCCTGCGTAGGCAGGAATCTAGTGGCTTTGAAAAGTGGATAGGTACATGATACCTGCCTTCACTGGTATGGCGAAGTCCAGTTTTTAATTTTCATGTCTATAATATTTTTAGTCTTTAAACTGTCGTATTAATATAAGCTAAAAAATATTCATTCGAAAAAAATAATCGAGCACGATACTGATAAAATCTTAAACCAGCTGTAAGCGTAAAATGCCTTCCATTTTTTCAGCGGTTTCAGATTTTCCGGTCCGGCTATCACCTACCAGTGCAATAGTGATGCTCACCTCATCGTCGCCATCTTTAGAATGCTTGCGCTTCTCTAATGCGGAAGATTTTATTAAATCAATTAAATCGTCTGCTAATTTAACCGGACCTTCCTGTTCAACCTGATCCCGATCACTAAATCCACAACGAATTAAATCTTCATCACTATTGCCTTCATACACACCAGCCATTAACTGGCTGTGGGCTACGCCGACTTTTAGTTCTTTGCGATTAATCAAAATACTCATATCGCCAATGAAACCTTTTTCATTGTCAGAAAACTTTTCGAATAAGGCGGGATGCAAAATGCTGCCATCATTGTCTTTTAATAAAGGGAAGGGGTTTGCCCAGTAACTGCTTTCTTTTGCTCCCCGGTGGGTTTGTGTGGAGCCCGCAGCAACCCGTTCGCCGAGACGAAAGTGTTGTAGCGCATCTTCTATTTGCATGTCCGCTTTTACCGTGCATTCATTGCTTTCAATTAAAGTGAAATTGTTCATATACAAAAGTATATCGAGGGGATCTTTGCGATACAGTTCTGTGACCTCAGAAACCGGTACAATTTGACGGGCGTTTGAGCCAGTGTCTTTGTTATAGCCAACTTCGCGGCCGGCCATTTGTAATTTGGCCTGCTCACTGAACCCATCAAGGCAGGCAAAGGCGCCGGTTTCGGTGCCACAGAAAATGGGCCGGGTGATTTTATCGCCTTCGAGTTTTAACAGACTGATTTTACCCATGTCATCGGCTTTAATTAACATCTCAGCAATATAGGGTTTGTCATTATCGAAGCGCACAATATAGCGGGTGCAACCACAGTGCAAAGGCAGGTCGCCGTTTAATATAGCCAGCACATTGTGTAAGGTGAGAATCGGTTTTTTGGCATAGCCAAAATATTTAAGCTCATCAATATTGGGAACAACACCAATTAATAGTTGAGCATCTTCATCGTAGTAATAACCTAAATCTTTTTCTTCTGCATTTGGGTCACCAAAGAAAAACACGCCATCGGGTTTGCGATTGCTGGTGATGTCTTCAATTTTTGCAAAGGGAAACAGGTTGAGCAGGCCGGGTTCCATTTCAATGCATCCGCGGGATTTATGAATAAAGGTAATAATTAACGAAGCGCCCACTTGCAGTGGTACCGATACCCAGTCTTCTACATTAAATTTACCCAGCTGTATCGGGTTATGGGCCAACTCGTAAAAGGGCTTTGCGCGTTTGTTTGAAGGGGTGGAATAATCAACACCTGTTTTCATATCCGCCGCAACCGTGAGGGGGACATGCGCGAGTATTGAATAGTCGGCGGGGTAATTAAAGTAATGGCCGGAAATTTCGCCAGCGGTAATATTCGGCGAAGCATCCATGCCCGGTGTGCGCCGTACGCCCTGATCTAAATTAACTTTATCAAGTAACTGGCGACGGGTTTCCAGAATCAGGTCGGCTAAGCTGTGGGCTTTTGCGGTGACTTTGTTTTTGACAGTTTGGGTGGTTTCCAGGCCGCTCGACACAACATCATTTTGCAGCCGCACTAACCGGGTATAAGCTGAACCCCGGTAGTGATGAAATGCACCGTCCATAAAACGGATCAGCTCGCGAGCTTTTTCTTTTTTATTGGGCGCATTAAATTCATCGGTTTCTAAAATTTTAATGATATCCCGGGTACTAACTTTTTTGATAAAATCAATTTTATTATCGGCTTCATCGCGGCGGCGTTCAGAGCGGCTCTGTAAATCGGCGATAAATTCCTGTTTATAAATTTTCAAATAACGGGCAAAAGCCAGGCTGCGTAAGAGTTGTCCTGGGGTATTGCAGCCGTCGCGAATTTCAAGAATTTGTTTCATTTGATGCCCGTTTTATGTTCATTTAATTATAGGAGGGAGTTTTTGTTAAATATTAAACCCATATTAAACTCATCACCGCAGTGATACCAATTAAGCAGATTGAGAGTGCTATCAAAAATACTACTGAGCCATTTTGCAAATGAACAAATTTTCAACAGAGCCTGATTTAATGCACTGCTGATGATATGAGTTATCCGAATACAGGTTGATTTTAAAAAGACTTAAGTGCAGCCAGAGGCGCCATCATGTAAGCTATAGGCTCAAATTTAATCGAAAAAACATTCTGCTAATTAATGAAATCCGACTTAACTTTTCAAACCTTTGACTTATCGCCAGAGATATTACAAGCGGTAAAAGACAAGGGCTACAAACAGCCCAGCCCGATTCAGGCTCAGGCAATACCGCTTGTGTTGCAGGGTAAAGACCTGATGGCCGCGGCGCAAACGGGTACGGGAAAAACCGCCGGTTTCGTTTTGCCGATATTAGAAAAATTATCGAATACTGGTAAAACACCCAGGCGAGAGCCAGTTCAGCCAAATCAGGCGCGGGTGCTGATTTTAGCGCCAACGCGAGAATTGGCGGCGCAAATTGGTGACAGTATAAATGACTACGGTAAAAACCTGTCGCTGCGTTCATGTGTGGTTTATGGCGGCGTGAAAATTAATCCGCAGATGATGACGCTGCGTCGTGGCGTGGATATACTGGTAGCAACCCCGGGGCGTTTGCTGGATTTATACCGGCAAAATGCGATTAAATTTCAGCAATGTGAAATCCTGGTGTTAGATGAAGCCGACCGCATGCTCGATCTGGGTTTTGTTGATGAGATTCAGCAGATACTCGATGTGTTGCCTAGCCGTCGTCAGAACCTGATGTTCTCTGCGACTTTCTCAGATGATATTCGAAAGCTGGCCAGAGGCATATTGGATCAGCCAGTAGAAATTTCAGTCAGCCCCCGTAATACCACCGCGGTAACGATTAAGCAGTGGATATGCCCGGTTGATAAAAAGAAAAAGCCTGCATTATTGGCGGCCCTGATTAAAGACAATCATTGGCAGCAGGTGCTGGTTTTTTGTAAAACCAAAAAAGGCGCAGATAAGCTGACTCGCTATCTTGATGGCGAAGGCATTAAAGCGGCGGCGATTCACGGCGATAAAAGTCAGAGTGTGCGCAGCAGAGCCCTGGCTGATTTTAAGCAGCAAAAAGTGCAAATTTTAATTGCAACCGATCTTGCCGCGCGGGGTCTGGATATTGAACAATTACCGCAGGTGGTGAATTTTGATTTACCCACGGTGGCAGAAAACTATATCCACCGAATCGGACGCACGGGTCGAGCAGGCATGAGTGGTGAAGCCGTGTCTCTAGTGTGCGCAGATGAATTTGATTTGCTGACAGATATCGAGCATTTAATTAAATCACTTTTGAAACGAAAATTAATTGATGGCTTCGAGCCCTCTCACGATGTGCCCGAGTCACGGTTGTGGCGCAAACCTAAAAAGCCCAAAAAACCTAAAAAGCCGAAGCAGACAAAATCCAGTCAAGAGTTGAGTTCAAGCACTCAGGGTGCATCAACTAAAAAAAAGACTACGCCAAAAAAAGCACAACCGAAAAAAAAATATAGAGCAAAAAGTGTGTCTACCTCTGTGTCTAATAGTGATGGTTCCAGACCGCCTAAACGAAAGTTTAAACAGAAAAAAAGATGAGCGAAATGAGAGAGCAGTTAAAATTTAAAATGATTCAGGTGTGTGAGGAAAAGATAAAAGCCAAAGGTGACAATGTGGGCCTGTCCTTTTATGCGTTTTTCGCGAATAAAAATACCGATCCGACGTTGTTGATGGAGGCCGCAACCTGGTGGATAAAAACCCATAAACTGGACCATTTTGAAAAGGCATTGAAAATTAAAAAAATGTTAGAACTGATGTAATGAGCTATTGTGATAAGAGTTATTACAGCTGCCCTGTTAACTTTCAAGCTATCGTCATTCCCGAATGCTTGTGTCGGGAATCCAGAGACTTTACAGTGCGTAAGGACGCTGGATCTCCGATACAAACATTCGGAGATGACGAAAATAAAGAAGGCTTTTTTCATGTTTATATCATTTTAAAACATGCTTATAGTTTGATAAGCTGGCCTTTGAGTTTATGTTTCATAAAGTTAACGGATCACTGATGAAGTGTTATGATAAGCGCTGATGATGGTATCTAAATGAAAAAACTAGCAAAGTCCATTAGCCTGCTATCGGTGATTATTACACTGCTATTGGGCGTATTTGAATTGTTTCCCCCGGTTACCGCAGCAGCAATAGCTTATCTTGTCTGGTCTGTTTCCCCTTATGCTTTCCTGGCCGCATTAATTAATTTAGTGTCAAATAAACCCGCTGAAAGGGCAGCGCTCATTATTACATTTTTAACGTGTAGTTCAGGCATTGTGTTATTAATGGATGCGTTGTTTTTTGGGTTTACTGGTATGGTTGATTTACAGGATGAAGCGGCTTTTTCAGTGATTCCAATGTGGCAGTGGGCAGGTTTGTTGGTTGTGTCTTTACCTTTGGTTATTCTTAATAAAGCGAAAAGCATGTGAGTGATGTTTGGTATTTAAATACATCGATATGCAAATCAAATAGAGCGTATGTGGAATACGAATCTAGATGATGAGAGCATTGATAAGGCATTAAACGAAATCACCCCTGGAAGTAAATATAAGGGGCTTTATCAAGCGGCTTCAGCTAGAGCAGAAGCCGATTATATAAACGGCATGTCATTAACCCGAGCGGCAACAACCGTGTTTAGCAATGGAAATGAGGTTTATTCGGTTGGGCGTGTGCAAACGGCAGTATTGGGATGATTGTGGAATGATATTTTAAGCATTACTCAGAATAATCCACATTTAATGTTGATATGACAGTGTTCATTGGAAACTTTACCTGAGTGATAGGTCAGGCAGGGAGCTTATTAAATGCATTATATAGTTTACATAATTTAATATAATGTATACTATATAATGTATGAGTAAGAAAAAAGCCAAAATATTCCCCCGAGAGAGAAAGCTGCTTGAGGCGTTAGGTGAAAGACTGATGTTGGCCCGAAAGCGCCGAAAGATGACCGCTGAAACTACCGCCGCACGGGCCGGTATCACGCGTGTCACGCTCGCGCGGGCTGAAAAAGGCTCGCCTGAGGTGTCTATGGGAATTTACTTTCGCATTCTTTCGGTGTTACAGCTTGAAAACGACTTAAATCGCGTGGCGCTTGATGATGAGCTTGGGCGTAAATTGCAAGATTTAGAATTAATGTAAGCTGTTGTCATGAATACAAGCACATTAGAAGTCTGGATGGATTCAAACCTCCTTGACGGTTTGCAAAGGGTAGGGACGCTGCATCATGAGCATGGGCATATTCGTTTTGAATACGCTAAAACATGGTTTGATCATCCGTATCATTTCAATATAGACCCTGATTTAAGTCTTGATAAGGGCGCATTCCACCCCCGGCCAGAAACAGGCAATTTTGGAATGCTGCTGGATTCTTCTCCTGATCGTTGGGGGCAAACCCTCATGAAAAGACGTGAAGCGATCGAGGCGAAAGATGAGAAGAGAAACGCCCGTACCTTGTACGCCTGGGATTATCTAATCGGTATTCAAGATGAGACACGTCAGGGCGCATTAAGATTTAAATACGAGGGATCAGATGAGTTCCTGGGTCAGCGTGAATTTCCCACGCCGCCGATCACACAGCTGCGTGAACTGGAACAAATCGCATTTGAACTCAGCAGTAAATATATAGACGACCTGGATAAACTTAAGCGTTGGCTGAGTGTTCTGGTCGCACCCGGTGCTTCGTTAGGCGGTGCCAGACCTAAAGCCAATTTTACCGACAATGAGGGTTCTCTGTGGATCGCCAAATTCCCAGCAAAGGATGATGATACCGATATTGGCGCATGGGAAATGGTGATTCACGCGCTGGCCGAAAAAGCCTTAATAGATGTGCCACCGGCAAGACTTCACCGGTTTGGAAAAAACCATCATACATTCTGTGTTAAACGGTTTGACCGTGAAGGTGAGAGGCGTGTTTTTTATGCCTCTGCTATGACGATGCTGGGCGCGGTTGATAGTGAGCAATGGAGTTATTTAGACCTTGCTCAAGTGATCCAGAATCAGGGTGACCCGCACTTTATTAAAGCGGATTTAGAACAACTGTTTCGACGGGTCATATTTAATGTGGTGACAGGTAACAGGGACGATCACTTGCGCAATCATGGTTTTGTTCTAAGTCATAACGGCTGGCGTCTTTCTCAAGCGTTTGATCTCAATCCTAATATTGATAAGGCGCATCATGTATTGAATATCAACGATGTGGATAATTCACCGGATATTCAGATCGCAATGGAAACAGCTCCCTTTTATGATCTTACAGAGAGTGTCGCTAATGACATAACCCATCAGGTCATGACAGTTGTTGAGCAATGGCGAAGTGAAGCGAAAAAGTTGGGAATTTCCAGGGCTGATATACAGATCATGGAGCCTGCATTTAACACGGATTAAAGCCCAGTGATTGTCGTGACTTACCTGTAAATAAACGCATATTTATTCCTTATTAAAATACCTATTTTAAAAGACTAAAAAAAATCCAACAAGTATGGGGATGTCCCCAGTACCCCATATAGAAAATCAATAAGTCCGATAAATGTTATTACCGGGCATATCAAGTGTAGACGCTGCTTTTCGACTACTAGCAGACTAGTACAATCAATATTCTGAACCACTTGTTCGTTTATTCCCCATATTTATACTTTATTATCTTAATACCTTCATCGGTGCGTTTACGCTGGTATAGCTTTTCAATATTAAGCATATCTATGTAACTTGAGATGAAATTTCTAACTGATTCACTCTCATACTAAATTCAATTATTCGTGTATTCGTAATAAGAACCATATGCATTTATGAAAGCGATAGCCTTGCGAAGCGAGTTCTAGTGCTGTAAAAAGTATTATTAATTTTTAAATGGATTCAAACAGTCATATGAAATCAGCATCTAGCCGTGAAGTACAACAAACCAGTGGGGAAGGCGGTGCTAATGCGGCTGATCATTTTATAGTCAAAAACGGAATCGAATATTCGGGTACACATTTGCTGATTGATTTATGGGGCGCTTCTCACCTGACTAATCAACAACTGATAGAAAAAACCCTGAGAGAGTGCGTAGATAAGTGTAATGCCCGTTTATTGCATATTCATTTGCATCAATTCTCTGATACAGGCGGTGTGTCAGGTGTAGCGGTTCTTGCTGAATCCCATATTAGTGTGCATACCTGGCCTGAGCGGGGTTATGCCGCATTTGATGTCTTTATGTGTGGGGCTTCAAATCCGTTACTTGCTGTTGATATTTTAAGAAACGCGTTTGAAGCTGAAAAAGTGAACATAGAAGAGATTTTGCGTGGAAGCAGTGAAGGAAAGTAATGCCGCTAACATTGATTTGACAAAATCATTACGTCGACATGATTTTGCCCTGTTTGCCATTATGGGTATTTTAGCCGGCTGCGGTCTTATCTATGAGTATTTACTTTCGCATTATGCAGGACGTATTTTAGGTGCGGTAGAGCAGGTCATATTCGCCATGATTGGGGTGATGATTGTCTCTATGGGGCTAGGTGCATTTGCCGCGCGTACATTCAAATCTTTTTTTAATGCCTTTGCCTGGCTTGAGCTTTT
>Ga0316206_1001046_pt1 | contig 28176 bp, 20 predicted proteins | sample 6monthpyrite_MG_FD_204942 | JGI IMG/M metagenome (GOLD analysis project Ga0316206, IMG submission 204942) | Microbial mat bacterial communities from mineral coupon in-situ incubated in ocean water Damariscotta River, Maine, United States -... | ecosystem: Environmental > Aquatic > Marine >... | reverse complement strand
TCCAGACACTTGTTTGTGCACTGGGATATGAAAATGTGTTGAATATGAAGAGCCGTATGAATCGAGAGGTTCACGTACGGTTCTGTGAGAGGTTAGAGGGGAAGTTCCTTTGGTCTACTCGACTAATTACCTCTGAGAAGGTTGTTGTGGTTAGCTGGCTTTTGGTGTTACTGCACCTTAGGTCAGCGATTTTAATTAATCTTGGTTTAGGTTATTGTTTTTTCGATAGTCTTCTCCTTGTTTTCAGATGCTTTGTTTTTCAGGTGCTTTGGTTTTCAGGTACAACATAAAATAGTAATCACTCGATAACAGTGATGCGATTATTATTGTTGGTGATTTTAATTCACGCTGTTAACGTATTTTCCATACAGTTTACTACACAGGTTTACCATACAGGGTTACCACACAAGGGTTACCACACAAGGGTTACCACACAAGGGTTACCACAGAAATAATCAGCATAAACTCTAGCATGGGGTTTAATTAGTTGGCAAAGGCTTTTTTAAATATAATTAAAGGTGTCGATGACAACCGAGAATCATTAGCGTTAAGCGTTGACAAAGTAAGTCAGGGTAATTAGATTTGTTTTTCAACCGATAATGTTTTGTGACAAGGAGCTGTCATGCCTGGAAAGCCAGGGCATGCAAAACGTGAGCGACCATTAAAAGATAGCGCTGAGTAATAGAAATGATTATCATTTTTTACCGACCCCTTAAATCCATGATTTAATCCTCCTGTGTATATCCTGTGCAGTGTGGTCGTAAAAACTCTTGAGTTAAAAACCAATACCAGGATCTTACTGTGTTTAAACAGAAAATTTTATAAACATCATTCCAATACTTAACCAGACGCCAAAGGTAAAGTAGGGTGTAATCCACAGTGCTTCTTTTTTCCAGACACTCCAGTCATTGGTTTGTACCCGTCTATTAACCGCATCACGTATACCTTCTTCAAGCGACAGGTATTTGGTGCCTGCTTTAGAGTCATTCTGATTTCTGGAGAAATACATCGGAATATCCAGGAATAGCATAATGTATGCACTACCCATGCAGCTTAATAGTCCGATACCCATCAGTACTCTGTAAAATCCATCGAGTGCATTGAAACCAGTATAGAAACAGGCGGCTGCCAGAAATACCATAATCAACCAGGCGAATTCTTCCGCGGCATGCCAGATGTGTTTCAGGGTAAGGGCTGCATACCAGCAACAGGCCTGAGCTAGTACAATAATGGGCACAATGCTGTAGGAGATATAAACAATGGCTGATGAATTTAGCAGAACACCTAAATCATAGATTAAGAGTGCACATTGAATACTGAAACAGATCTCGGCGATGGTGGCAAAGGAACGACCCAGAACCACCGATGACAAAGGGGTATCAATTAAGCAGTAGCGCTCCAGGTCGACTCTTGGATAAAAGGAGCGGAACGCACATGTCATGACATAAATGCCTGACAATATGGGATGTGCGTAGGAGAAGTCACTGGTGTCTGAGTTCATCCAGATGGCGACCAGCCAGACGATAATGTTAATGACGGCAGTAACACAAAGGAATTTCCACCAGATATAAGTTTTATTCATTGAGGTGCTCTCCATTTGGTCGATTTGTTACGCCGGCTCCTGTAACGAATGGACATAGGCGGGCTGCTATGTTGCAAGACCGGGTGTAACAAATACGACAATAAACTGTAATAACAATGTAATAATATATGAGAATGTTGCTCGAGTTGTTACAAAAGGTAAAAAAAAGTAATTTAATCGGAAAACCCCAATAATATATGGTTTAGAGCATATTAAAGTCATTGAGTTTATTAACTAATTAGCATGGGTGTGCAGTTAAACTCTCATGAGATTATTCTATGAAGGATATTGCTGAATGCTTTGGACTGTTTTACGGGCTGATGAGACATAAAATCCAGACCTAAATTAAATCATGACAAGAGTCGTACTAAAGCAATTAGTTTATTAACATTAAGCTCAATGTAGGCCAATACGTAATAATTAAAATGGATATTAAATACACAATCAGAAAAGGAATAGATGCATTATACAAATCTATAATGGAGCGCTTAAAGCGATAGCTGGCAATAAAATTGATAGCCATAATAGTCAAATAAACAGGTGCTTAGTTTATGTGACAAATATGAAATATTAGTGAACTATAAAAATTATCGTGTTTTATAATTCCATTCTTCAATGGTTTTTTCCGCAGCGTTATAACCCATGTGATAGCCATCTATTAATTGCTGCTTGTTATGTATAAACCGGCCCATATTAAAATTTTCTGGTGGACATACTTCTGTCATAATAATGCCTTCGGGTGGGTTACGAATAAGAGACAGACTATCTTCAAATGTTGTTATTCTATGCTGCATTGTGTTTAATAAATTAGTGTGCTGTTTGACCTTCCAGCGAATGAGGGCATGTGACAGAGTGTCCTTTTTTACATAGGATTTATGTCGTGCCCTAATGACCATGATATTAGTTGCGCCTAGACGTATGGCTTCTGCAACGGGTATTCCATCTGCAATACCACCATCCGTCATTGGCCTGCCATTTATTTTTGGGGATGAGCGATATAACAGGGGCAGGGCAGCCGAGGCTTTTATCGTGCTTTTAACATTGTTCTGATGAGTATCAATATAAACAGGTCGCCCATTGAGAACATCTGTCAGGCAGACATATAGTGGCTTGTTTTGATGATATATCTGGTTTAAATCAATATGTGATTTATCAAATGCCATAGCTTCAATCCAGTCCAGATCAATTAAATGACCTCCACGGATAAAGCGCGTAAAATTTATAAAACGTTTATCTGAAGCAAATTTTTCATAGATATGTATACTTTTCCCCTCACATGCTGACATATAAGCGAGTAAGTTATATGCACCAGCTGAGACACCAATATAGAAATTGAAGGGATTAAACTGGTGTTGTATAAAACCATCTAACAAGCCAGATGAAAATACACTGCGCAGAGCGCCACCTTCTACAATAAGTGCATTTTTTTGTGTATTTGATATTTTATTAATCGTATTCATTTTTTATTAAAATGATTTATCTACATTAAGTATAGAAAGTATAAGGATGAATTAAGGAACAATATATTTTCAGATGCTGAAAGTTGGTGGCTCTTTGTTGGTGCTTTCTCGGTTTTTAACATAGTTCTACCTGGTGCTTGATATTATTAATTAAACTCAGAAAAGATGTAATAAACAACAGTATCTGTCACTTGTGCAGGGTTAATTAGATTCACAAAATTGTACAGTTGATTTCAATATGAACCTATGGCGGGTAGAAATGCCGTGGATGAGACTGTATTTTACAGTGGCTGTATGCGTGAGTATTTCAATAACACATGCGCCGTACTATAAAGCTTATCGAAAATTTAAAGATGGCAGCCTTTAAGGCTGCCAGTAATACCTGCTTTAAATGTCTATCTAATTGTTATTTACTATAAACAGACTTGTTATACCAGTCTGTCATTTCATCATACATTTCACCCTTCAGCATGTAGTAGGGTGCTTTATGGTAAATTTTAATATCGTGAAATGGGTCAGTTAAAATCTTGCTGAACCAAACAAGGCCAGACTGAATGTTCATTATAAAAAATAAATGAACGGTTCTAAAAGCAACTGCTCCAGCACCAATAATTAACCATAGAATCGACATATTATGAACAAACCCCATGGTATCTTGATGAGCTTCAAAGAGACCGAATAATGTGGGTGCAAAATACAGAATAGCCGGTGCAGCGATCCAGATACTTAGCAGAATAACTTTACGGTGAAGGTTATAACCAACTTTGACACTTTCCTTATGCTCGTGAGTTGCATTGTTCACCTGGTCATAGGTTTTTGGTTCAAAGTAAAAATGACCAATCTGACGTAAGATCATCGCTAGTAACCATCCAACTAATACAGCGAGTACAGGATCTGTGAAAATAAGTATATAACTGGCTAAAAAACAGCAGGCGCTTAATAGATGTAAAAACTGATTAACACGATTGTGGTGATAGAAACGGTGATCGTCCCAACGCTGTTGATGTAGTTCTTCAAAAAAGTTCATGCTAGTCTCCGAAAATATTCATTAATAAATGTGTTATATCGATAAAATGATTGTATTCAGTCAGGTTTATTGGCTAGATTATTGGTTAAAAGAGCCTGGCCCATACTCAGTCGCATATCTGACTCAATATCTTTATACAAAGAGAAGTTTTCTGTTGCGAATAAGATAATGGTTGATCCATGTTGAAAATATCCCATTTCATCTCCCTTGTTATATTCTGCCTGGCAGTTAATCAGGTTTGGGCCCTGATACTTTAAATCGAGTGGTTTATCTAAACAGTCGAATTTCATACTGGCGACTAAAATGGCGGCAACAGGAACCAGTGTGATACTGCTGGATTTATCTTCTAAATCAAGTTCGACAACAGCGCGTTCATTTTTGCAATACAACTTCTCTATACGTTTTAGCGCGACAGGATTTACATTCCATGTGTCACCTGAAATGTAATTTATTTTATTAACAGTGCAATTAACAGGGGCGTGGAATCTGTGATACATGCTGGATTTTAAACGTAGTGTGATATATACGCCGTTTCGATATTTTTCCTGAAGTAACTTATCTGGGATAAGGTCTCCAATTTCATAGGGAAACCCTTTTGCCTGGAACACGATTGTGCCATCTATCTTTCCACAAGTACCAACAATGGCATCACAAGGGCTAGATATAATTTCTTGTCGGTTATCTATAGTGCGAGATCCTGCTTTTAATTCACGAATAAAACACGCATGCAGACTAATAAATTTAGTTCTTTTCGCTTCTGAAAGGTCCAGGTCATTAGCAAATAGTTTCCATACTTTGATTGTAAGTTGAGTTAATGAATAACTTTCAATTCGACTAAACCAACCCATAAAGCGTGTTAATAGTCGGCGTGGTATACGATTGGTCAGTAAAAAATTGATTTGCTCATTCTGGCTGAGCGTGCTTATTAATCGTGTCATTTTTATGCTACTGAGCGTTGCTGTGTTTCTGTTTGTGGTAAGTCCAGGCCCATATCCTGTATGAATTTTTCCATAATGGGTTTTGCCTGATATTCTTCTGCTCTGCGAATGGCGTTTTTACTCATTAACATTTGCTTTTCAGGTAATGTAAAAAATTCGACTATTTGCTGACTCATTTGTTGAATATCATCTACCAGGTAACCATTAATATTGTCTTCGATAATGTCCTTTGGTCCCTTGCAGTTATAGGCAATGACTGGCATGCCGTAAACGAATGATTCAAGAATGACATTGCCAAATGTGTCGAAACGAGAAGGGAAAATAAATAAATCTAAACCCATATAAAACTGTGCAATGCGCTTTTTATCGACCCATCCTAAAAACAGGGCGTCAGGTAATTGCTGTTTTAGTTCTTTTTCAGCAGGACCAGAGCCTGCAATAACAATTTTTAAATCGGGTATAGACTGACGTGCTTGATTAATAATTTCAGGTAAATCAAAAATACCTTTTTCTTTACTTAAACGACAGGCGATAAACAGGATAGGGGTGTTCTGAGTTGCACCTGGAAATAGTTCAGTTTTATCAATAGCTTTTACAGAATTATCACGAGGTTGAGTATGATGAGCCGTTAACAGCACATTATCGGGTTCCAGTTGCATCTCATGGCCTGTTAACCACTCTTTATGATCACTGTTTAGAACAAATAAACCACTATATTGTTTATAAAATACACGTAAGGCTCGTCTAACACGATCACGTTCGTGTTGTGTTAGATCTGTTGTGTGTTTGATAAAATCTAACCAGTCAGTGTGCATAAAGAAATAGCTAGGCACATTAAACATATGCTTAATAAATAATGACACTAATGCCATAGGGCCTTCTGTAGAGCATACTATGCGATCATAGCCACCTTCATAAAAGATACGGGCTATTTCCATAAGATCGGGTATACGGAATTCCTGCTCACCAAAGCTGGGTGTCGTGAAGCTAGTTAATGGGCGTACAACATGTAAATGTGGCTCTGCTTCAGCATCTGGATGACATATCAGGAAATCCACTGGATAACCTGCACGCTGAACTTCTGCAAGCTTTCCAGACAATGAATTTGAAACGCCATTTTTGTCGAGTAAGGTATCGGTTAAATAAAGCGCACGTTTATGATGATGGTTCTTGCCAATATGATCAGAGAATTCATTCAAGAATTGTCTGTTCTGGTATAAAAGTCGAGTACTCGCTAGTGTCGCACCTGTAAGAATTATAGTGATTAGTACAGGGAATGATAAATTATCAAGTAATTGGTTAAAGTTAAAGTCACTCATATCTGAGTGCTTTTTCTTAGTACCAAAAAATAATTCTGTTAACTGGCTGGGTATTTCGAATTTACGAGTTATTTCTTCTGTTGAAAAGCACTTCAATGTGTTTTTTTTTGACACAAGTGAAGTCATCTTAAGTCTTTCTATCATGAGCTTATTAAGCTCATTGAACATTATAGCAACAGATCGATTCACTGTTTCTACAAATTCTTCGGGTGACTTGTTTTTACTATCTGCAATTATTTCTAAATGCTCAATACAAAATTTATAGTCTTTGGATATTTTCCATTTAATTAATTTGCCTGGCTTTTTTCCCTGTAAAGCATCATGTACAAACTTGAAAAACTTCCGTGTGTTTTTATGCTTTTTCATTTCCAGTAAAAGATTGCTGATAGTAAAGCAGGCGATTTTATCTACGACCTCACCTCGATGGAACAGGATACGTAGTAAACCGGGGTCTTGTATTTTTGTCGCGATTTGTGAGAAATAGTCTAATATTGCAATATTTAGCTTCTGGTTTTCTGCTACATGACCAAAAGGTACGATATTGCCTTTGCGAAGGGCTTCTAATGCCAGAGCCGATGGCTTCTCTGTTTTTAAACGCTCTTGTAGGTTGGGGACACAGAGGTAAGACCCACATTCACCTGCAAAAATGCCCATGTGGTCATCAGACCCGCCAGTGAGTATTTTAGGTTTGTCTGGATTCACGCCAAAGTCAGCGGGGTTTAGATTGTGTTTCTCAGCGTAGCTATTTATTTTTTCTGCAGTTAAACTTTTTGCCCAGTTTAAGGTAAGCACACTTTGCCATAGGTCTCGTTGGCCATTCAATACTTCAAAACGTTGAAATATAACTGCCAATTTTTCAAACAGTGCAAGGTCTATTTTTTCGTTACGGGTATAAAAATATAACGGGTGGGGAAGAATAACAGGAATATCCTGTGCGGTTGTATAGCGCAAGAAGTCATAAATATTCTGGCGTTTTTCATTAAGTGTGACTTCCTGCTCCCTGGTGAATCCATATGCCAGTACATGTACAAAAAGTTCATATTCAGTGAAGTAACAGGTGAACTCAGCAGCAACAAGTACATCCTGGCCTTTTTCTTTTAGATTCCAACAAGATCGAGAATTGTTGTGGTTAGTTATCGTAACAACATCACAGCCGTTCTTTTTAAGTTGCTTAACCAGTTTTTTTGTTTTTAACCAGGTTTCTGGAAGCCCCAGGATTCGCCCCCAAAGTTCATCAGGTACATCACTATTTAAGTCATGGCAATGCAAGTCTATCTTTAAACAGTCTTCAGGTGAAAACTGTTTAGCTTGATGATCAAGAAACTGATTGTATTCAGTATTTAATGATTTTCGAAAATCGCTGACTGCAGGATTATTAAATAGATGAACCATGATTAATGTACTTCCTTTATTGTTTCCTCAGTACAGCTTTGTTTTGTCGGCTGTATGATATTTTTCAGGAATGGAAAGCGTGCGCTGACCATGTCTTTTAACATTTGGCGTTTAATAGACTTATTGGTAAGTTGTGGCGATTCCCACCACCATGCATCATCTTTCATATGTTTAGCTGCTCGCACAAAACGTTCCATAACTTGATTAAAATCTTCGTCTGTAAAGTTGAAACTCATAATCATACGGCCACTACCAATCCAGCTTAGTTCCAGACCTTCTGAACGCAGATAGAACTGAAACATCCAGTTATAACGACCTGGAACAGTGTAGAGAATGGTTAATACGGTATGCATGTTGGAAACTTGTACGGGCAGGTTTTCCTGTTTCAAGCGTTGATTAAGCATCGCAACACGTTTATCCCAAATGCTATTTATATTCTGGTATAGCTCCTGGTATTCAGCTTGCTCAATACGGTTAAGGAACTCATTCATTGCACCCATAACATAGGGATGTGAATTAAATGTGCCTCGTGCAAAGGAAACATTAATTGGGCGATCATCCTGAAAGCGTTTCATTAATTTATGTTTGCCACAGACTACGCCTATGGGTAATCCACCTCCAAGAGTTTTACCGTAAGTCACGATGTCGGCCTGTATGCCAAAATATTCCTGCGCGCCACGATAGCCCAGTCGAAATCCGGTAAAGACTTCATCAAAGATGAGAACAATATTTTTCTGCGTACAAATTTCACGGATGCTTTTCAGCCATTGTGTATAGCGGGCAGGATCAAAATCTGTTGTACGGTCACTGCTAATTAAGGTCGCATCACTGGAAGCATCAGCATTTGGATGTAGTGCTTGTAATGGATTTATCAGTATGCAGGCGATATCGTTACGCGTTTTTAGTACCTTAAGTGTTTTTTCACTTAAGTCACTTAAGGTATATACATCATTGGTTTTTCTTTGATTGCCTATGCCAGGTTGAACACCATCCCACCAACCATGATAGGCACCACATAGCCGTACAAGATGTGTCTTTCCTGTGTGATAACGCGCAAGGCGCACGGCTTGCATCACAGCTTCAGTGCCAGACATGTGAAAAGAAACTTCGTCGAGACCAGAAATAGACTTAAGTTTTTTTACATTATCTCGAATCAATGGATGATATGTGCCGAGTACGGGGCCCAGGTCTTTAACTTTCTCAAAACCTTTTTCCATGCAGTCTTTGTAAAAATCATAACCAAATACATTAACGCCATAAGAACCAGATAAATCATAGCGCCAGTTATTATCCAGGTCTTTTATTTTTACGCCTGCTGTTTTGTCGGCTATAGAGCCAACCTTTAACTCTTTGTATAAGTAGTTACGATACGGAAAAGGAATGCGATAAGCAGAAATAAAGCAAACATCAGAAATGCTATTTTCTAGAGAAGCACTAAAAGCAATGGTTTTAGGCGAGTTCTTAAGGCTGTTTACTTTTAGATAACTCAATCCATTTCGTCGTTTTACTGCAATCGCATCAGGTGCGTTATCACTACAAAAAAAACGTGATTCATCGTAATCAAAAAATGGAATTTGCTTTGCAATACGTCGCGACCATTTTGCATGTCCGCGTAACGAAGGATGTTTTGCGCGAGACAGTTGTAGCCGTATATATATCTTACGGAGTAGGACAATGCATAATAATGTAATGCCAATGTATAATGTAGATTCGCTCATATGATACCTATCGGGCTGAATAGTTAGAGACGATAGCAACGGAAAATGACAATTTCGTGACAGATTGTGATGTTTGGATGATGATTTTTTTACAGTTTGGTTACATGGGATGATTGAGTAGAGAAAACAGCTACTTAAATCAGTCAATCAATTACCAGGACATAAATGTCTTATATATACAGTAGAGTAAGCTTCTGACTCAAAGCAAACATTGTCACAATTTATTTATATGTCTATTTACATCCTGTTTCTTAATAATCATGTGACTTTTTAAGTTTATTATTCAAAAAATAATAAATGCTTAGGAATAGTAAAACATGAAAAATACAATTTTAAGCATATCTATTTTGGCGGCGCTGGCATCTACGAATGCGATAGCAATGAATGAGGTTAATGATGAAGATTCTCTTCAACAAGCCATTGCTTCAGCTAATACAGATAGCAGTATTAAAAAGATAGTTTTTGAAAGAAACGCAAAAATTAATTTAACAGCACCCGTAATTTATAATGGAATGCAATCTTTAACATTAATTGGTCAAGGTGCAACTATTGATGGTTCTTCTGCAGGTGACTTTGTGCTGGATACTGATTTAACAGCGATCACTGAAGACGGTACTTTGATCTTCAATACTTCATCTAATATTAATATCCATAATTTAACGGTAGCAAATAGTGCGACTCGTGGCATCGTAGTTAATGTTCCTTTCAATGCAACCGTGATGATATTGCGATAAATCTTCATAAAGTAAATATTGTTCATTCAGCTTTGTATGGTCTTCATATCGATGATAATGCAAATGAATTTGATGATGGTGTTACAGGTTCTGCTATAGGTATCGATTTACGTATTAATAATTCCAGTTTCACAGGCAATGGTACAGGCGCAATCGATTTTGATGGTGTTCGTGTAGACGAACGCGCAGAAGGCGATATAACTACGACAATTATAAATACACATATTGATGCGAATGGCGGTGATGGTATTGAGTTAGATGAAGCTGGTACTGGTAGAGTCGATGCTACAATGATTAATGTGACCTTGAATGATAATGGCTTCTATAATGAAGAGGATTTGGATGATGGTTTTGATATTGATGAAGCTGATGACGGTGACGTTGAAGTTACGTTAATGAGAGTCGAAGTTAATAACAATATGGATGAGGGTTTGGATTTTGACGAAGCGGGTAACGGCGACATTGAGATGAAACTACACCGTGTTATAGGCATGAATAATGCTGATGAAGCAATCAAAGCAGATGAAGAAGATGCTGGGGGCATCGAAGCTAAATTTTACAAAGTTGACGTGATCGGCAGCGGTGATGATGGTATTCAGTTTACAGAGCTTGGTGAAGGCAAAATTGAAGCTAAACTAACTAAAGTTACTGCTATCAATAATAAAAAATACGGCATCAAAATGGAACAATGGGTAATCGAAGATGAAGTTGCTTCAATTGAAGAGCCGGGGTCGCTTGAGATTAAGAAGGGTTCTCTAAGTGGAAACGAAAAAGGTGATGATATTAAGGTCAACAATATTATTGTTAAATAATTTCATTATTTCCGAGTAATAATTATTAATCTAAATTAAAATAGTGTCATCAACCTCTTAACAGAATTTTGGTTATGGCGCGCTACAAAGATTATAATTAAAATCAAAGTAAATTACTCCCTATTAATTTTCCCCATCAAATACTGCCTGGCAGTTTTGAATATAGCGTTAATTATTTAGTCGATAACGAACTGGACTTAAGCGTGTTTGAGTCTCGTTATAATAATGATACCAGATATAAAAAAATGTTAGAAACTGGTCCACTAATATATATAAATAAATTACTTAATATACAAACACATAACAACACGCCCTGAGGTGGACAACAACTACTTTGTTTAGTTCTTAATTGCAAATTATAATAACGCTGAACCCCTTAGCTTTATTGTTTTAAGTACTTTGATTCATCATACGGCGTGCTTGTTTTTCAGCACTTATATGCAATCCTAATCCACCTAAATGCAAACGCTCTAATGATTGTATTGTGGGGCTTTTCCTTGCTGACTTGTTGTACTTACTTAGCCTTTCTCCCCTCTTTGAAAAAGAGGGCAGGGGGAGATTTTACTTTTGCTTGTGAAGCCAATAATATAAATGATAAAAAATTAACTGCATCAGGCAACATGTAATGCTAATTGGTGCCTGGTAGAGTATGGAAATTCCACTGATTTATTTTTTATTTTAAAATTTATTTCGATGCCGTGCGACGCCCACTAGTAAACCCATGCCACTCAATAACAAAGGTAACGCTGCGGGTAAAGGTACAGCTGAAACGTTTACGTTTAGGTCAGCATTTAGACTCATGGCGCCGTTTTTAAAAAAGATAAGACCCTGATTTGGATCAGTGAGATCTGAACGTACGCCAAGTGTACCGTTGCCTGCACTGTTAGCGAAAAAAGTTAATGATGCCAGTAGCATGGATTGATTATCAGGCTGGTTACTCATGCCCGGAAATGCAGAACCTGCTGCATCAAGTGTTAATAGTGCAGAGTCATCCGCAAACGGTGTGGCAATTGTGACACCGGTAAAGCTGAACAACTCGGGTGAGTTGTTGGCTACGCTCATGCCAAATGCCAGGAACTCTTCATCGGTTTGTAGGCCGGCAAACAATTCATTGGCCCACACCTCCACGGTAAACGTAGACCCCACTTGCACTGTATCAGTCAGATTCAGATTCACGACCGCAGCTGAAGCTGCAGTAACATTGAACAGGGCAGCGGCGAATAAAAATGCCAGCAAGAACTTTTTAAACATTTTCATAATTTTATTTCCTTAAAATAATATGATTAACTAATTACTGTGTGATGTTCGATAGATATGTTATGTAATGTCCGTACCAGATACGATAATCGCTGTAATTTACGCAACCGTTGTGATCGTAATCGGCTTCAGCGAGATAACCACTGGTGCCACTACAACGACCGAGTGTAGAGCGCAACAAATTGTAATCGACGCTATCGACATCACCTTTGTTATCCAGATCACCTGCGACCAGCATTTCAATCACCACCGGATCATGATCGGATGAGCGATAAACATCGTCATTGTAAAATGATGACACTTGTCCGGCTGTTTTAAATTCCACGTTGTAATCTAGCGCGCGGGGTTCATCTGCATTGATGTGCCATTCGCTTATGGCTTTTACCTGTGGCGTTAATTTTATACTGGATAAGGCATGATCGAGATAACCTGATTCACCAGCAAACACAAAAGAATAAGCCGTGTTACCCAAATGTGATGCAATTAAATTGGTGTAACCGTTATTGCGTAGTGCGGTGATGGGATCTTCCATCGCATAGGCATTAAGATCACCCATAATTAAATAATTTTGATCATTGCTATTTGTAGGATCACTGGCCAACCAGTCGGCGAGTGCCAGTGCTGCCTGAGTCCGCGTGATATTACAATTACCCTGACCATCACCCAAATCGATATCGCCTAAAGCATCACAGGTCGAACCTTTTGATTTGAGATGATTAACCGCGATGGTAACCGTTTTGTTTGAGGTTAGATCACGCAGGGTTTGTGCCAGCACAGGCCGATTTTTTGTATCGATAAAGCGTGCATCAACACTCGTATCAAGAATTTGCGCCGCGCCTTGTAGCGAAACTTTTGTCTGTTTGTACAACATGCCAACTGCAATTGCATCACTACCAATAGAGCTAACGCCAGGATTTACAAATGCATAAGTCGTCGCACCGGACACGGTGTTGAGTTCGTTGACCAATTGCGCAATTGCGCTGTTAACACCGTAGCCATCATTTTCGATTTCCATTAAACCAATGACATCTGCATCGAGTGCGATAATGGCATTGACGATTTTAGTTTTCTGGCGTTCGAATTCCTGTAACGTGTCGGCACCGCGTGAAGTCGGGAAGCCACCACCCATGCTGTCACCAGGGCCGTCCCCATTAAAGAAATTCAATACATTAAAACTGGCAACTCGCAATGAACCAATCTGGGTTAAATTTGCTGGTGACAAGGTACGCGCGTTGTCGGCCGCGAAACGTAACGGCTGGGTTGGTTCAAGGCGATAGGCATTAAAACCATATGATAAAACACCAGTAGCACCGGTTATGCTATCACCGCTACGTAATGTATTGCTGGCACTCAATGCCGGGGCAGGGAATATAATCGGGTCAGGATTTTGAATTGATAAACCATCGTCAATAATCAAACGGTTCAAATCATTTTGCGCTTTGATTGCCAACGCAGATGCACCGGGAAGTGCCACTTGTGTGGGAATCATCAAACGATTAGCAGACGACACCACGATTTCACCAAAACGTGCCAAATTATAATTTTCTGACACGCTGAGTGTTTGCGGCAAATTGACTTTCATACCTTCAAACCATTCTGCATTATTTGTGCTGGGATCAAACGGTAAATTCACATTTGTTACTGCTACGCTGATACCACTAGCGCACACGTCAATACCGGTCACTGATGATAAAGAAGTGAGACCAAATGATTCGGTGATCGCACCGCTAACGTGAACCACATCGCCAACATTTACATCAACCAGATTGGAGGCCACAAACAAACCTTCGGAGGTTGTTATGTCCGCATCCTGATCAACATCTTGCTCTTGCACATAAAAACCGTTGAATGACGTGCCGCCCTGAAAATCACCGACAACAACAGCTTCTATGTTATGCGCTTCACCCAGCAGTGGGCTCACATCGCCGTTGCCCTGAATTTGACTAATTAAGGTAGCTGGCTCACCGCAAGATGCAACCGGTGGTGGCGGCGTTGTTGCGCTAAATGACTGGCCGGAATTAACTGCACCAAATGTACTGGTTGCAGCAGCATTCCAGATAAAATTTTCGTAATCCGCACCATTGCCATTTAATTGCAGTGACTGACCCACTATAACGCTACTGTTTTCACTGACACCGATATCGGTACTCACCAAACCGTTTGCCGCTCCACCCACAGCAGTTAACACACCTTCATAACTTAAAAATTGTTGCACCACGCCGACTTCATTCACCAGTGCTACACCATCGGGCGAACCGTTTTGCAAACCATTTGCCGGATAATTAAAAACCAGTGCACCGAAACCATCGGCAAGATTTGGAACCACGCCTGATAATGTCAGCGTGTTATACACCGTACCACCGTTGCCGTTGTAAAGAACCAGCGACCAGCTAGAAAGATCGACACCGGCCGGACCCGCAATTTCAATCGCCTCGCCCGTATCGGTGCCTGCGTTGTCATAATGAATTTCGTTAATAAAAACAGGTGTCGCGAAAGTTGGCGAATTAATTGCCAATGTACTTAAGACAGAAGACGATAATAGAACAGCTAGTTTGGACAGGTTACGCATAATACTTCCTTGAGTTATATTTGCACGAAAAAGAATATCGAATCTAGCGCCGAACAATTTTACATTCTTCGTTGCACGCACGCGTTATAACGTAAACCCTATCGCATAAAAATGATGATTTTGTTACCTAAATAAAAATTTATAATGACTTGATCGTTTTTACTGCCGTAAATACAATGGAGTGAAGTTTGTCAGCAAGCACATACGTGCTCTAAACACCTTCGCCAGTGTTTTAGCATTTAATAAATGAGTCCCTTTAATTTTTCACTGGTGTTTTAGCATTTAGCAATTATTTTTAAATTTTAATGATATATATTTTAAACCGCTCGGATTAATATTATTCCTGACTAACACCTAGCAATACATAAAATATAGGGAGTGTAACGATGCCTTTAGAATAATCTATTATGGGTGTTGGGTTCCGACTTCTTTAATTTACTGGGTGCTGTCCTGTCTCTAGTGTGCTGAGAAAGTAGTGATATTTAGGGGTGAGGGTGTTTAGTTTGAGTTGATGAGAGGCTATTAGTGACCTGAATGGCATTTACTTAAGCCATAAGTTCATGAAATGACAATAATTAACGGGATAAAATGTATGGGCTTCCCTCTTAGTAAAAGGGGATCGAGGGGGATTTGAGAATACCCATGACAATAAACAGCCAAAATACACAAGCAAAAGCAAAATCTCCCCCAGCCCCTCTTTTTCAAAGAGGGGAGAAATGCTAAGCAAATGTTACGGTGGGCGTCCAGTTTAGCGATAACGCTGTGAAAATAGATTGCCCGAAAAAAGCCGATGCCAGGTATTAAGAGTGTCATCAAAACTCCAGGCCAGCGCCTGTTTGCGATTAACATGTAACACCAGATGATAATGATTAGACATGACCGCATAGGCACAAATATCAATGGAAAAAACATCGGCTCACTCAAATAATTTATCTTCAACCCATTGGCGTCGGTGCTCAAAAAATTCTCCCGTCGATAAATCCGTGCCACAAAGAAAAGCCCGCCGAACACAACGGGAAATACAGTGATAGTAGGGTGTCGCTTCAAGTGAGACCTGAGTGTAACGAGGCTTTGGCATCATCTGTTCCTTGATATTGCTTATAGTGAGTGATTGTAGAAAAAAAGTTACGCTTGAAATTTTTAGTTGCCAAATTTAGGGTGGGTGTCTGGTTAAAAACTTCTGGTTAAAAACTGCAGTGAGGGAATTGTTTTGTTGACATTAATGGGGCTTCCATATATGTCCGGATTGGTTCTATTTGTGGGTTTTGGCATATTTAAGGCTCATATATAGACCGTAAGCAATCTATACGGGCTTTATATGGATCGAAATAGTGGCATTTAAGATAGATGTCAATTCATAGTTGAGTTTCAAGACCGATCATCGTTAGGGCGCTGGATATATGCACAATGGCCGTATATTGAAAAAATTGTAGCAGACTGCTACAATTCTACTGACATCTATAAGAGGATTTTCTAATGGCAAAAGCGGCATCTCCCATCAGGCTTCAACAAGACTTAATGGATAAAGCAATTATCGAAGCAGAGTTGTTTAATCGAAGTGCTGCAGAGCAGGTTGAGTATTGGGCAGGTATCGGTCGTCGTTTGTCTCATGTTGTTGAATCAGATACCTTGTTATCCATCTCAGCAGGCCTTGCAACTGTGCATGTAGAGCCTGTTGAAACTCAGCCTGTTAATCCGCTTAGTGTATTTAAGAACATGGAGAAACAGCGCAAAAAGGGTGCGTTAACAGAGATGATTAAGAGTGAAGGCCAGCCAAGGTATCAGGCATCTGAACAGCATCCGGGGCATTTAGAGCGTATTGAAGCCAATGGTCAAGTTGTTGTAGGTTTATTTCAAAATGGCGAATTTACACCTGTATCAGTATCAAAATAATGCCTGGGGGAAAACAGCTCTGGGTGTTAGCGGGTGGTAATGGTGCAGGTAAAACAACCTTTTATAACACGCAGTTAAAACCAATGGGTTTGCCCTTCATTAATGCAGATTACATTGCCAAAGAGCTTTATCCAGCAGCCCCAGAAATTCATAGTTATGATGCAGCTAAAATAGCGGCCCATATGCGCACTGAGCTTTTAATCAAGGGTAAAAGCTTTTGTTTTGAAACGGTTTTTTCTCACCCATCTAAAATCGATTTTGTCGCTCAGGCAAAAACGCTGGGTTATGAAATTGTTTTAGTCTTTATTCATCTTGATAACCTGAGCTTAAATTTAGCGAGAATTGCGCAGCGTGTTGAAGAGGGCGGGCATACTGTGCCAGCTGAAAAGGTTGAGCGTCGTATTCCTCGTACCCTGGAATATATTAAAACTGTTTTACCACTATGTGACTACGCTTATATATTAATTAATCAATCTTTAGAAAAACCGTTTGAGAAAATAGCGAGCCTGTCTAATAATAAATTGGTTTTACATAAAAAAGAAATATCCGGTTGGGCAGCGTTGTTATTAAAAAATTATCTGTAACTTTTATACAGTAATGAAGCTTCTCAAAACCTTTCAAGACACCCATTTTAAGTAGCCCATCTAGGTAGCTAGTAAAAACAAAGACTTAGATTGAATCCAGGTTTTTTGTTACAGTGGGTGCCCAGATGGGTGGGATGGGTGTTTTCTACCTATACTTAAAACAGTTGTTGAGGGCGTAGACCGCTTCCAACGACAATAATAAATACTGAAGAATTGTCACAATATGCTGCTAATTGTTAAGGGTGGTGTCCCATCACTGCGTACAGATCTCACACTGAATAGAAGCGTCATTAAATAGTTGGGACACCGCATGGTTGGACGATTAATCAAAAAAATCCCCGAAAAATATCGATTCCTTAGTTTTTTGGTTATCACTTCTTTGATTGGCGTGAGCTTGATCATGATAGCCGTTTACAATGCCTCTAAAGAACTCGAGATGATCCACGAGATTGAAAACTTACACCGTTTCACCTCGGCACAACTTAACAGCGAACATCCTGAAGCGACAAATGACTGGCGCCTGCAGGCTTGGGCTGCACCGGATTACCAGGTTTTGATGGTTGATGGTGAAAAGATACTCGCCAATAGTCGAAAGGCGACAAGTTCTGGCTGGAATATTGAACTTGCTGAGCTGAATGAATCACGACAAAACGAGTATGGTGGCTATATTGAGTTTGATGGCCAGATGCTTACCTGGGCCCAAATTCCTTTAGATAATAACAACCAGCAGTTAGTTATCCTGCATCGCTTTTCGTCGGGTGGGAATGCGACCTTGAAGCAGGTATACCTCAAACGTTTGCTGGTGCCCGCGCTCTTTTACATCTGGCTGATGGTGTGGATGGCCTTTATTGTGCGCTTTCTAACAGATAAGTTGTTGCGTCAGAAGCAGGACATGGAACAGATGGCCTTGCACGACTCTCTAACCGGCTTGCCCAACCGGATTTTACTGACGGATCGTCTTGAAAAAATGCTGGGTGCAGCGAAGCGCAACAAGGGACATTTTGCATTGGCTATGATTGACCTGGACGGTTTTAAAAAGGTGAACGATACGCTTGGGCATGCAATTGGCGATGCTGTGCTGGAGGAAATTGCTCGTCGACTGAGTGCTTGCCTGCGCCCTCAAGATACGGTTGCCCGCGTGGGCGGGGATGAATTTATTCTACTTTTGGATGATATTAAGCGGGCCTCCTATCTGGAGATCTGTGAGCGTGTGGCACTCGAAATCTCGAAACCAATGTTTATCGAAGACACTGAAGTGAAAGTGGGTTCCAGTATCGGTATTGTGTTCTTTCCGGAGCATGGAGAGGATTCGCAAACGCTCAACCGTAAGGCGGATCAAATGATGTATGAGGTTAAATCCCAGGGCGGTGGTATAGGTTTGTATGGCGATGATGGGGTGAAATCAAAGTATCATTCTGTGCTATAAATAGAGGTTAGAAGCGCAAACATTGACCACTGTCGACGACTTTTGGATAAATGACTGTGTCTTGTGGAGGTTAAACTATGTTCAAAATTAAACGAAATATGGGCACGTCAGATCGTATCTTGCGTCTTCTCGTGGGTAGCACGTTACTCATTATTGGCCCATTTTCTGATCTTGTGAAGACGGATACATTTTCCAATGTAATACTCAGTTGTATGGCTACAGTCGCGATAGCATCTGCGGTGTTTTCTTATTGTGCACTTTATGATGCCACTGGCTTCGATACCAGTGGTAAAAAAGAATAAGCCCAGTGACTTTGCCGAACTCAGTTTAGGGCTTCTTGGGCTTCTTGAGACACCCATGCTAAGTAGCCCTATGCCTAAGTAGCCCCCATGCTAAGTAGCTAGTAAAAAAAGACTTAGTTTGATTCCTGCTTTTTTACAGTGGGTGATGAGCTGGACGCCCCCTGAAATCTAGTACCATATTGGACCATACTATGACCATTAACTCTAAGTGTAATACTTCAAAAAATATTCACTTGAATTAATAACTTCACATCGTGCGAACAGCAAGATGAAAAACGGTCACACTGCCCTGGCAGGAGCCTGATCTGGACATGGTTCATTGAAACCGAGTGGGTGTTTTAGGCGGTCAGGTGCGGTTTTCATTTGGGCCCGGAAGTACACACTAGTAATACTTCTACTAAGAGGCCGGATATATGTCAGCACGATCTTTTCTTGTCAATGCAGATGTTTAGCAAAAAGAAATAATATATCACTACGATTTATGCGCTGTGAAGGGTTCATATTGTTGGCATTAATGGGGCGTCCATATATGTCCGGATTAGTTTTGGAGTAGTTTCAACCCTAATCCGTCAAATTAACTTGTAATATTTATTGACACATTTAAAACATAACCCTATATTTAGTCAACGCTGCAATCCCTTGTATTTCTTGTGTGATTTATTCACAGTCAATCACTGCTTTATGCAGCCCCGCTAATTCGTTTATATTGAATCAGCTCCAAACTCAAATTAAATAATAAAAAGATTCAGGATTAATCTTTATAACAAGGACTTATGGACAAGTATAAGTGCGCAGGATACGCACGCTTATAGTTTATAGAAGTATGTTGTTGTTATCGTTGCAGCAACGTCATCTTTGAAATGGACTCCCACCTTCCTCACTATATTAGGAGACACTAAATGAAAAGACGTAATTTTCTAAAATATACCACGGCGAGTCTTGCGACTGTGCTATCGGGTACAACAGGTTTAATTGCCTGGTCACCACGTGCACAAGCGCAAACTATTAATAAAACTTTCTACGTCACACATGGCACAAGCACAATGATAGATGGTACCAGCGTCTATTTTCGTGGCTTCAGCAGTTCACCTGGCGTTGTAAATGTGCCCGGTGAATTAATAACGGATGTAAATGGAGATGCAATTCAGCAAGGGGACACCGTTAATATCACAATTCATAATACACTCAGCACTTCACATCGATTCACTATTGATGGTCTTGGTGTAAATGAAAACATTCCCGCCGGACAAACCGTTAGCTTTACATTCGTGGCTAGCAACTATGGTTCGTTCCATTACTATGACAGCAGCAATGCACCTTATAACCGTTTAGTTGGTTTACATGGAGCCATTCCTGTTATGCCTAATGGCAGCACGGATGAACTTTATCCCGGTAGCCCTACTTTCGTACAACAGTACAGCTGGATATTTAATGATATTGATCCGCTATGGCATAACGAAATTCGAAATGGGCGTACTCCATCCACGCCTTATATCCCTCGCTATTTCACACTGAATGGTTTGGGCGGTCGTCCACCGGGTGCTCCTGGTGCGCATGATCCCAATATCGATGCCTTAACTGACCCGCGTTCTGCTTTACACGGCCACATTGGTGATCGTACATTGGTGCGTAGTGTCAATATGGGCAAAGCAGATCAGTCTGTTCACGCCCATGCTAACCACATGGAATGGTTGACTGAAAATGGTCAGGTTCGCGATGAAGTGTGGGAAAAAGATTGCCTGTATCTTGAAGCAAATATGGGCACGATTGATTCTATCTATCCATTTGAAGTTCCACCTGATTCCTGGCCCCGAGTTTCAACGGGTGCTTACCCAATGCATTTGCATACCGAAATGTCACAAACCGCCGCGGGTGGTTATTACATGTTTGGCGCTATGACTGATATTTATTTTGAGTAAGGGGAAGAATCATGGGTAAAAGAAAATCCAGTTCAACAAGTACAAGATCCGGCGGCATGCGTGGTGGCGGCGGGGGAATGGGTATGGCCTGTTACGTTTACCCCGACACACCTGCAACGCCAGGTCGTGTCACACCTGATGTTTCGTATGACCGCAGTGTTTACATGAATGGCTCCATGGCAATGGATGACGGAAAAACGGTCTCTATCTGGGGTTTTTCAGATACGGCTGCAGGACAAATGGGCGGAATGGATGCCAGTGGTGATTTTCCTTCACCACCGATGCGCATTAATGTCGGCACGATTGTACATACCAATCTGACGGTACCGATGATGAATGGTATTCATACTATTCACCACCATGGTATTGAGCCAGCAGATCATGCTGATGGTGTGGGCCACATAACCTGGGATGTTAATGGCACCTACACTTATCAATGGCGGCCTATGCATCCGGGTACTTATTTTTATCATTGTCATACCAACACGGTATTGCATGCTGAAATGGGTATGTATGGTGCATTAATTGTAGACCCACCTGAAGGACCGGGCACCCTGTTATCCGGTGGCCCAACCTATGATTCAGAAGCTTTCTGGCTAGTTGATGAAATCGATTCACGTTGGCATAACCTCAGCTGGACAGCAGGCACCTGTGGTGAAGATGTGGGCTTACATTTACTTGAGCCCGATTACTTTATTATCACCGGCGTGGATGGTAGTGGCACCTCGGCCATGAACCTGCCACCCATTTCCGGCGAAATGAAAGTAGGCGAAAAGCTTCTGGCAAGATATGCTTGTGCTGGCTACCATCCACAGGAAGTTCGTATTCCCGCTGGATTGAATGCCAAAATATATATTTCAGATGGCCGCGCCTTGCCTAAGCCTCAAGATACAACTAAATTCAGGGCAATATCAGGCGAACGTTACGATATAATTATAGAACCGACTGAAGCGGGTAATTATATTGTTGAGTTTGATATTAAGGACTGGATCACTGGTGACGTATGGGGCACTGTTAAAACGAATGTTGTTGTTACCGAGTCATAAACTTTATATAACAATTAACTAAGCTTTGCTTTCAGCATAAACTAAAAGGGGAATGCATGCATTCCCCTTTTCTTTGTTATAGAAACTCAGATTATGAATAACTACAAACATCCTGAAGCAGATTTTTAAAAGCAAAAAGCAGTTTGTCCGCAAATGAACGCAAATTTATTTAGGTTCATGCGCCTGCGGCGCATTACACCACATTAAACGCTTTGATTTTATTTGCGTTCATTCGCGGACAACATGCTTTTTTCTTTATGCTTTACTTCCGCTTCTGGCTAGTTTGAGACATTTAAAATTTCAGCTCACTACAAACTTAGGTATAAATTCTCTGTTATAAAAACTCTTTTCTTTTCCATAATAAATAAGCAGCCGGTACAACAAATAGTGATAGTAGCGGTGCAGTAATCATCCCCCCTACCATAGGTGCTGCAATACGCTGCATGACTTCAGAGCCTGTTCCCTGTCCTATCATAATGGGTATAAGTGCGGCCAATATCACAGCCACTGTCATAGCTTTGGGCCTTACACGCTGCACAGCTCCTTCCATAATGGCTGCCTGTAAATCATTTACGTTATTTAATTTACCCTGTGCGTGATAATCTTTGACGGTATTATCTAAATACACCAGCATCACTACGCCAAACTCGGCAGCAACACCCGCTAGTGCAATAAAACCAACTGCAGATGCTACCGACATGTTGTATCCAAGTAGAAACATAAACCAGAAACCGCCAACCAGTGCAAAAGGTAAGCTCGCCATTACCAGCAGGGCTTCACCGACACGATGGAAAATTAAATATAACAAAATAAAAATAATAATCAGAGTAACAGGTATCACCTGATAAAGCCGTTGCTCAGCTCGTAACAAGTATTCATATTGCCCGGCCCAGGTAATTGAGTAACCGGCAGGCAGTTTCACTTCTTGCTGCACAACTTTTTGTGCAGCTTCAACGTAACTACCCAGATCCACACCTCTAATATCAACAAAGGTCCAGCCGTTTAAGCGGGCGTTTTCACTCTTTATCATCGGCGGGCCGTTAATCACTTCCAGTTTTGCTACCTGGCCTAATGCCAGCTCAACACCTGATGGCGTGACAACCGGTAACTCGCGTAATTTATCGAGGTTATCTCTTACTTCTCTTGCAAAGCGTAAATTAACTGGGTAACGCTCACGCCCTTCAAAAGTATGTGTGATATTAATGCCGCCAACCGCTGCGCTGATAACTTCATTAATATCTGACATATTTAAACCCAGTGCCGCCGCTTTCTCACGATAGGGTGTCACTTCTATATAGCGCCCACCGGTTACCCGCTCTGAATATGCTGACGAGGTACCACGCACTTTTATGACAGCACGCTCAATCTTGCGGCCTATCTTTTCAATCATTTCTAAATCAGCCCCGGCCACTTTAATTCCCACTGGGGTTTTAATACCAGTTGCCAACATATCGATACGCGTTTTAATGGGCATTAACCAGGCGTTGGTGAGACCAGGAAACTTAACTGTTCGATCTAACTCTTCAATCAGTTTTTCCAGTGTCATACCGGGTCGCCATTCATCTCGAGGCTTAAGCTGAATAAGTGTTTCGATCATGGTTAGAGGTGCCGGGTCGGTTGCGGTATCGGCACGACCGATTTTTCCGAACACCTGCTTTACTTCAGGCAAACTTGCAATTAACCGATCGGTTTGTTGCAGTAACTCCTGTGCTTTGCCAATAGACAAACCCGGTAAAGTCGTTGGCATATACATTAAATCACCTTCATAAAGCTCTGGCATAAACTCTGAACCCAGGCCTTCACCTAACTGCGCCATAACAGGTGATGCCTTAAATAACTGGCGCCAACTACTTGCAATGTTATCTTGCCAGCCACCGATGGTATCTAAATAAGCTGCACGGCTACTGCTTGCCTGTGCCGGCTCAGCAAACCATCCGACCATTTGTACGGGCCACTTCAGCGGTGACAGTAACCCACTTAAACCACCCACGGGCAGAGCAATGCTGAGCATAAATAATAATGTGATTAGAATAGATAGACGTGGTTTGTGTAAGACTTTTTGCAGGCCTGATTGATAATTATTAATTAACCAGCGACTGAGCGGATTACTCATTTCTGCAGGAATACGCCCGCGAATAAAATAACTCATCATTACCGGCACAACCGTAACCGCCATACCGGCTGCAGCTGCCATGGCATAGGTTTTAGTAAATGCCAGTGGCGAAAATAATCGACCTTCCTGTGCCTGCAATGTAAACACGGGAAGAAAACTTAAGGTGATGATCAGTAGCGAGAAGAACAGGGCCGGTCCTACTTCTTCTGCTGCATTGCTAATTAATTTTATACGCTGCTGATAGTTAGGCTCTTCTTCGGGGTGTGCAAGTTGCCAGCGCTCTATATGTTTGTGTGCATTTTCAATCATAACTATCGCAGCATCGACCATGGCACCAATCGCAATCGCGATACCACCCAGTGACATAATATTGGCATTAATACCCTGCCATTGCATGATAATGAATGCGGTTAGTATGCCTAATGGCAAAGTAACAATTGCCACAAAAGCCGAACGAATATGAAATAAAAAAATTAAACAAACGAGGGCAACCACAATAAATTCCTGAATGAGTTTTGCATTCAGGTTATCTACTGCACTTTGAATCAGTTGTGACCGATCATAGGTTGTAATGATTTCAACACCATCGGGCAGACTTTGTTGAAGCTGTTTTAATTTATTCTTTACCGCTTCAATCGTGGTTAATGCATTCTCTGCGTAACGCATCACTATAATGCCACCAGTGACTTCGCCTTCGCCATCTAAATCAGCAACCACGCGACGCATTTCAGGCCCCACCTTAACCGTTGCCAGATCTCTCACCAATAAGGCAACACCTTGCTTACTCATGGCGACAGGTATTTGCTCAATATCCTGAATAGAGCTTAAATATCCCCGGGTGTGTATCATGTACTCTGCTTCGGCCATTTCAACCACTGAACCACCCACCTCCTGATTGGCTTTGCGTATGGCAGTGGACAGCTTTGTTAATGAAATACCATAAGCGCGTAACCGCTCAGGATTTACGACCACCTGATATTGGCGCACCATGCCACCCACACTCGCCACTTCAGCAACACCGGGCACGGTCTGTAATTCAAACTTTAAAAACCAGTCTTGCAGGCTACGTAATTCAGCCAAATCATGCTGTCCTGTTCGATCGACCAGAGCATAAGTAAAGATCCAGCCGACACCAGTAGCATCGGGGCCTAGTCTCGGTTGCACACCAACGGGTAAATCTGATGCGGCCTGATTTAAATATTCAAGCACACGTGTTCTTGCCCAGTAAAGATCAGTACCATCTTTAAATACAACATAGACATATGAGTCACCAAAAAAAGAATAACCGCGTACGGCTTGTGCACCCGGTACAGATAGCATGGTAGACGTGATGGGGTAGGTGACCTGATCTTCCACAACCTGTGGTGACTGGCCGGGAAAGTTTGTATGAATAATGATTTGAACATCGGATAAATCTGGAATGGCATCCAGGGATATCTGTTTTAATGAGACAGTGCCCCACACCGTGAGTAGGATACTTATAATAAGAACAAGTAAGCGATTCTCAATAGACCAGCGGATGAGTTTTGCTAGCATGGTTGCGTAGCCCCAACAAAACTCACATGGAAACTCATTTTGGCTATTACTCTTCTGGCCTGTTTAAGCGTGGTCTGTTTAAACGCATAAAGCTGGCCTGTAAATTCGCCTCGGAATCAATAAGAAACTGGCCGGAAACAACAACACGGTCATCTTGTTTGAGGCCTTCAAGAATTTCTACTTCGTCATCACTGCGCATGCCAGTAATAACATTAACCGGTTTGAATTTGCCATCACCCAATGCCAGCACGACGCTTTCTCTTTGGCCAGTCATGATAAGTGCCTGGCGTGGAATTTTTAACACTTCTTTTTTAGGCCCCCCATAAATATCAACCTGTGCAAACATATTAGGCTTTAATTCTTCTGATGGATTCGGCACTAACAGTCGCACTTTAAGTGTTCGGGTACGTGGATCGAGTTCCGGGTAAATATAGGTGAGCTGTCCTTCCCAACTTCTACCCGGCAAAGCTTGTACGGTGATTTTTGCGGTTAAACCAGGTTCTATCCAGTCGAGCTGATGCTCAAATACATTGGCCTCTACCCAAACCGTAGAAAGGTCAGCAATAGTGAACATCGGAAAGCCGGGCTGGACAAACATATGCTTATGCAAATTATTGCGAATAACAGTGCCGTGTTGTGGCGCATAAATTGGGATACGGTATTTAGGCTTGCCAGAACGAGCAATTTCATTCATGGCGCTATCGGGTATATCAAGATAACGAAGATAATCACGCGACGGCACACTCTCTTCACGTTGGCCGTATTTTTTTAAGGTGCCAGATTTATCTTTCTTTTGCGCCTTAATAAAGTCTTTTTGTACGTCTATAAACTCAGGTGAATATAATTCAAGTAATAACTGGCCCCGTTTTACAGTTCGACCTTCGGTACGAACACTTAAATTTTCCACCCAGCCATAAGTGTTAGTACTCACGGTTTTTAATCGTCGCTGGTTGTAACTAACATAGCCAACGGTTTTAATATATTTCCACAGCTCACCACGCTCTACCAACGCTGTTTTGATGCCCATGTTATGCATTATACCCGGAGCGATTTCTATTTCTGGGTGTTCACCATTAGCGGGTTTAATTTCCTGCTCTACCAGATCCATTCCGCAAATGGGGCAGGTCCCCTCATCTTTACGCACAATCTTTGGGTGCATGGGGCAAACATAAAGGGGCTCGAGATGTTTTTCTGCATGCTCAGTGGCGGTCTCAACTGCTGAATTTTCTATGGATGGGGTTTTGTCACTGCAGCCCGTCAATATAAATATAATCAAGCACAACACTGGAGTTATTATCTTTATGAATGAATACTTATATTGATTCTTCAAAACAAACACAATAAGCCAACACCTTAATTCAAATATATTGTTACAGCCTATATACTAAACTACATCATCCATAGTTACCAACGTGTACACCACAACAAAACAGATTACAAAGACTCACTTAGACTATGAAATAGTTAATATAATTATTGAACATGTCAGGTAGGAAACATATCTCCTCCCCCTAAAGACTCTTGCTAAGCCGAATAACATGTACTTTTGATTTATTGAGCAATGACCTGTCATCATGTGAATACCCCATGACTATGTGATCACTTATAATATTGTCTGAATTCTTCATTAGGTTCTCTTTCAGAACAAATGTATATAGAAATACCATTTGGCTCCTGTATAGCAAACCCCCTGTTACCCCACCCCCTGTTACCCCAGCCCCTGTTACCCCAGCCCCTGTTACCCCAGCCCCTGTTACCCCAGCCCCTGTTACCCCAGCGATAATCCTCAAGCGAAACAATTACTGCAAGCCCTGATTCAGTCTGCACTTTATATTTTTGGTCTACATTTTCTACTAAAAAATTATACATTAAACCTGAACCACTACTGAGCGCTGACCTGGTTATTGCGGAGGCATAAACTGTATTGTTGATGACTTATTATCAAATTCGAGATTCATATACCAACCACAATCAAAAGTGACTTTTGCATCTAGATACTTAATGTAAAAGCCTCTGCTTTCTTCTACTTTATTGGTAGTAAATGCTACTGACAATGCTTGAACTCTCATGACAGTTCCTTAAATTATCAATCATAACACCACAACAAAACACGGCTTTATGAAACAGCCTCTCCAGCCACGCTAACACCCAATATATTAAATCTTTTGCAAGGCTTTAATAGTATCAGCTGGCTCCATTCGTTTTTTGTAATCTGCCTCTGCCTGTTTGGCAACCACTATATCTTGCTGGTTAATTACAAATGTGCCAGGCACAGGTAGAACAGCACGCCCCTTTCCATTGAATGCCTCTATATCAAACTTATGTTTTTTATAAACCGCTATTAAATCATCGGGTAACTCAAAATAAAGCTGATAAACTTTCATTACCTGGCTGTTTAAATCGTTTAACACCTCAAAAGGAAATTTATCTTTTTTAATTTTCTCGGCTGATTTATCGGGAGTTTGAGGTGTCATCGTAATTAACTGAAAAGCTTCCCAAAAGCTTCCCAGGACACCCATGCTAGCTTCCCAGGAGAGCTTCCCAGGACA
>Ga0316206_1001045_pt1 | contig 28242 bp, 23 predicted proteins | sample 6monthpyrite_MG_FD_204942 | JGI IMG/M metagenome (GOLD analysis project Ga0316206, IMG submission 204942) | Microbial mat bacterial communities from mineral coupon in-situ incubated in ocean water Damariscotta River, Maine, United States -... | ecosystem: Environmental > Aquatic > Marine >... | reverse complement strand
TCAAAACTCACACATGATATTAAAAATATTCTACAATCACTGCAGGCATTAACCGGCGTTGTACACGCTGCTGATGACCCAGCTGAAAGTCACGAATTAATAGGTAAACAGTTACCAATATTAACGCAACGATTACAAAACACACTTGATAAATTACAAACGAAAACCGACACAGGTAGAAGTTTTAAACAGATGGATGTTTGGTGGACAGAGCTACAAAGTCGCTATCATGGTAGAGAGATTCAATTTGAAGGAAACACTCGTGATGACCTTTCAATTGACACTGATGTTTTTGACACCGTTCTTGAAAATTTGCTGGAAAATGCCAGAAGCAAACGGCGCATACGACCTGAAACCGAAATAGTAACAAAAATTAAATTAGTGGATGACAATATTATTATCTCCGTTTGTGATGACGGAGACCCCGTCCCTAGCTCTAAATCGAATCTTTTATTTAAACAGATTTTGCCATCAAATGATGGTTATGGAATAGGCCTTTACCAGTCTGCTCAGCTTGCAGAAAGAAATGGTTACAAACTTGAACTGTTAAATAACGAACCGGCAAGAGTTTGTTTTCAACTTTCATCTATAAAATAACAAAGAAATATTTATTCAGGCAAGTATATCGGGTATTAACTTATTTTCGATTTTAACAATCAATTCTTTTAATCTTAGTTTTCTTTTTTTCAATCGCTGAAGCTGCATTTGCTCCATAGCACCTGTCATATGAAACCGGTGTATTACATCATCAAGGTCTCGATGTTCAAGACGAAGCTCATCTAGTTTTTTGCGTAATAACTCTTCATCCAGATCAGACATAGAAAACTCACGTGTTAGTCATGCATAAATAGAACTTTTCAACTACATGCTCATTATAGTCCTGATTGTAACTGACGCTCAAACTGTTTTAGCGAAAAATTGAATATGAATTAATTCTTAAACCGATTTAGCTCAATACAAACATACCATTAAGTTATAAATATTTACTCTTCTTTAAAATCCAGGCACACCGAGTTAATGCAATAACGCAAGCCCGTTGGCTTGGGGCCATCTTCGAATACATGGCCCAAATGTGCATCACATTCTGTACAACGCACCTCTACTCTTGCCATCCCTAATGAAACATCACGTATTTCAGTTATGCACTGATCATTTACTGGGCGCCAGAAACTAGGCCAACCACTTCCAGAATCATATTTTTCATGCGAGGTAAACAATGGAGCATGACAACACACACAATTATATTTCCCCGTATCCTTGTTCTCATAATATGACCCACTAAAAGGGGCCTCTGTACCATGCTGGCGTGTTACTCGATATGTTTCATCATCAAGTTGCTGCTTCCACTCTTCTTCAGTTTTTTTTGTATTACTCATTTATGTGTAAATCACTCAATTTTTAACTTGTACGGGGTCATTTTACAATTTAGTTTTACAATGACCGGTTTAATCTGGCCTTTCAAAATTTATTAGCATTGTTCCCAGGGCAAGCCGCGATAACGCCAGCCGCCTACTGTACTCCTGTGATAGTCAGCATCACGATCTCCTTCGAAACCTTCTGAAACATGGCAAACATTATGAAAACCAGCTTCTAATAACTTGTTTCCTGCGTCAATAGATCGTTTTCCACTTCTACATATTAGAATAATAGGCGGAGAGCTTTCACCCTGATCACAAATACCACCTAACATCAGCTGCCTTATTTCTTTTTGAAAATCAGGATTTACACACCAGTCAGGCTCATCTATCCATGGAACATGCAGTGCACCCTTTGGGTGCCCAACGAATAGAAATTCCATATTAGAACGTATATCTACTAGTATTGCGCTTGAAACTTGCTGCAAAATATCTGACGCTTCCTGCGGTGTTAAATGATTGAGACTTTCTAATTGGAGTTGCTTCAATGAGTTCATATTTATCAATTGTTTTTGTAGATTTGAAATGTTTAATGATTTATTTTTCTTACATCCTGAAAAACGTCTTTAAATATATTAACCCATTTTTCATTAAACTGAACACCTGCCTTCTGCCCTAACTCGATAGCTGCTCTTAATAATGGCCTTTTTAGCAAGGTTGCATATGCTCTTTCGTGCGTTCTAGCATCAACTGCATCTACAATAGCCAGTATTTTTGCACCATCACAGATGTCATTATCAGTCAAACCATACGGATAACCCCCACCGTCAACCTGCTCATGATGCTGCAATACAATAAATGACGCTTCACGCCAGCTCTTCATATAACGCATCAATTCATAACCTACGACGGGGTGTTGCTGAACCTCTTCTCGTTGCTCTTCTGATAACGCATTTTTGCAGTTAATAATTTCAAGTGGCAATAGAGCCATACCAGCATCATGCATATAAACAGCTGCTGCAAGCTGATTAGGGTTTACCGGCCGACCTGCCTGATCATTCATTTTAAGAGCCAGTCGTAACATTCTATGAACACGACCACTCCAGTAATTTGCTCGCGATTCTAACGGTTCAGACAGGGCGCGAAAGAAAATAAAATCATCACTTTCCTCTACGCCATAAGCGGATAATTCTTCCTCATCGGGCATGTTCTTTGAAAATAAATTTATTAAAGAGTCACTTTGAGTAATGCTTGTTTCAATTATCTCAATACTTGGATCTAATAATAACAGAGCATCTTTTATAACAGAGCTTCGACTTATATCATCTGCGGTACCAATAACATCAATGCTCTCACAAATTCGAGGCATACGCTTTAGCAGCACACAACGATCTTCACCGTCGATTATCTTTTCCATTACAACTTTAATATCGTCTATAGCGAGTAATATTAAATCACTTAAAACGGTTTCAAAGTTAAGGTGTTTTAATCTAACCTGTTGCAACAAACCAATCAAACTCGTTGTCATCGGCTGTATTGCTTCAAGACCAACGTCTTTAAGCGATTTCTGTATTAAATCAATACCCTGTTGTAACTCGACAATTAAGTCTTCTTCATCCGGCGACATTTCCAGCATTAACAGAGACTGCTCTATTTGCTGCTGCGAGGAGGTGAAATTAACAAAAAAACCGGCCAGAGCACTGGCACCAATGCTTTCTAGTTGCTGATGAGACTTATTATTTGACATTTAGTGCTCCCCCATTTAAACCACGTCAATGTAGACTGGGAATATATTCATTATAGATAATTAGACTTTGAGCTCTCGACTATTCTGACTAACGGGCCATTTCATGTGCTAAAACTACCTCTGTTTAGTATCTAGTGCAGTTTTATTTATCATTAAGCTGATTTATGATGACAATGACTCTAATTCGTCGCTTTTTAGTAACCAGTTTTCCTCTATTTCTTCTAAACTTGCACTTTTTTGTGCACGATCCCGTGATAATTGCTCCATCTGCTCACGATTACCTGACTCATATATTTCAGGTTTAGCAAGTTCAGCCTCTATAATGTTTATTTCCTGCTCAAGCTTAAGCATTTTTTGCTCTAACGATTTAACTTCATTTCTTAATGGATTCAATAGCTTACGCTTATCAGCCAACTGCTGGCGTTGGGCTTTTTTATTAAGCCCTTTAGTTTCTTCTTCTCCGTTATCAGTTTTATCAATTCTGGCCTTTTCCTGCATTAACCAGTTTCGATATGCGTCAAGATCATCATTAAATGGCTCAACTTTGCCTCCATCAACCAGTAAAAACTGGTCAGTAACCGCGCGTAATAAGTGGCGATCATGAGACACCAGCACCATTGCACCGTCATACTCCTGTAAGGCCATTGATAACGCATGACGCATTTCCAGATCCAGATGATTGGTAGGTTCATCAAGTAATAATAAATTGGGTTTTTGATATATTAATAGTGCCAGTACCAGGCGCGCCTTCTCGCCTCCTGAAAATGGTGCAACTGGCTCAAGTACTTTATCTCCCTGAAAATCAAAACCACCAAGATAACTTCGAATTTGCTGCTCTGTTAATTGAGGATCAAGGCGCTGTAAATGCAATAAAGCACTAGCTTCTAAATCTAGTTGTTCGAGTTGGTGCTGCGCAAAATAGCCAATATTCAATTCAGATGACTGTTCAAACTGTCCCTGCTGTTGCTTAATCTCGCCTGCCAGTAGTTTTATTAATGTAGATTTACCAGCACCATTATGGCCAAGCAAAGCAATCCTGTCTCCGGGCAAGATACTCAAACTTGCATTACTCAGAATTTCAACGTCACCATAACCGACATTAATTCCATCAAGACTCATCAAAGGATGGGGTAATTTATCTGGTTTAAAAAATGAAAAATTAAATGGTGAGTCTATATGTGCAGCTGAAATCATTTCCATTCTTTCAAGCGCTTTGACTCGCCCCTGTGCTTGTTTTGCTTTGCTTGCTTTTGCTTTAAATCGACGAATAAAACTTTCTATATGTGCAACTTCACGTTGTTGTTTTTCATATTGTGATTGTTGTAAAGCTAATTTTTCTGCGCGTAATTTTTCAAACTCACTATAATTACCTGTATATAAATGCGCTGCTTGTTGTTCTATATGCACTATGTGATTGGTAACCTTATCCAGAAAATCACGATCATGAGAGATTAACAACATGGTTCCTGCATAACTAAGTAACCATTGCTCAAGCCAAATCACTGCATCCAGATCAAGATGATTGGTAGGCTCATCAAGTAGTAATAAATCTGAGCGACACATTAATGCTTGTGCCAGGTTTAAGCGCATACGCCAGCCACCAGAAAAATTATTTACAGAGTCATGTAATTGTTCAGTTTTAAAACTCAAACCTAGCAATAATTTACTTGCTCTGGATTCTGCCGTATAAGCGTCAATTTCTTCAAGTCGACTATGGCACTCTGCTTGCCTGCTGCCATCGTCTTCTGTTTCAGCAATTAGTAAATTTTGTTGAATTTTTCTAAGTTCAACATCACCATCTAAAACGTATTCAATGGCGCTCTTATCCGTTGCGGGTGTTTCCTGAGCTACATGCGCAATAATTGTTTTATCTGGTATAAACAAGTCGCCCGCATCACTGTGTATCTGATTTAAAATGAGTGCAAATAAACTTGATTTACCACAACCATTTGCGCCAGTTACCCCTACACGATTACCTCGATGAACCTTAAAACTTGCTTTTTCAAACAAGACTTTAGTTCCACGTCGTATTGCGAGATCTGATAGAGTTAACATTAGGTTTTTCTTTTTAGTTTTGGGTTATTCAAAAGAAGCTTAACAAGTCTATCGTCAAAAGTTATAAACCAAAGCAGTCAGTCTACAACTGTTTATATTTATAACTTATGACTTATAACTATCGCTTAAACGCCTGAGAAAGAGCATCAGCCATTGCTGAATTACCAACATTTCCAGCTGATTGCTTCTGTTGTTTTTGTTGCTTTTGTTTATGTGGCTGTTTTTTATCGCGCTTCATATCTTTGACCTGATCACGACTTTCATCTTCCAGTCGCATACTCAAAGCAATACGCTTACGCTGCACATCCACTTCCATCACTTTTACTTTTACTACATCACCAGCTTTTACTACTTCACGAGGATCTTTTATAAACGTGTTAGATAAAGCCGATATATGTACTAACCCATCTTGATGGACACCTATATCAATAAATGCACCAAAGTTTGTTACATTTGTGACTACGCCTTCGAGAACCATATCAGCAGATAAATCTTTAATTTCCTCTACACCTTCTTTAAATTCAGCTGTCTTAAATTCAGGCCGTGGATCACGCCCTGGTTTTTCCATTTCACTTAAAACATCCTTTACTGTAGGTAAACCAAATTTATCATCAACATAATCATTAGCGCTTAGTTTTTTCAAAAAGCTGGTGTCACCTATAATTGCATTTATAGATTTCCCAGATTGCTCCACAATTTTTTCTACTAATGGATATGTTTCTGGATGCACAGCAGAGCCATCTAATGGATTTTCACCTTTTGATATACGTAAAAACCCAGCAGATTGTTCAAATGCTTTTGGACCAAGACGCGGTACATTCAACAACTGTTTTCTATTTTTAAACGCTCCATGTTCATCTCTAAATTGCACAATGTTTTCTGCCATCGCCTGACTTAAACCGGACACCTGTGTTAACAAAGGAACTGAAGCCATATTGATATCAACACCTACGGCATTTACACAATCCTCAATTACCGTATCTAACTGACGCGCTAATTTCACCTGACTAACATCATGCTGGTACTGACCAACACCAATCGCTTTTGGTTCAATTTTTACCAGCTCAGCCAATGGGTCCTGTAGACGTCGTGCAATTGAGACAGCCCCCCTGATAGAAACATCCAGATCTGGAAATTCCTTTGATGCCAATTCTGAAGCTGAATAAACAGATGCTCCGGCTTCTGAAACAACTAATGAAGTCATTTTTAGTTCTGGATATTTACTAATTAATTCTTTTGCTAATTTATCAGTTTCACGTGAGGCGGTACCATTTCCAATACTAATCAGTGATACATTATGCTTCTTACAAAGCGCTGCTAAAGTAGCAATTGACTGGTCCCATTGTTTTTTTGGTGCATGCGGATAAATTGTTGCGTAATCAACCATTTTTCCTGTTTCATTCACAACAGCGACTTTAACACCAGTACGCAAGCCCGGATCTAAACCTAAGGTTGCTTTTGGCCCTGCAGGTGCAGCAAGTAATAAGTCATTTAAGTTGGATGCAAAAACTTTAATTGCTTCTTCTTCTGCTGCTTCCTTCAACTTCATTTTCAATTCGACATCTAAATGACTAAATATTTTAATTTTCCAGGCCCAGCGAACAGTATCATGCAGCCACTTATCAGCAGCTCGACCCTGATTTTCTAAATTGAAATAATGAGTAATCATTGATTCACATGGATGCGTATCTAATTCATCTTCATTGGGTGCTTTTAAGTTCATTTGTAATATAGATTCATTTCTTCCTCGAAATAAAGCTAATGCCCGATGTGATGGTATTTTCTGAACCGCTTCTTCATATTCAAAATAGTCAGAAAACTTTGCACCTTCATTTTCTTTTCCTGCGATGACTCTCGACTCAATCACTCCCTGATCCCATAAGTACTCACGTAGTTTTTGTAATAAGTCAGCCTCTTCTGCAAACTGCTCCATTAGTATCTGACGCGCACCATCTAATGCCGTTTTAATATCCGCTACGGATTTTTCAGCATCGATAAATTTCTCTGCTTCGACTTCAGGCTGCAAATCTGGATTTTCAAATAATGAATTAGCAAGAGGTTCTAGTCCTGCTTCTCTAGCAATTTGAGCTTTTGTACGGCGTTTCTGCTTGTAGGGCAAGTATAGATCTTCAAGTCGATTCTTAGTATCGGCCTGCATAATAGATGCTTTTAATTCTGGTGTTAATTTTTCCTGCTCGTCTATATTTTTTAAAATAGCAATTCGTCTTTCATCTAACTCACGTAAATAGCGTAATCGCTCTTCCAACATCCTTAATTGAGTATCATCTAAACCACCTGTTACTTCTTTTCTATATCTTGAAATAAATGGAACAGTCGATCCTTCGTCAAGAAGACCTATAGCAGCAATAACCTGCTTTTCATTTACAGTTAATTCTTCGGCAATACGTTGGGAAATAGACAGCATAGAACAACATAACTCAGGTGATTGTAGAGCTCTCTATTGTACCTAATTGGTGATTTAATGGCTTTAATATTATGAGATTATTTACCAGGATTTCGGCACCTGATAGCCCGGATAGCACGACTAACATTTACTCTAATGAATAATTTTCGCAGCAATTAACAGTTAAAATTTATTGGCTTCAGATTCAAAAAATAATATATATCAGTGGTGTAGGCGCTTCTTCAAGTGTAAAACAACTTTACTTAATCCCAACTTAAGATTGTTATCTGCATGAGCTATCAGAGGTAGAATTTTACGCATAGCAGAAGCTAGTTGCTCATTAGAAACATCACTATCTTCATGGGATAGCTTAGTTACAAGCTCGTCAAGGCTTACCGCTATATGCTCATTAATATCAGCTTTTTCAGCTGCCCCAGTGCTTGATGCGTTCTTGCTTGAAGATGCCTGGCTGGAAACCTCAAGACTCTGATATTTAACTATCTTACCACTGCCTTCAGTAACTGCTTTATTTAATGCTTTTTCAGCCTGATTTAGCAATTCTGAAAATGCAATATCCGTATCATCTAATGCGGGTGAAGTAATACCAGTACTGAACTGAATATTAAATACTTCTTTTCCCATTTTCAGTTTTAATCGTGCCACTCTCTGGCAAATACGACTTACCAGAACCTCTGCACCCTTTGGGTCAGAACTAGGCAACAATAAAGCAAAGCGAGAAACCCCCAGTCGTGCAGCAATATCCTCTGTTCGTTTACCTTCGTTTATTAAAGAAGCGACTTTAGATAAAATTTGCTCAGCTATCTCTTTACCGTGTTTAACAAACACTTCTGCAAAATGGTCAATATCAAATCTAACAAGCGTAACTTCTGTACAGTGTCGTTTTGCATAAGCCAGCGTCTTTTCACCCTGCTGACTAAAGGATGATTCGGTTGAAAGCCCTGTTAATTTGTCTAATGATGCGGCTTTTTCAAGTGTTTGAACTTCATTTCGATAATTTATATGTGCTGATGCACGTGTTTTTAGAGAGATCGAATCAAAAGGTTTGCTAATAAAGTCTGTTGCACCCTGCTGCAAAACCTCTTCTTTGGTACCGTCAGTTTCTTCAGCGCCCGTAATTATAATCACAGGTACTTTAGCGAGAACAGGATCCTGTGCATTACGAATCTTTTCCAATAACTCAAAGCCATCCATATTTGGCATACCCAAATCACTGAACACCACAGATATTTTTGAATTTTTCTGTAATTCTTGCCATGCTTCTTCACCGTCTTCGGCTTCAATAACATCAAACTCTTTCTGCAGAATCTTAACGGCTGCACGGCGAATTACGCGTGAATCATCAACAACGAGAACCTGGTTTTCTTTATTACTTTCTGACACTGATGCCTTCACCTGTATTTCATTAAACCCGCCTAATGCGAGCAGGTTATATAATATATTAAACTATATACCAGTTTAGACTATTAAAAACAAAACGTTAGCGCTTATCATTAAGCCAACTTACAAACAAAAACGCCACCTCTGTAATTAGAGGTGGCGTTAGTTTGTAACAGCGTTGCAGAATTAACTAGCTTTTGGGTGCGCGTGACAAACGCTTACGCTCATTTTCAGTTAAGTATTTTTTACGGCAACGGATAAAGTTAGGCGTAACTTCTACTAACTCATCATCATCGATAAATTCTAGCGCCTGCTCTAGCGTCAAATCAATCGGCTTAACTAACGTTAATGCCTCATCAGTACCTGATGCCCGCACGTTCGTTAACTGCTTACCTTTAATGCAGTTAACCACTAAATCATTTTCACGCGCATGTATACCAACAATCATACCTTCATATACTTCATCACCGTGTGAAACGAACATTTTTCCACGTTCCTGCAAGTTGAAAATCGAGAAGCTTACAGCCTTACCCGGTCCGTTTGAGATCAGCACGCCTTTACTGCGCTGACCAATTACCACATCAAGCCGAGGGCCATAACTATCAAAGTTACTGTACATCAAGCCGTTACCGGCTGTAGATGTTAAAAACTCTGTACGGAAGCCAATTAGTCCACGTGTAGGAATAATGTAATCCATGCGAACACGACCGCGTCCGTCTGGCACCATGTCTTTCAGTTCACCTTTACGAATACCCAGTTTTTCCATCACAGAACCCTGCGAATCTTCTGGCACGTCTACTGTTAAACGCTCATACGGCTCACACATTTTTCCGTCGATTTCTTTAATAACAACTTCTGGGCGACCCACACAAAGTTCAAAACCTTCACGACGCATAGACTCGATCAATACCGACAAATGCAACTCGCCACGACCTGAAACGCGGAATTTATCACCGCTTTCTCCTTGTTCAACACGCAATGCAACGTTATGAATAAGCTCCTGATCTAAACGGTCAGAGATATTACGTGAAGTAACATACTTACCATCCTGACCAGATAATGGGCCATTATTTACCTGGAACGTCATGCTCAGCGTTGGCTCATCAACTGATAACGGTGGCATTGCCACTACGTTTTCAGGATCACACAAAGTATCTGAAATACCCAGCTTATCAATACCGTTAAAGCAAATAATGTCACCCGCCTGAGCCATGTCGACTTCTACACGCTCAAGACCGTGGAAGCCAAGTATTTGCTGCATACGAATACCGGTACGAATATTACCTTCACGATCGATCAGGCTTAATGCCTGATTACGTCTAATTTTGCCCTGTTTAATACGGCCTATACCAATTACACCAACGTATGAGTTGTAATCTAACGCACTAACCTGCATCTGGAATGGCGCATCAATATCAACATCAGGTGCTGGCACATGCTCAATAATAGCTTCCAGCATAGGGATCATGTCACCTTCAGTAACAGTGTCATCCAGACTCGCAAAGCCTCCTAAGCCAGATGCGTAAAGAACTGGAAAATCCAACTGTTCATCGGTTGCACCAAGTTGATCAAATAACTCAAATGTCTGGTCAAGTGCCCAATCAACACGAGCGGCTGGCTTATCTACCTTGTTTATAACAACAATTGGTTTGAAGCCCATATTAAATGCTTTCTGTGTTACAAAGCGCGTCTGAGGCATAGGGCCTTCCTGCGCATCAACCAGTAGTATTACTGTATCAACCATAGAAAGTACTCGCTCAACCTCACCACCAAAGTCGGCGTGACCCGGCGTATCTACGATATTGATACGGTAGTCATTCCAGGTAATAGCTGTGTTTTTGGCCAGAATGGTAATACCACGTTCTTTTTCCTGGTCATTGGAATCCATAACACAGGTATCCATGTCTCCACGGGTGTTATCTATGGTGCCAGACTGTTTTAGCAGTTCATCAACCAGTGTAGTTTTACCGTGGTCAACGTGGGCAATAATTGCGACATTACGTAATTTCATGTTTGCTTCGAGCTCCTGGCCAAAATAGTGCACCAACAAATAGTGTCAAATAGGCCAGTTATCCGGCCAATCAAAAAGGGTGGCAAATTATACAGCATATTAGGAGTTGATGATTAGTGTAGAATGCATATATTCGAATTTATTTAACCAAATAACATGAAAAACACACATTATGACCGTCTTGGTGGTGAAAAATCTGTACGTGAACTGGTAGATCGCTTCTACGATCTTATGGATTCAGTTAAAGATGTAACCGAATTAAGAGAAATACATGCTCCTGATTTAACAGATGCCCGCAATAAACTGTTTATGTTTTTATCTGGCTGGTTGGGGGGACCGTCACTTTATATTGAAGAATTTGGTCATCCTCGTTTACGTCAGAGGCATATTTCTTTCCGCATCGGAGAAACTGAACGAGATCAGTGGATGTTTTGTATAAATCAGGCCATGACAGACATGAACATTGAAAAAGAGCTACAAAAAACACTATATGATGCGTTTTACAAAACCGCCGATTTTATGCGAAATCATTAATCAACAAAGGCTTATGTAAGGATTTTCTGATATAACTGTCAGCCTTCTGTGATAACTGCCATACGGCATAGTGCTTTTACATTCAATGTGATATAAATCACGCAACTTAAATGAATCTGTTCTATAACTATTAGACAGACATAAATGATAAACGAATTGGATCGAAAGATTCTAAAGGCACACTAATGGAAAACAAAACCTACATTATTGGTCGTCGTGGAAACATTCAGCTCTTCGACAAAACAACCAGTTCAAGACACGCTGAACTGGTTGTTTTAGATAACCAGATGTACTTAACTGACCTGAGCTCTACAAATGGCACCTACCTAATGGAGCAAGGTAAACGCAAACGTTTTAAAGAAGGTTATATCAATCTGGAGCAAACACTTTCGTTTGGAGAGCATGTATGCACAGTCAGAGAGCTTATCGCGCGAGCTGAAATCGCTCATTAACGAGCAAAAATAGAAATATACCCCGTCTTTTTTAGATTTTTTTTGCAGACTGCTAGAAAAATCACTTTAAGTAAGCCATTATTCATCTATATATTCACCCTAACGGGTGATTTAATTCTTATACAGAGAAAATATAGGGAAAATAATGGTTCGCAAGCCGGAAGACCTTGTAAAAGGCGTAGTCAAACTTATTTCACTGCCTGAAATATATATTCGCGTCTCACAAATACTTGAAGATGAAAACCATAGCGCCAAACAACTCGGCGAGATAATCAGCCATGATCCGGCGCTTACCGCACGAATATTGCGTATCGTTAATAGCGCCTATTATTCTCTGGCAGCAAAAATCGAATTAGTTAGCCGTGCGGTTTCTGTTATAGGTGAAGACGACCTGCGTAATCTGGTACTGGCCACCTCTGCTGTAGATACATTTAAACGCATACCCAACCAGCTTGTGGATATTGATCTTTTCTGGCGACATAGTGTGCATACAGGCATCGTTTCTCGCCTGTTATCGAAACATTGCAATATCTTACACGGCGAGCGCCTGTTCGTTGCCGGCATGTTACATGATATTGGAAAGCTAATTTTATACTTTAAAGAACCTGAATTATCACAACAGGTCCTGTTAGCTGCTGCAGAATCTGACGGCCAGCTCTTTCGCTCTGAACAGAAAATCATAGGTTTTACTCATGGCGATGTAGGCGCCGCTCTAATAGATGCATGGCAATTATCGGATACATTGAAAGAGGTTGTTGGATACCACCACACCCCTTTAAAAGCCAAAAACTACCGTATGGAAGCCTCAATCGTTCACATTGCAAACTGCGTTGTTAATGCCTTAGGGCCGGATATTGATGTTGATGAACATTTACTTGATGACTTCCCGGGCTTTGAACCCAAAACACTTGAAATCACTGGCCTGAATTTGAATATATTACCGGAAGTAATGGAGCAAGCCTGGGAACAGGCGGCTGAAGTTCTGGATATCATATGCCCTAGAGTTTAAAAACGGTATTACATTTTTAGTCGCATAAATCATATGTGACTAATTTTACACCGCTAAAACCTCCGTCTATCCAGTAATTTTTAAATATCGTCTAAATTCACAGCAGTTATTACTAAATACAACTAGAGTCAGTATTAGACGGGTACTGGCAATGTAATAGCTAGTTTGGCTTTTGTGAACAACATCACGGCAAATAAGCTTAAATTCCCCTAAATTATGTAGTAACGGTATGTAGCTTTAATTCATCGCATATCTCAAATGTTAAAAGCATCCGAAGGTCAAACCTTCTATAGAAGATGCGCACTAACGCAGACAACTATGAGCTTTTATTTTTAAGGGTTAGAAACACAAGCTTAGAAACCTAGTGCCATTATGTACTTAATTTCCTAATACGGATAATTACATGAGCGCGATCATACATAAATTTAATAGCTCCAATAAACCGTCAGGTCAGGCAGCTAAAAGCAATTTAAAACAGCTAATAAGTCAGATAGCAGGCTGTTTAAACGAAGAACTGTCAGAATTAATCGGTAGATTATTTGATGGCGCAGATGACATGTTGTTTCAACTGGCTGAAAACGCAGACTCCAACGAAGATCAAAACGAATATTTCGATACTATGCGGATGTTACGTATAGAGCGGAAAAATATTGGTCAAAATTTTGCCGAAAATATTAAGACTCATTTACAAACCCGAAAAAACGAGAACAATCAAAGCACTGATTTTGAGGAAGAAGAATTAAGCCTGGTCGACCAAGATGAAATGGAGGAATTGGTAGCCGTTTCAGCCATGCATTCAAAGGCAATGAATTTATACGGCGAAGCTGTCGGTCATCTTGAAGCTAGAATAGAATTTTTATCTCTTAAATCTCCTGGCCTGTTTGATAAAGATGCACTTGCGCCAAAAAATATATGCGACTCTTTTAAAGACGCCCTTTGCAGCATCGAGTTATCGACCAATAACAAACTGGTGTTGTACAAACTATTTGATCAGGAAGTCATTCTTCACTTAGAGCCGCTTTATAAAAAACTGAACCAAATATTCATAGATCAGGGAGTATTACCCCAGATAAAACTAGGCGACTCAGCTGACAAAAAAACTGCTCAGAGAAATACCGTATCGGCACAAACTGAACAGCCGCAGGAGACAGATGCGGTTTATTTAGAAAACCCAACTTACAATGCCGGCCAGGCGTCTACCTACAGTTACAATAATGGAATGGGAGGCGCAGGTGGAAACGTAAATGGAAATAGTCATGGCACACAAATTTCAGGAGCTAGTAATAATTCTACTTTAAACGGTGCCACTGTAACAGGATCAAGTAATCAACAAGCTTTAGTAAACCAGTTCATTAGTGGCGAGTTAACCGCATCTGGACCGGGAATACCTGCATCATTTACAACAAAAAATAATTCACCATCAAGAAATGGCATGCAGTACTATGATCGCCGTGATGTGATGAATGCTCTCTCAAGTTTACAGCAAAATGTTGCCCAGTCCAGCGCGCCAATAGAGCAAATTGACGCCGCAGATTTCAAACGCGCATTACTCGCTGATATGGGAAGCCGTAGTGGTGGCGCCGTTACAAAACAGGTTAATTTAGTCGATGAAAAAACTATCGACTTTATTGAAATGTTATTTGACGCAATTATTGAAGATTCCAGTATTTCAGCTGCTGTCACTAATTTATTATTAAGGCTACAAATTCCCGTAATAAAAGTAGCCATGTTAGATAAGGATTTTTTTGCAAATGGTGAACACCCGTGCAGAACAACTCTTAACCTTATAGCATATTTAGGAAGAGGATTATCTAACACCGACGACAACTTATTTAACAAACTTAATTCCGTTGTTGAAGCGCTTCTCAATGATTTTGACATTGATATTAACAGCTTTGAAAACGCCTCTAACAGACTAGAAGAAATTGAACTCGAAGAATTACAAATAACGTCAGAAAAAGAAAAAACAACTCAAAAAATAGCTCTGCAAACTCATGCTCGTGAAGTTGTTCTTGCTGAATTGCAGTATCATGTAATGAACAAGGTGTTACCAAAAATTGCTCAGAAATTAATTTTAAAATTCTGGTCAACGCTTATGTTTCATCGCTATATCAAATTTGGTAAAAGCAGTGACGACTGGAAGGAATCTGTAAGCACGGTTAATAGACTTATCCAGCTATTACAACCGATAGAGTCTTCGCAGGCTTACAACCAGCTTAGTACTGAAAAAGATGAAATCCTGGATAGCATTCATAATAGCCTTTTAGAAACAAAACAAAACCCTGTTGATATTGAAGCCGAAATTAATAACGTATTTTTAGATTTCGAAAATACCCTGCAAAACAGTCAATACAACCCTTCTAATATGAATGATAATGGAACCTATTTCACATCGGTAGAAGATTCAGAAATTGAAACTGATGATTTACTATTTGAACCAACTCTGGAATTTGAAGAAGAAATAGTTGATCCATTACAAGATCAGATTAATTCTGCTAGAGAGAAAATAGCCAATCTTCCCCATGAAGTTAGGCCTGGCGTATGGTTTAAAGTATTTAATGGCGACGACTCGGCTGCTAGACGTGTAAAACTATCCGTAATCATTATGGAAGAGGCTAAACTTGTTTTTGTAGATCGTATGGGTATCAAAGTCATTGAAAAAGACGCGGCTGAATTCACAAATGAATTATCTTCTGAAACCTCACAAATAATTGCTGATCATTCAGCATTTGATCATGCTTTAGGCATGGTCATTAATTCACTGTCCGCAACTGTTTAAAAGCTACAAACCAATATACATAAATGCACAACTTTAAATTGAATACATATTTTTAGGTTATATAGAAAACAAATTTAGATAATATTGTTTTCAAATTTAACATGTAAGGTGCTTCTTACATACTTTTTGCCCATTTGACTGGTATGGATATCATCCTTGTGCATTTACCCATAAGACCACATTTAAGCTTATGGAATATCATGACGGCTACAGATTATGACTGACAAAAAATCTGAATTCATTGAACAACTTTTTAATGCTATCAGTATTGATCCTGCACTGCCAGCAGAACTAAAAATTACTTTATTACGTTTACAGTTACCTGTTAATAAATTATGTCAGTCTGACCCTTATTTTATTACCAATTCAAAACATCCTGCCAGGCAAACTTTATTACTAGTTAAAAAAATATCGATTTTATCTAAAAACGACAACTCAATTATTAAAAAAATTAATTTCATTCTATCTGAACTTTTTACTTCATCCCCTGGAGCAAACCGATTCGCACAGATAAATTTACAACTTGATAAAATGATTATCTTATTATCAAAAAACCAACGCACAAACGCATCTACGAATAGCAATATAAAAAACACACTTAAAAGCCTGTTAAGTGAAAAAATAAAAAACTGCATTGAGGGGCATCAAATACCTGCACCCTGCCAGAATATTGTGCTAAAACTTTGGCCAAATGCCTTATTTTATGTATTAAAAACACACGGCGACAAAAGTTCACAGTGGAACAACGCTATTAGCATGTATAGTGATTTACTAGATTCAATTCAATTAATTAAAAGCGCTGTACAACATAATCGACTTAAAGACAGCTTTATGAATATTGTTCGTAGCAACAATAATATGCTATCACTTTATCATCAGGAAAGAGTTGTCGAGCCAGCAATTAAGTCACTGATTACTCATTTTAATCATTTACTGAAAACCTCCTCTTTTGCTGATAAAGCCAATAGAAATAACTCTGAAAACACATTATTTGATATTTCACCGGCCATAAAACCCGGCGTATGGTGTGAAATTTATATAGATGACATTACGCCATCCAGAAGACTCAAGTTATCCCTGATTAACATAGAAACTGGCATGCTTATATTTGTAAATCGTAAGGGGATTAAAAAACTTGAAAAAGATGCCAGAGAATTTTCAGAAGAACTAGATAGTGGCCTATCTAAAATATATAAACATGATGCATTATTTACGAAACCTTCAGCTAAAACTCAATATCAAAAAATTAGCTAAAATAAGTTATTAATCTGTTAGTAACTTGTTATATAAGTTATTTACAATATTTGTTTATCTTTTTACGAAGATCATTTGTTTTCCTTTGTCTTTCTTCTTTTGAAACGGTAACTCTTTTACCCTCTTTATCTAAATTATATAATGAGCTTGCACGCTCGTATTGCTTTAACCTGTCTATTGATAACACGCAGTTACGTTCATGCTTTTTTTTCTTTTTCTTTAACTTCTCTTTCTCTTTATCTTCACGCTCCTGGTCATCTGCATAACTTTCCAGCAATTTCTGCCGTTTTTGCTCTCTGCTATCGTTTATTTTAATATGACCCTGTTTTGAAATATTTATGTCCATTTCTGTTGAATTACTAATGGGCTTATCGCCGTAATGAACCTTACCCTGTTCATCTACCCATTTGTAGATTTCCGCATAAAGAGTTGCGGGATTTGAAAGTAACGCGAAAATTATGACTATATTTTTGAACATGGTTAATCATTCTATAAGCTTCATTTACAGACATCTTATATCAAAAAAAAAGCCGGTGCGAATTGCACCGGCTTTAACCACATCCCAGCAGGAGTCTAATCTACTGGTATTTATCAACCATGCTATTTGGTTGTAAATTCTGGGTAGGCTTCCATACCACAGTCTACAAGGTCCATACCTTCGTATTCATCTTCTTCACTTACACGAATACCCATGATCACTTTCAAGGCCATCCATACAATGAAGCTAGTACCAAACACCCAGATGAAAATAGTAGCGGCACCTAGTAACTGGCCACCAAATGTTGCACCTTCAGGGTTTGTGATTGGTACTAAAAGAAGCCCCAACAAACCACATGTTCCGTGAACCGATATTGCACCCACTGGATCATCAATCTTAATCTTATCTAATGCTATGATACTAAATACAACCAATACTCCACCGAATGCACCAAACATAGTAGCTTGGAGTGCTGTAGGCGTAGAAGGTTCCGCAGTAATTGCAACTAAACCTGCTAATGCACCATTTAGTAACATAGTTAAATCAGCTTTACCAAACAGTAAACGTGCCGCAATTAAAGCTGCCATCGCACCACCCGCTGCTGCTGCATTCGTATTTAGGAATACCATTGCCACAGAGTTAGCACTTGCTATATCACCTAACTTAAGAACTGAACCACCATTAAAACCAAACCAGCCCATCCATAAAATGAATGTACCTAATGTAGCCATAGGTAAATTAGCACCTGGAATCGGGTGAATCTGACCATTTGCGCCATATTTACCTTTACGAGCACCTAATAAGATAACACCCGCTAAAGCTGCTGCTGCACCGGCCATATGCACAATGCCTGAACCAGCAAAATCAGAGAATCCTTCATCACCAAGAGTAAACAGACCGAATACTGACGCGCTACCCCAGGTCCATGAACCTTCCATTGGATAGATAAAGCCAGTCATCACAACTGCAAAAGCAAGGAATGCCCAAAGTTTCATACGCTCTGCAACCGCGCCAGATACAATCGACATTGCGGTAGCGACGAATACCACCTGGAAGAAGAAATCAGAAGCACCGGAGTAAACTGAATCGCCCCCAAAACCATTTTCAGCTGAAGATGCTAATGCATCTTTAACGAGTGACTCACCACCAGCAATACCCGCCAGGAAGTAACCACCCTCATACATAATTTCATAACCTGACACCATATACATGATGCAAGAGATCGCAAATAATGCGACGTTCTTAGTTAAAATTTCTGTTGTATTTTTTGAACGAACAAGGCCTGCTTCTAACATTGAGAAGCCTGCTGCCATCCACATTACTAATGCACCACATACCAGAAAATAAAAGGTATCCATTGCATATTGAAGTTCGAAAATTTGATTTTCCACTTTTATACCCTCAATAATTAAAGCGCTTCAGGACCGCTTTCACCTGTACGAATACGAATAACCTGCTCTACTGGAGATACGAAAATTTTGCCGTCTCCAATTTTGCCTGTATTCGCTGCGTTACGAATTGATTCAATCACCTGCTCAACAATGCCATCATCAACTGCCACATCCAGTTTTACCTTAGGTAGGAAATCAACAACATACTCAGCACCGCGATATAATTCAGTGTGACCTTTTTGACGACCAAAGCCTTTAACTTCAGTCACTGTAATACCCTGCACGCCAATTTCTGATAATGCTTCACGCACATCATCTAACTTGAAAGGTTTAATAATTGCAGAAATTAATTTCATTAATCATCTCCAGAAAACGCCTGTCTCACAGGCAAAAAAGGCAAGCGATATACGCTTGCCATTGGTTTATTAAAGCTCGAATTCTTTGCCCCATGCAACTACTGCACGCATGTCATCATCGCCATCGATATCGTTAGCTTCTAATGCAAATGAGAAATCACCTTTACCTAGAGAAACAGAATAGTGCGAGTAGTCTGTTGCAGCATCATCATCAAATTCATAATTACCAATTAACAGACCTAAACTTAAGTCTTTACCTAAATCAAAAGAGTAACCAAGTGAAGCATATAAGTTAGCATCATCCCCACCAGCATCCGTATCAACAGTAAATGCAATATCAAATTCAACACCGACTACATCAACGCCAGCATATATTTCTGAAAAGTCAGCATCTGTATCTAGTGGATATGCGTAATAGATATAACCAACGTCATATGCAACAGAACCCGCTTCAGCGCCGTAACCAAAATATAAATCCATTTCATATGATCCGTCTGATGCGGTACTACCGTAATCAACATTTGACACCCAGGTACCCGCATATACACCTGACTCATTTGAATAATCAATACCACCGCTTATTGCAGCCTGATCATCAGTCTGCGTTACACCACGCCACATGTAGTTATTAGACAGGCCAATGTTACCTGATAGATCAGCTGCTGCTGTGCCGCTTACTAGAGCGCCAGCTACTGCTGCGCTAATGGCTAGTACGTTAAGTTTCTTCATGTTTAAACCCCTGGGTTTCGTTGAAAGTTTTATTATTTACAATATGTGACTAGTGCACAGCAGCAGACGTGCCAACTAAAATTTATTCTTTAAATACAATGATTTACAGCGCATTCTATTGTTCTACAGCAATCCTTTCCATGTACTTAATGCACCATAAAGAGACATTTATCTTTAATACGCGCTATTTTGGTGCTGCATTTCGCACAAAGCAGGTGCACTCTATTTGCTGTACACTTCTGTTTATATTTAATTACGAGTTAACAATGATTGATAAACAACACCTCAATGACCTAGCTGAAAAATTATCTTCTGCGCTACCTGAAAACTTTCAGACACTGAAGTCAGACGTAACCAGTAACTTTAAAGCTGTACTTGAATCCAGCCTGCGGCAGATGAATCTTGTCAGCAGAGAAGAGTTTGATGTGCAAAGTGCTTTATTAACACGTACACTCGAGAAGCTAAAAGAATTAGAAAAACAGGTGGAACAGTTAAAATAAAAGCGTTAGTTAGATAAACCCATCAACGCTTATTAATACCCAGATGTAAACGACATAATTATAAATAAAAATTATTTAATTTTTATATAAATTACAAGGAATGGAATCCATGTCTTATGCTTCTATTAATACACAGGCGCTCAATGGCGTTACCGCCTTGCCAGTGAGTGTAGAAGTTCACATTTCCAGCGGGCTACCTGCTCTATCTATCGTCGGTCTTCCAGAAGCCGCAGTTCGTGAAAGCAAAGACCGTGTTCGCGCTGCCATAATTAATTCCGGTTTTGATTTTCCTATGCAGCGAATTACTATCAATCTCGCTCCAGCAGATTTACCTAAAGATGGTGGTCGCTACGATCTACCCATTGCTATCGGAATACTAGCAGCATCTAAACAGGTTCCAGATGAATTACTTCAGCAGTTTGAGTTTCATGGCGAGTTAGCCCTGAGCGGTGAACTAAGACCGGTAAGCGGTTCACTACCGGTTGCAATAGGTGCCAATAGATTAAAACACACTTTAATAATGCCTGTGTCCTCAGCTGTATTAGCGGCTTTAATTAAAGAGACCGATATATTTCAAGCATCACATCTTTTAGAAATTTGCCAATACTTACACCAACAAAAAGATTTATCACGTCCTCAGATTACAACACCTAAATTCACCAGACACTCTTTGGATATAAATGATGTAAAAGGCCAACACCGAGCCAAACGGGCCCTGGAAATTGCTGCAGCGGGCAGACATAATATGTTAATGGTTGGCCCACCTGGCACGGGTAAAACCATGCTGGCTTCTCGCCTGTGTGGATTACTGCCACCTTTAACTGAGCAACAGTCTATTGATAGTGCAGCCATCTGCTCTATTAGTCATCACGGCTTTGATATAAATGAGTGGGGGCAACGCCCCTTCAGGTCACCACATCATACCGCTTCTGGGGTTGCCTTAGTTGGTGGTGGCTCTAACCCTAAACCCGGTGAAATTTCTTTATCTCATAATGGTGTTCTTTTTTTAGATGAACTCACCGAGTTTGACAGGCATACATTAGATGTTTTACGTGAGCCTCTGGAAACGGGTATGATCACAATATCCAGGGCCGCACGGCAGGCTGAGTTTCCTGCCAACTTTCAGTTAATAGCGGCCATGAACCCCTGCCCTCAAGGTTATAACTGTGACGGTAAGTCATTATGCCAGTGCACACCGGAGCAACAGTTAAAACATCGATCTAGAATATCTGCACCGCTACTTGATAGAATTGATATTCATATTGAAGTGCCTACGGTAGATCGTAAAACATTGCTTAATGACTCAGAGAAATCAGAAAGTAGTGCGACAATAAAGCAGCGAGTAGAACTGGCTTTTAACAAGCAGCTTTCTCGTTGTGGAAAAACAAATGCCGAATTAAATAGCCGCGAAACAGAAGAGCAATGCAAATTAAAATCAGCTGAAATTAAACTACTTGAACAGGCGATGGAAAAATTAAAATTGTCTGCCCGTGCATACCACAGAATTTTACGTATGAGCAGAACGATTGCCGATCTTGATGATTCAAAAGATATTGAAAGCAAACATTTGAGCGAGGCCATTTCGTATCGCTCGCTTGATCGGTTTTTGACTTAGTCGATTAGCTATCATAGATACTTAAGATTTTTATTTAACTAGCCTGTTATGGGCCATAGCCATCGGGGACAGGGCGCAAAAAACGCGACCTTTCCCCGAGGGAGATGTGCCTGAGCAGGGTAGTGGCTCAGCATATAGATAACTAAATACTATCAATCACAGAATTTAAAGTAATACTAGGACGCATAACTTTTGATGTTTTTATTTTATCAGAAAGATAGTAACCACCAATATCAGCGGGGTCACCTTGCGCAGTATTTAGCTCTTCGACAATTTTATTTTCTTTATCGGTTAACTGTTTAGCCACAGGTATAAATTTTTCCTGCAACGCTTTATCTTCATTTTGTTCAGCTAGAGCCTGTGCCCAGTACATAGCCAGGTAAAAATGACTTCCCCGAGTATCAAGCTCACCTACTTTACGCAATGGCGATTTATTATTCGTTAAAAACAAACTGTTTGCTTTATTTAAAGCTTTTGCTAAAACAGCTATTGAATTATTTTTTGTTTTAATCGCAAGATCTTCCAGAGAAACAGCAATGGCTAAAAACTCACCTAATGAATCCCAACGTAAATGATTCTGCTCTAAAACTTGTTGTACATGTTTCGGGGCTGAACCACCGGCACCCGTTTCAAATAATCCACCACCTGCAAGTAGAGGCACAATAGATAACATTTTTGCACTTGTACCTAATTCTAAAATAGGAAACAGATCGGTTAGATAATCACGTAATACATTCCCGGTTACCGAGATTGTATCTTTACCCGCCTTTACTCTTTCTAACGTATAACGAATCGCTTCTACTGGCGCCATTATTTTTATTTCCAGACCGGATGTATCATGATCTTTCAAATACGTTTCTGCTTTCTTTATTATATTTGCATCGTGGGCTCTGTTTTTATCTAACCAGAAAATAGCCGGCTGCCCTGTTGCTTTTGCACGATTCACTGCAAGTTTTACCCAGTCTTGAACAGGTAAGTCTTTTGTCTGACACATGCGCCAGATGTCACCCGTTTCAACTTCATGCTCTAACAATGTATTACCTGATGAATCAGTAACTTTTACAGTGCCATTATCTGGTATTTGAAATGTTTTATCATGCGAGCCATATTCTTCTGCTTTTTGTGCCATCAAACCCACGTTACTTACACTACCCATCGTCGTAACATCAAACGCACCGTGTTTTTTACAGAATACAAAAACTTCCTGATAAATGCCTGCATAACAACGATCAGGTATCATTGCTTTTGTATCCTGCAATTTATCCTCAGCATTCCACATTTGACCAGATGAACGTAAGGCTGCCGGCATTGATGCATCAACGATCACATCACTAGGCACATGTAAATTAGTAATACCTTTATCTGAATTCACCATTGCAAGTGCAGGGCGCGTTTTATAGGCCGCCTGAATATCGCTTTCAATTTCTTCGCGCTGCTTTTCAGGTAAGGTACTTATTTTTGAGTACACATCGCCTAACCCATTACGCGTATCAACGCCTATTTTTTCAAAAACTGCTGCATGTTTTTCAAACACGTCTTTAAAATAAACACTCACTGCATGACCAAAAATAATCGGGTCTGATACTTTCATCATGGTGGCTTTCATATGCAGAGACAGTAATACACCCTGCTCTTTTGCTTCCTGCATCTGTTCTTCAAAAAAAGTACGTAATGACTTACAACTCATTAATGATGCGTCAATAATTTCACCAGCCAACACAGGAGTCTGTTCTTTTAAGACCTGTACAGACCCATCATCAGCAATAAGCTCTATTTTTACATTACCAGCTGTTTCAATTAACGCTGACTGTTCACTGCCATAAAAATCGCCTTCCGACATTGAGGCCACATGAGATTTAGATTCAGAACTCCATACACCCATAGAGTGCGGATTATTTTGCGCATACTCCTTTACAGGACCTGCTACACGACGATCTGAATTGCCTTCGCGTAACACAGGATTCACAGCACTACCTAGCACCTTGGCATAACGTGCCTTAATAGCCTGATGCATTTCATCCTGAGGGTCTTCAGGATAATCAGGGACGTCATAACCCAGTGACTGTAATTCACGAATCGCTTCGTTCAACTGGGGTATAGAAGCGCTTATATTAGGCAATTTAATAATATTTGCCTCAGGCGTTTTCGCCAGCTCTCCCAATTCAGCTAATGCATCAGCCTGTTTTTGTTCGCTTTTTAAATTATCAGGGAAGTTTGCAATAATACGCCCGGCAAGTGAAATATCTCGAGTTTCAACCTCAACCCCCGCTACACGGCTATAAGCCTGAACTATTGGTAGCAATGAATAGGTTGCTAATGCGGGTGCTTCATCTGTTTCAGTATAGATAATCTTTGAGCTTGGCATGAGTTGTTCTCTGATTTATGGCTTTTATAAAGCTGCACATTATATTTCAGATTACAGATGGATTCACCCTTATCTCACCAGCTTATGATTTGAGTCATTACGCATTGTATTGTCGACAATGCTTATTCTGATATACTCCGTCGCCTATGCGCCTATAGCTCAGCTGGATAGAGTGCCACCCTCCGGAGGTGGAAGTCAGAGGTTCGAATCCTCTTAGGCGCGCCATATAAAAAAAGCCCTCTGTTTTCTAGAGGGCTTTTTTTATATGGGGTGTCTAAACGTCATGATTCGAACTGATTTCGAAAAAAATGTCTGGAACATTTTTTGACAGGCTATAGCGCTTTTTCATAGCCTGGGCCGAAGGCCGAGTCTCAGGGATGAGACGAGCAATCCACCGACGACCCCTTGGGCTTCTCTGTTTTTATAGACGGCCTTTTTATATGACGCGCCTAAACGTCATGATTCGAACTGATTTCGAAAAAAATGTCTGGAACATTTTTTGACAGGCTATAGCGCTTTTTCATAGCCTGGGCCGAAGGCCGAGTCTCAGGGATGAGACGAGCAATCCTCCGACGACCCCTTGGGCTTCTCTGTTTTTATAGACGGCCTTTTTATATGACGCGTCTAAACGTCATGATTCGAACTGATTTCGAAAAAAATGTCTGGAACATTTTTTGACAGGCTATGGCGCTTTTTCATAGCCTGGGCCGAAGGCCGAGTCTCAGTGATGAAACGAGCAATCCACAGCCCTGATAAACAAAGAGGATTACCGTTCTGTTCGCTCTAAATTTGCTTATATTCTGACAGTTCAATACAAATAAACCACTCCTACGGCAGAGCCGTCGGGTGTTCAAGACAAAATCATATGCTTAATTTTTAAAGACCTCAATCACCAGGATTACTATTTATTATAATTGATTAAGCTTATTTTTCAGATTCTCAAACTGACTACTAAACTGAGAAACAAGGCCAGGCTCCCCAGATACTAGAATATTCTCTTCATTTACATCTGTTGCACTTCGAGTCCAGTTAAAACTTCCATTCAGTAATATTTTATTATCAAAAATCGCAAATTTATGGTGCATATGATATGGAGATTTATCTACAATAATATTTACACCCTTATTAAGCAAATGATGAATATCACTTCCTTTATCATTTGCTTTATCATTATCACTGATAATGGTGATATCAATACCACACTTATGAGCGTCTAATATTACCTGTGTAATTTTATTGTCTGAAATTGTAAAAACACAGATATCAATCGATTTTTTAGCTTTTTTAATTAAACTAATAATTTTATTTCTACAACTATCTCCCGGGCTAAAATAAGCTTCTGATGCGATGATAGAGCTTTTATTTAGGGGCTGTATTGCTTTAACAACACGACTAAGCCAGTTAAGCACTCTAACAGCGTCAGCACCTCCATTCTCAATATGCGGTCGACATAATTCGAAAGCTTTATTTCTTATGAAACTTACCTGATCTTCTCTTAATTCTTCGGACAGGCATCTAAATACCTGCTTCTCATCTTGATCAAGTTTAAAATCAACCAGGCTGTCTTCTAATAACTTTTCAATATCATTTTGATTCATAAATAAAACTTATTATTTTTTATAATCCAGTTTATGAGGAGTAATGTTAGTTTGATGTATTTAAAAAATTCTATCTTTCAAAAAATCGCCCATTCTATGCTGTACTTTTCATTAATATCGTTTATACGTTGAGCGAACGATTGTGTAATCTCGTCATCTTTTAAACCACTCAAAATACCCTTTATACACATTTTTTCTTAACTATTACACGTCCAACTTTTAAAAATATCTAACAACTTACTTAATTATTTTTATTTCAATTTATCTTCATTCCGAAACAGCCCCATAGATGTAAATGCGATTTCAAACTGATCGTATTTTTTCATGATGCACCTGTTTTTTATTTGCTTGCAGAATATGGGTCTTGTGCGTTGAGATATGCCATCAATATTTTTTTATTCTGGTTATTATTTATCCATTCTCGTATTTCTTTAAGTCGCGTATAATCTTGAGTCCCCAACCTGGTTTCATAATTTATTTTTAAAACAGCTTTAGTTTTTTCAAGCCGTAAATTTCGCTGATATGACTCTGTAAATATTTTATTAATATACCTATGTAAATTATTATTTTTCAAATAATCCCATTCGCCACAATCTAACCAGATCTTTTGACACGCAGAACAATAGTCTACTCTACGATCTGAATCCTGGCTCATAAGATACTTACTCATAACCTGCCCGCAACTACAAAATAATGCTTTTTTTGTGTCATTTTGAATTACAGGATCATCAGTCTCTTTTTCTAAACTATTATCTATTGACTCTGACCTTTGCAAAAAATGCAAATAGTCAGTTAACGTGAAAGACACTCCTTTACAGCTGAGACAGGTTAGACCTAATAAATGCTTAGCTAAACTCTTTTTTTCATAAGCACCATTACAACCAGCACACCTCATTTACTTCTCCTTATTTTTCTTATCCATTTTTGTGTTTATTTTTTTTGTTACTACCTGACGTTTCATTTTAGCAACCACTGCAACACTTTGTTCAAGACTGCTTATATTGTCACCAAGATCCTTAACTCGTTCCCATATGTCATGATCCATTTTTAATTTATGCTCCATGGCACTAACGACAGGTAATAACGATGTGGTTATTGCATCGCTCATTGCATGTAAAACCTTATCCATTCCAGGAACCGGTTGATTGATAACTTCTACATTTAAATCCGCTTGATTCAATAGATCACTAATTCGCTTTAATTCATCCGATACAGAAGATATTGAACTTGCTGTTGCTGAATTATCAGCAATTGCTTCTTGTATGCCATTTAAGTTCATGCCTATTTTGGAAACTTGATTAGCTAGTTTTGTTGCTGCATCTGTATCATCACCGCCCATACTCTGAATACGTGCAAAGTCCTGTTTAATCTGCTGCCAACGAGACTTCTCAGTTTCTGTAAGACTTACATTTAACTCACCTAGTTTAAGCAGATTTTCCTCTGCGCCCGTTGTCAGGGTTTGTGCTTCTCCCACATAATGATCACGAATTAGATTATTAAGTTCTTTATCATTCATAATTCCGCTAATTTTCTCTGCCATCTTGCTCATATTTCTATAGCTTCCTTGCAGTTTAAAAGACGGTTCTGTCCGATATTTGTCATCCTGTGCAGCAGATAAAATGTATTGTTGATTCACCTTTAAGACTACATCCTGAACTTTCATTAACTTTTTAAAGACACTGACAATCTCATTTACTTCGGCACCGCTATAACTGTGCTCTAAGTCTGTATTAGCTACATTTTCACCCTCTGCCATTCGGATAAACTTATATACATCTTCCATATTCCTAGTGGCAAGAGGAGCTAGAATCGCATTCGATGTTAAGCAATTTTCAAGATAACTCATGGAAAATATTTTTTCATTTCCGCTTAACACGTCACCTAAATTATAAATATCTGCACGATTTGCTAACATATCGGGTATTTTAAATGTATCACCTGATTCGGTATAAGGATTTCCGGCCATAATGACACAGAACTTTTTGCCTCGAAGGTCGTACGTTTTACTCTGCTCTTTCCACACCCCCTCTATTCGACGAGACCCATCACATAATGAAATAAATTTCTGTAAAAACTCTGGATGAGTATGCTGAATATCATCAAGATAGAGCATGACATTATTTCCCATCTCAAGACCCAGGTTTATTTTTTCTAACTCTTGTCTGGCTGTTGCATTGGGAGCTTGCGCTGGATCTAACGACTGAACATTATG
>Ga0316206_1001044_pt1 | contig 28271 bp, 28 predicted proteins | sample 6monthpyrite_MG_FD_204942 | JGI IMG/M metagenome (GOLD analysis project Ga0316206, IMG submission 204942) | Microbial mat bacterial communities from mineral coupon in-situ incubated in ocean water Damariscotta River, Maine, United States -... | ecosystem: Environmental > Aquatic > Marine >... | reverse complement strand
TTATGCCCCTCTTTTATGCAAACTATGATACTGATAATATTGACAAATGTAGTATTCATTAATGGTGAGACGAGATAGTCTGATGAAAACCCCCCGGCCAGTGCGCACCCGTGTTAAAATTTGCGGTATTACCCGCCCACAAGATGCGGCGGTGGCTGTTCAATATGGAGCTGATGCTATTGGACTGGTGTTTTATGATAAAAGCCCACGTGCGGTAGATGTCGAGCAAGCTCAACAGATTGTTAAACAAATCCCCGCTTTTGTTAGCACCGTTGCATTATTTGTTAATGCAGATCCTGGATATATTAAACAGGTGTTGAATACAGTCAATATTGATTTGATCCAGTTTCATGGAGATGAAACTGCTGAAGAATGTGGGTTGTACAGTAAGCGGTATATCAAGGCTGTACGCATGCATGATGATATGGATTTACACCAGCAATGTCAGCGCTATGTTAATGCATCGGCTTTACTGGTGGATAGTTATCACCCGGGTATAGCAGGCGGAACCGGTGCTGTATTTGACTGGGGTAGAATTCCGGGTGATCTGGGTTTACCGTTGATTCTGGCGGGCGGTTTACAGGCAGAGAATATCCGGCAGGCCGTTGATGAGGTCAAGCCATACGCAGTTGATGTCAGTAGCGGCGTAGAATTCGATAAAGGTCTAAAAGACGAGGCATTGATAAATGCTTTTATGCGAGGAATAGATAGTGACAACTAAAGACAAGCCGATAGCAGAAACACCAAGCTATACCAATATGCCTGATGAGCATGGGCATTTTAATGAGTATGGAGGCATGTTTGTTTCTGAAACGCTGATGGCACCTTTGCAGGAATTACGTGAAGCATATGAAAAATATGCGAACGATGCGGACTTCATTGCTGAACTGGATTATGACCTGAAACATTTTGTTGGCAGGCCGTCCCCCTTGTACTTTGCTAAACGCTGGACAGAAGATCTGGGTGGAGCACGTATTTATTTAAAACGCGAAGACCTGAATCATACCGGCGCACACAAAATAAATAATACGGTTGGCCAGGCGCTGCTGGCAAAGCGTATGGGTAAAAAACGTATTATTGCGGAAACCGGTGCAGGGCAACATGGCGTCGCGTCCGCGACAATAGCGGCTCGCCTGAACATGGAATGTGTTGTTTATATGGGTGCTGAAGATATTAAACGTCAGACGATAAATGTTTATCGCATGCGTTTATTGGGTGCGACGGTAATACCTGTCGAATCCGGTTCAAAGACACTTAAAGATGCACTTAATGAAGCAATGCGCGATTGGGTTACTAATATTGATGATACGTTTTATATCATTGGTACCGTTGCAGGACCTCATCCTTATCCGGCAATGGTGCGTGACTTCCAGACAATACTCGGCCGCGAAGCACGTGAACAGATTCAGGAGATTGAAGGCTGTTTACCTGATGCATTAATTGCCTGTGTGGGCGGTGGTTCAAACGCGATTGGTCTTTTCTATCCATTTCTCGACGATAAGGATGTTGCTATTTATGGTGTTGAAGCGGCAGGTGATGGTCTGGAAACGAGGCATCATGCAGCGCCATTATGTGCAGGTAAACCGGGCGTGTTGCACGGTAACCGTACTTATCTGATGGAAGATCAGGATGGCCAGATTATTGAAACACATTCTATTTCAGCCGGGCTGGATTACCCTGGTGTTGGCCCGGAACACAGTTGGTTAAAAGATGTTGGTCGTGCTCAATATGTAGCGGTAACTGATGAGGAAGCATTACAGGCTTTTCATAGTTTGACACGAACGGAAGGTATTATGCCTGCTCTGGAGTCCAGTCATGCCCTGGCCTATGCAATGAAGCTGGCGCCGACGATGGAGAAAGATAAAATTATTATTATTAATTTATCCGGTCGTGGTGATAAAGATATTCACACTGTCGCTGCACTGGAAGGAATAGAAGTATGAGTCGCATTAAGGCATGTTTCGAAGCGTTGAAACAGGAAGCACGTACCGCATTAATTCCTTATGTGACTGCGGGAGATCCAAATCCTGCTGTTACTGTACCACTGATGCATGCGATGGTTGAAGCGGGTGCGGATTTGCTGGAACTGGGTGTGCCTTTTTCAGACCCGATGGCTGATGGCCCGGTTATACAGGCGGCCAGTGAACGTGCACTGAAACATCATGTTAGCCTGACCCATGTTATAGACATGGTGAAACAATTTAGACAACAGGATGACAAAACGCCGGTAATCCTGATGGGCTACCTGAACCCGATAGAGGTGATGGGGTATCAACAGTTTGCCAGGTTAGCATCAGCCGCCGGGGTTGATGGTATATTGACAGTGGATCTTCCTCCGGAAGAGTCAGGCGATTTTCTGCCAGCATTAAAGTCACAGCAACTTGATGTAATCTACCTGATCGCACCAACCAGCACAGATCAACGCATTAAAACGATTTGTCATGATGCCAGTGGTTTTGTGTACTATGTTTCAGTTAAAGGTGTGACCGGTGCTGCAAACCTGCAGGTTCAGTCCGTTGATGACAAGTTAGCTGAAATCAGAGCCTTTACTTCATTACCTATCGGTGTTGGTTTTGGTATCAGTGATGCTGAAAGCGCAGCCAGGGTTGGAAAACAGGCAGATGCTGTGATTGTTGGTAGCGCCATCGTTAAACGGGTGTGTGCTCATGACGGGGATCTGGTAGCCATTGAAAAAGATGTTTGTGAGCTGTTGGCCGCCATGCGTAAGGCATTGGATGAATGATCTGCGTGACTGAGTTGTTATGTTATAATGACGCTATCGTTTGTTATTGATAATATAGATAAACACCTGAACTCGCGTGAGTTGTTAATAATAGAAAAAGTGGTCTGTGTATGAGCTGGTTTACTAAAATAATGCCTTCCCGAATCAGTAAGGATGGCAATTCGAATGAAAAGCGTACAGTGCCTGAAGGCCTGTGGACTAAATGTGATATGTGCAGTGCCGTACTTTATCGTGCTGAGCTTGAACGTAATCTTGATGTCTGTCCAAAGTGTGATCACCATATGCGTATCAGTGCGCGACGCAGGCTGGATATATTTCTTGATACGGAAGGTCGTGAAGAAATTGGTGCTGATATTGAACCTGTTGATTTTCTTAAATTTCGAGATAGTAAGAAATATAAAGACCGTATTTCACAGGCACAGAAAAAAACGGGTGAAAAAGATGCGCTGCTGGTGATGAAGGGTAGTTTAAAGTTACGCCCGGTGGTGGCAGCTGCCTTTGAATTTGGTTTTATGGGCGGTTCCATGGGTTCGGTGGTTGGTGAGAAATTTGTGTTAGCTGTCAATGCCAGTATTGCGGAAAAAATTCCGTTGGTTTGTTTTTCTGCCAGTGGCGGTGCGCGTATGCAGGAAGCACTGACTTCACTCATGCAAATGTCTAAAACCAGTGCTGCACTGGCCAGACTGACTGATCTGGGTATACCTTTTATATCTGTAATGACTGACCCCACCATGGGGGGTGTTTCTGCCAGCCTGGCAACGTTGGGCGATATTAATGCGGCAGAGCCTAATGCCCTCATTGGTTTTGCTGGCCCACGTGTTATCGAGCAAACAGTCAGGGAAACCTTGCCAGAAGGCTTTCAGCGCAGTGAGTTTCTACTTGAGCATGGAGCTATCGATATGATTATTGCCCGTGCTGACATGCGCGATCGTATCGCCAATACCTTGTCTATTTTACAAAATCAGCCGGCCTGATATTAATCCATAAATACTGGCTGACGCATTGATACAGGATGTGAACCTCCCATGCGCTTTGATTCATTGCAAGACTGGCTGAGTTGGCAGGAAACGCTTCATCCGGAAGAAATAGAGTTGGGGCTGGAGCGTGTGCAGAGCGTCTGGCAACGTTTGTGTCCTGATCCTGATTTACCCCGTGTTATCACTGTTGCTGGCACAAATGGAAAGGGCTCCTGCTGCGCCATGCTCGAGTCTGTTTATCATCATGCCGGATACCGTACCGGCAGTTATACCTCACCACACCTTTTAAAGTACAACGAACGTATTCATCTGCATTGTCAGCAGATAGATGATGAGTCGCTTTGCCAGGCTTTTGAAGCAGTTGATCAGGCAAGAGCTCAAATTTCATTAACCTATTTTGAATTTGCTACCCTCGCGGCCCTGTATATTTTTATGCAGGCAGGGCTCGATATTATTATTCTGGAAGCGGGCCTGGGTGGGCGTCTGGATGCCGTCAATATTATTGATGCGGATGTCGCATTGTTAACGTCGGTCGGACTGGACCATCAGGACTGGCTGGGTGATGACCGTGAATCCATTGGTTTTGAGAAAGCAGGCATTTTTCGAACAGGAAAGCCGGTAATTTGTGCAGAAATACAGCCACCACAGAGCGTACTGGCTCATGCAGATTCGGTAGGCGCCCATTGTTTACGACAGGGCGAAGATTTTCGTTATCAGTTGCAGGACAAAGGCTGGTCGTGGCATGGACAAAACCAGACAAGATCAGCATTACCCATGCCAGCCTTGCGGGGCGGGATTCAGTTACAAAATGCATCTGCTGTATTAGCAGTCATAGAAGCATTGGATGAAAAATTACCTGTTGAGCAAGCCGCAGTAAGGCAAGGTTTGCTGGATCTGGATTTAGCAGGGCGTTTTCAGTTGATAGCGGGTGACATACCTGTGATTCTGGATGTTGCGCATAACCCGGCAGCCGTGGAAGAACTGATACATAATCTTAATGCTTACCACTGTCAGGGGCAGGTTCACCTGGTACTGGGCATGTTGCAGGGTAAAGATGCTGCCGGAGTGGTAGCGCTGTTAGCCCCCCGCGTATCCACCTGGCATCTTGTTTCGATCAATCATGAACGAGGACAGGACGTGACTGCTTTGGCGAAAGTGGTGGAGTCTCAGGGTTGTCAGAATGTTTATACTTATGACAGTATCCAACAGGGCATAACTGCAGCACAGGTTAATGCCAGCTCAGGTGATTGTGTGTTGATTACCGGCTCATTCTATACAGTGGCGACTGCTTTGCAGTATCATGTAGCCTGATGCAAACGAGGTGAAGATGGAACAGGGACTCAAACAAAGACTGGTTGGCGCAGGTGTTATCGTGGCGTTGGGTATAGTGTTTATCCCGATGCTACTTGATGGAGCCGGGGAGCGACAGTTGCACCGTATCCCGCCGTCTCCACAAGCAAAACAGGTTTTAAAGCCCGGGTTTATCAAAGAAAAGTCCATCCCTGTACCGGCCAACAGAAAGCCAGGGCAAATAGTGCTGCGATTACCTGATGAGCCTGCTTCCAGACCCCCGGAGAGAAAAACAGTAAAACAGACACAGCCAACTGCTAAAAAAGTGATCGTAAAGAAGCAGCAAAAAACGCCTGTAAAAACGATAGCAACAAAAAAGACCGTGATAACCCCGAAACGGGTTTCACCGGTAATAAAGCCCGTAAAACAGGTGCCACCGCCGTCAGTTTTAACCAATAAAAAGAAAAGTGTAACACCTGTGGCTGCTGATCCTGCCGCGACATGGGTTGTACAGGTTGGTAGTTTTACTGATGCAAAAAAAGCGTTTAACTTACGTGATCGTTTACGCAAGAAAAAGTATAATGGCTTTGTTGATGCGGTGAAAGGTCGCACAGGCCGTAAGTTATATCGTGTCAGGGTAGGGCCCGTACCAAAGCGTGAAAAAGCTCAGCTTTTATCAGAAAAACTCAAGTCTGAGGGAAATTCGGTTTTTGTAACCCGGCATCATTGATAACTGATTATTCTATGAACAGGTATATGTTGGCTGTGATTGCAGGATGTAGAATCGAAAACCCGGCTAATAGCTTGTAATTACCGGTTATTTTTATCTTGTCGCAAAAATTTTCATCTTACCAATTGCTCAGGCCGGAATTAATCCACGCGACCCTATGTATTTCATTTCCGTATTGCTACAGGTTTGATAGAATAGCGGCAATTATTACAGTACTTTTATCGGGATACCTGTTAAATGAATTGGCTTGATGTTGTTATTCTGGTGATTATCGCTATTTCGGCAATAATCAGTTTGTTTAGAGGCTTTTTCCGAGAAGCGGTGTCGCTGGCTACCTGGGTGCTGGCATTTTGGGTTGCTATCGGCTTTTCAGATAAACTCGACCCCATGCTGGATAACATGATCCAGTCTCCTGCTGCACGTCTTGCAGTTGCTTTTGGCACATTATTTCTGGCAACCCTGATTGTAGGTGCGTTTGTTAATTACCTGATTGGACAGTTGGTTCGAAAAACCGGAATGGGTGGAACAGACCGTATGTTAGGTGTTCTATTTGGCGTAGCCCGCGGTGTTGTGCTGGTTGGTGTGCTGGTTTTGATGGGTGGTATTCCACAGTTGTCGCGAGAGATCTGGTGGCAAGAGTCTACGTTGATGCCACATTTTCAGGAAATGGCTGTCTGGATGCGTGATTTTTTACCGCCGGATGTGGCCAAAAATTTCAAGTTTGACCCAAAATAGTCGATTAGAGATAGTTGATCAGAGCGTTATTAACCGGTAAGTGAATTCACCAGGATTGTAGAGAAGGTATTGTTATGTGCGGCATTGTTGGCATTGTTTCCCATTCTGCAGTTAACCAGAGTATTTATGATGCGCTGACCGTGCTTCAGCATCGCGGCCAGGATGCAGCAGGAATTATGACCTGTGATGAAAATAACCGACTGCATTTACGCAAGGATAATGGCCTGGTGCGTGATGTTTTTCGTACCCGGTATATGCTGGAGCTCAAAGGGAATATGGGTATTGGTCATGTTCGTTATCCTACAGCGGGTTGCTCCAGTTCGGCAGAAGCACAACCTTTTTATGTCAATTCACCTTACGGTATATGTCTCGCGCATAATGGTAATATAACCAATGCCAAAATCCTGAAGCAGGACTTGTACCGGGATGATTTGCGCCATATAAACACTGAATCTGACTCCGAAGTACTGGTTAATATTTTTGCACATGAATTACATCATCAAAGTAAACACACAATGGATGAAAATGATGTATTTGCAGCTGTGAGTGCAGTACACAAACGTTGTAAAGGTGGTTACGCTGTTGTCGCCATGATTACCGGACGCGGTATCGTCGGTTTCCGGGACCCGAATGGTATTCGCCCCGTGGTTTTTGGTAAACGTGAAACCGGCGGCAAAACGGAATATATGATTGCTTCTGAAAGTGTTGCGCTGGATGCGCTAGGCTATGACCTGATTCGTGATATTGCCCCGGGCGAGGCAATCTATATCAATACGCAGGGTGAGTTATTTACGCGCCAATGTGCTGAAAAACCTGTGCTGGCACCGTGCCTGTTTGAATATGTCTATCTGGCCAGACCGGATTCCATTATAGATAATATTTCCGTGTACAAAGCAAGATTACGGATGGGTGAAACACTGGCAGATAAAATTATGGCAGAACGTCCGGATCACGACATTGATGTCGTCATCCCCATTCCGGATACCAGTCGAACATCTGCATTACAGTTAGCAAATTCACTGGGTCTGAAATACCGGGAAGGCTTTATAAAAAACCGTTATATTGGCAGAACCTTTATTATGCCAGGGCAGAAAGAGCGTAAAAAGTCAGTACGCCAGAAACTGAATGCGATTGACCTGGAGTTTCGGGATAAAAATGTATTGCTGGTTGATGATTCGATTGTACGTGGCACCACATCTAAACAGATTATTCAAATGGCGCGTGAGGCAGGAGCAAGCAAGGTTTATTTCGCATCTGCGGCCCCTATGGTGAAGTACCCGAATGTATATGGTATTGATATGCCGTCAGCTAATGAACTGGTTGCCCATGGCCATACCGCTGAAGAAGTAAATGATATTATTGGGTCAGACTGGTTGATTTTTCAGGACCTGGATGCCTTAAAAGCTTCAGTTCATCGTGGTAATAAAGGTTTGGAGCACTATGAGGCCTCGGTGTTTGATAACAATTATATTGTCGGTGATATTACAACGGATTACCTGGATAGTCTTGAGCAGTTACGTAAAGATAGTGCCAAAAATGAATCTTCAGAAAAGGATGAGCAGGATAATGGGGCAGAAGCGGCATTGATCGGAATGCATAATTCCTGTTGACATACTGGTTAATTCTTTCTACTCTTGATTTACAGGCGCCGATTTGAACCAGATTGCGGGCGCGTTATAAATTCTGCTAAAGCGATATCGCACCTGCTTTAGCATCGGCTATCGCGGGTTTTTTTGTGCGATACATAATGACTGAATGAGGATATGAGTTATGTCAGAGAACGAAGAAAACTATCATCTGGATACACTGGCTGTTCGCGCAGGTCAACGGCGAACAGCTGAAGGTGAGCACTCGGATCCGATTTTCCTGACATCAAGTTATGTATTTGAAAGTGCGGAAGCGGCAGCAGCTCGTTTTTCAGGTGATGAACCGGGTAATATTTATTCCCGCTTTACTAACCCTACGGTACGCACGTTTGAAGAAAGGCTCGCAGCCATGGAAGGAGGAGAGCGTTGTGTCGCAACAGCTTCGGGTATGGCCGCTATTTATACAACTTGTGCCGGGTTGCTGAAAGCAGGAGATCATATCGTTTCATCGAAAAGTATTTTTGGCAGCACCGTTATCCTGTTTAATAATTTTCTGGCACGTTTTGGTGTTGAAGTGACCTATGTTGAGCAGAATAACCTGCAGGACTGGCAGGATGCGATTAAGAAAAATACACGTCTGTTATTTCTTGAAACGCCTTCGAATCCGCTGACCGAAATAGCCGATATAAAATCACTGGCGACCATTGCGCATCAGCAGGATTGTTTGTTAGCCGTGGATAATTGTTTTTGTACACCTGTATTACAACGACCGCTTGAACTCGGTGCCGATATTGTTATTCATTCAGCCACCAAGTATCTGGATGGACAAGGGCGCTGCATGGGTGGAGCGATTGTGGGTTCTGAACAGGTTGTTGGTCAGGATATATATGGATTCCTGCGTACCTGTGGACCCAGCATGAGCCCGTTTAATGCATGGGTTTTCCTGACCGGCCTGGAAACGCTGAGGCTGCGTATGGAAAAACATTCAGCTAACGCAAAGTTGCTGGCGACATGGCTGGAACAACATGAACAGGTTGAGCGTGTCTGGTACCCGGGGCTGGAATCACATCCGCAGTATGAACTGGCCTGTCAGCAGATGAGTGATTCGGGTGGTATTCTTTCCTTCGAAGTCAAAGGTGGGAAAGAGGCTGCGTGGAATGTTATTAATCAGACAAAACTATTATCGATTACAGCCAATCTGGGTGATACCAAAACGACCATTACACATCCTGCAACTACAACGCATGGTCGTTTGTCGCCAGATGAAAGAGCATCTGTTGGTATCAGCGATGGATTAATCAGGATTGCAACAGGTCTTGAGCATGTGCAGGATATTATTAACGATTTAGCGCGTGGTCTGGGTGAGTAAATCGGATTCATTAATACTGCGAGCGAAGCAATGCCTGGATACCTGTGATCCTGTACAGAAAGTCGCGTTAACACATTATTCTTTTCGGCAATGGCAGGATGGGTTACTGGAATTAAAAAACGGGCTTGAATCAAAGCCTGAAAAGATTCCTGTACCTGGTCGCCCTGATCGGCCAGCACTGGTTTCACCCCGTGATGTTACCCGACGTAAAATCGGCACGATTTTGGGACAACAGGCGCTGGTGCATGCCATTTGTCATATTGAATTTAATGCTATAAATCTGGCGTGGGATGCCATTTACCATTTTCAGGATATGCCAGAAGAATATTATTCAGACTGGTTAAAGGTAGCAGATGAAGAAGCCTATCATTTCACATTGTTGCGAGACAGGTTACTACAGCTCGGTAGTGATTATGGTGAATTTGATGCGCATAATGGATTATGGGAGATGGCCTGTAAAACAGATCATGACGTTATGGTACGTATGGCACTGGTACCAAGGGTGCTGGAAGCACGAGGTCTGGATGTTACGCCAGGTATGATGAAACGATTGCTTAGCACGGGAGATCATCGTACAGTGAGATTACTTGAGATTATTTTACGAGATGAAATAGGGCATGTCGCTGTTGGATCCCGGTGGTTTGAGTACAGTTGTCAGCAGCGAGGCCTGAACAGTGAGCACATATTTCAACAGTTACTGGAAGAATATATGCAAGGCTATATTAAAGGACCTTTTTTTGAGCAGGCCAGAAAACAGGCTGGATTTTCAGAGCAGGAAATAAATATGTTAAAGCGCCAGTCGCCCGGGAGTGAATAAGTGAGTTTCAGATTATATTTCTATGTATTTTTATTCAGCGCTGTTTTAGTCCAGGGGTGTAGTCAGCAAGCGGAAAAAGCTGAAGCAAAACCGGGTGGTGATTTAATGTTGTTGTATATGGAGTCAGAGCCTGGTGTAGAACCTTATCAGTCACGACTGCTGATTAATAAGGACTACATGCGTATGGATGATGGCAAAGATGAAGGTGACTATACTTTATATGACCGTAATAAGCAGACTATTTATTCGGTCACTCATGGTGAGCAGAGTATCCTGAAGCTTGAGCAGGTAACAACAAAAAACAGGATAAAACGAAAACTCATTCTGGATGCTGTAAAACTTCATGATAAAGATGTGCCAAAGGTTGAAGGAAAGTCGCCGGTTCAATACAGATTACTGGTTAATAATAAAAGTTGTTCAACGATATATGCTGTGAAAGGGCTGCATCCGGAGGCGATTGCAGCGTTGCGTGAATTCAGAAGAATTTTAGCCAGTGTTCATCTGTCAAAACTCAATAATACGCCGTCTGAAATGAGAGACGAATGTTTTCTTGCCCATGAGGTACAAGTTCCTGGTCGTATCTTGCAATATGGTTTAACGGTTTATGAAGCATCGTTGTCAGGGTTTAAGCGTATATTGGTTGATTATAAAAATGGTGTTAAACATAACCCCTTGTTGTATAAGTTACCAAAAGCTTATCGAATAAATACGATGACGGGAGCAGTAGTAAAATAAATCAACACGAGTGAGTGCATTTTTACAGGTAAGTATATATGCCCATAGAAACAGTTATAAATGAAAACAAAAAACAGGTTTTTCACATCGTTAACGGTATTTTGACTTTTGATGAAATAGTCGTTGCAATGAATAATTTGTATAGTAATCCGTCCTTTTTAACTGAAATGGATATTCTTATTGATGTTTTACCTGGTTCAACATCAGCCCTTAGCAGCGAGGAGATTCATCGCATCGTGGAAATGACACGCCTGGCCGGTGACGCACGTGGGACGGGTCGGTCTGTCGCTATAGCTGCGGAAGAAAAAGACTATGGTGTTTTACATGTAATGGAGTTTCTGCTTAAAGATGAAAAGAGAACATTGAAAATAGTGAGAAGTCGAGAAGAAGCAGAGCAATGGCTACGAGAATGACCGTTGATTTTTCCAGTTAAAATTGTCTATGGTAGTTTCAGTATTTTTTCATCTTTCAAGAGCTTCAAGCCTGTAGCCATCACTGGAATAGCGTAATACACTTCCCTGATTATACCAGTCACCCAAAACAATTCGTTTCGCTTTTTTATTACCCAGTGTAAATTCATGTATTGCAGGTCTGTGAGTGTGACCATGAATTAAAGTTGTTGCGTGCGCATTATTCAGGTAGTCGTGAACCGTTTTTTCATTGACGTCCATAATATCCTCGGCTTTTTGTTGGGTGCTTTGAGCGCTTTTTTCGCGTAAATTCCTGGCGAGATTACGTCTTTGATCCAGGGGTTGTTGTAAGATGCCCTGTTGCCAGACCGGGTCACGAACCTGTATGCGAAACTGTTGATAATCAATATCGTCGGTGCATAACAGGTCGCCATGCATAATTAATACTGTTTCACCGTAGAGATCAATTGTTACAGGGTCTGGTAAAAGTGTTACATGACTGGTTTTTGCAAAAGTCTCACCCAACAGGAAGTCACGATTGCCATGCTGGATGAAGACAGGTGTTTGTCTACCAAGCTTTTGTAATGCAGAAATAGTTTGTTGATGATGAGGGTTGTCATCGTCATCGCCCAGCCACACTTCAAACAGGTCGCCCAGGATATACAGGGCATCGCTGTCTTTTGCATCTTCCTGCAAAAACCTGATGAACTGCATCTGGATTTCCGGACTACTGGCATCCAGATGCAGGTCAGAGATAAACAGGGTTTCGCCCTGCATATTATTCGATAACTCCCGGGTTATTCAGTTTCATCGGTGATGACTTTCATTTCTTCAATAATCACATCCTCCACGGGTACATCCTGATGCATACCGGCAGAACCTGTGGACACTTTCTCAATACTTTGAATAACATCCATTCCCTCAGTTACTTTACCAAATACGCAATAACCCCATCCTTGTGCTGTCGGTGCGCTGAAGTTCAGGAAGGTGTTGTCTTTTAAATTCACAAAGAACTGTGCCGTTGCAGAGTCAGGGTCAGGCGTTCGTGCCATGGCAATGGTACCCGCTTCGTTTATCAGGCCATTGTCGGCTTCATTTTTAATAGGCTTGCCCATATCTTTTTGTTTCATGCCTGGTTCAAAGCCACCACCCTGCACCATAAAACCAGGGATTACACGGTGAAAAATCGTGCCGTTAAAATGCCCGCTTTCAACGTACTGGACAAAGTTTTTGACAGTAATCGGTGCCTTTTCAGGGTAGAGCTCCATAATTACGGTGCCGAGACTGGTCTTCATGGATATTTTCATGGTTTTGGTTCCTTTGGTTTTTGATGCGTTAGAATTTAATGAGGTGTCAGATTTGGTAGATGTTTCAGGGCCAGCAGGTTTTTGCAACGTCAGGTAACCAACGATAGCAGCAGCGATAATGATGGCCAGACTGATATAACGTGTCAGATTCATGTGAACTCCTGATAAATAGATGGCGTCTATAGTAATGCTTTTTTTGTCAGGCTTCAAAAAAGCCGATAAACTAGGATATTTCGTCAATAACACCCTGGAAATCATTGGTAATGCTGAAAATCTACAATAATCTGACACGTCAGAAAGAAGTTTTTAAGCCGATAGATGCGGAAAACGTCCGTATGTATGTATGTGGTATGACAGTTTATGACCTCTGTCATCTGGGGCATGCGCGTGTACTGGTTGCTTTCGACGTGGTTTATCGATACCTGCGGCATACGTTTGGTGACAAAAATGTAACCTATGTACGAAACATTACCGATATCGATGACAAGATTATCGCTCGTGCCAATGAGAATCATGAGTCATTTGGCACATTAACCGGGCGTTTCATTGAAGCAATGCATGAAGACGCACAGGCACTTCAGGTTTTATCACCCGATCAAGAACCCAAAGCGACGACGCATATGGGTGAAATTATTGCCATGATAGAAATTCTGGTAGAAAAAAAATATGCCTACGCCGCAGATAATGGTGACGTTTATTATGACGTTAGTCATTTTGAAAACTACGGCCAGTTATCAGGAAAAAAGCTGGAAGATTTACAGGCAGGCGCCCGTGTTGAGGTTGATGCCGCTAAAGCTGATCCACTTGATTTTGTATTGTGGAAAGCGGCCAAGCCGGATGAGCCCTATTGGGACTCACCCTGGGGCAGAGGTCGTCCGGGCTGGCATATAGAATGTTCTGCCATGTCTACCCATTGCCTGGGTAATCATTTTGATATTCATGGTGGTGGTATGGATCTGCAATTTCCGCATCATGAAAATGAGATTGCACAATCTGAAGCGGCGACAGGTGAGACATTTGCAAATGTCTGGATGCACAATGGCTTTGTGCGTATTGATGATGAAAAAATGTCCAAATCATTGGGTAACTTTTTTACTGTACGCGAAATACTGGAACGTTATCGGCCAGAGGTTATTCGTTATTTTATATTGAATAGTCACTATCGCAGTCCATTAAATTATTCAGATGCCCAGCTGGATAGTGCGCAAGCAGCTTTAGAAGGTTTTTATACAGCACTTCGTGATCTTGAACCTGCGCAGGTAGATGATATGGATCACTACGGCAAGGATTTTTTTGCAGCGATGGATGATGATTTTAATACTGCAGGCGCTATCGCTGTGCTGGCTGAGTTACGTAAAGATATTAACCAGGCTAAAAAGAAGGATAGCAACAAGGCGTGTCAACTGGCAGGTATTCTGGTTTCACTTGCCAGCCTGCTGGGTATTTTACAGGAGGATGCGGAACATTTTCTAAAGCAAGGCGGCAAGCCGCATCAGCAAGGTGGGTTGAGCGATGATGAAATTGACTCTCTGATCGAGCAAAGGAACCTGGCCCGGGTAAACAAGGACTGGGCAGAGTCTGACCGTATTCGTGACTTGTTTGCTGAGCAGGGTATTGTCGTTGAAGATTCAGCAGAAGAATCCAGCTGGCGGCGAGAGTAATCATCTATAACGGCTATAACTGTCTCTACCTGCAGGAGCAGATTTATCCGCGAAAAAAGATCGTGAATAAATCCGGTCCTGCAGGAAAATAACTACTGTCTGAAACTTTTTCTCAGAATCTGATCAGTACCTTTATAAACAATAGTTTCTATATACCCACACTTTTTTTTGCAGGAGCGGATTCATCCGCGAAAACAAAATCCTTTGATCGAATAATTTATTGCTCGTACATAACCATTATATTAATAAGTTAGTAGGTGCTCCAGGTCGCATATTTTGGGAAAAATAACCCAAATACTTGACAAATGACCTAAATGGGAAAATAATCCCAATTATGGTTATTTTATTGTTTGAGACAGGAGCCAGGAAATGAATAAGTCATATTTAGGTAATATTGGGATAGCACTTTCAACTGCAATTTTTCTTGCGGCTTGTGGTGGCGGGGGAAGTGGTACAGCAACCACTACATCATATGCTGGAACCATTACGGGTTTTGGTAGCGTTTTTGTCAATGGGGTGGAATTTGATACGACAGGTTCCAGTATATCTGTCGATGGTAGCAGCGGCACTGAGAATGATTTAAAAGTAGGGATGCAGGTCACTATAAAAGGTAGCTCAAATGGTTCAACCGGAACGGCATCATCTATAACATTTAACGATGAACTCGAAGGGTTGGTTATAAGCAATAGCATTGCCAGCGGCCAGTTAACGGGTGATATGAATATCATGGGTCAGACTGTGACGCTAACGAGCACAACTATTTTTGAAAGTAAAATCTCCGGCGTGACAACACCAGACCAGATTACTGCAGGTATGATTGTTGAAGTCAGTGGTTTTTCCTCTGGTACAGGTTCTGTGCAAGCGACCCGTATTGAAGTCAAGGCAGCTGACCTGGCAAGCTATATATCCATGCATGCGGAAGGGATTGAAGTTAAAGGGATTGTTAGTAACCTTGATACAAATAATATGACATTTGATCTGGGGGGCATTACAGTCGATTATGCAGGAGCCAGTGTTTCAGGTTTTTCAAATGGCATTCAGGATGGTTTATATGTAGAAGTGAAGAGTATTCAGGGGCTGGATACGATCACGAATAACCTGGTAGCCAGCGAGGTAGAACTTGAGAATAATGGTAAAAAAGGTCATGACTCAGATGGCAGCAGTGACGTTGAACTCAAAGGTTTGATTACGACAGCTGTTTCCGGTAACACCTTTGTCATTAACGGTGAAGTTATTACAATCGATGCGAATACTACATTCAAAAATCTAAAGCAGTCTGATTTGTTACTGAATGTCATGGTTGAAGTTGAAGCCAGTTACATCAACGGAGTACTGATCGCAAAAGAAATTGAGTTAGAAAGTAATTCCAGCTCAAAAGCTAAAGGCGTTGTAGCCTCGGTAACATCGACAGCGGTGAATACCGGTGTAGTCACATTGACAGATGGTACGGTGATTAGTGTAACCAGTTCTACTATCATGAAAGACAGTCAGGACAAGGGTATGACACCGGTTGCCAAATTTAATTTATCGTATCTTAATCAGGGTGATACGGTAGAAATATATTACTATGATAATAATGGTACGTTGACAGCAACCAAGCTGGAGCGTGATGATCCCTGAGTTGGACGTGTCATGCAATTGAATAAAAACCCGGTTTTGCCGGGTTTTTATTCTTGGAGAGAATAATGTGATTTCATCCTGCTTTTTCTTCATTTGTTTCATACGGTAACCCGGCCGTTTTCCATTCAGGGAAACCGTCTTCCAGGCGACGTGCCTTTCGACCTTGTTGTCGCAGTTTATCAACCGCATCAAATGCCAGTATGCAATGTGGCCCGCGGCAATAAGCGACTATTTCCTGATTATTGTCAATTTGATCAAGATGTTCTTCAAGGTCAGCCAGAGGAATATTTCGGGCGCCGGGCACATGGCCGGCTGCGTATTCTTCGGGTGGGCGAACGTCAATAACGGTTATCAGACCCTCGCGCGCACGCGTGAGTAGTTCATTTCTGGGTATGGGCTCCAGGTCGTCTTTTATTGTTAAATAAGTGTTAATCAGGCGATCCACTTCAGCGAGGTGGCGTTCTGCGACATTTCTGAGTGTTTCCAGCAAGCGCACAACATCTTCACCACTGATGCTATAATAAGCTTTAAGGCCCTCTTTACGACTTGTGACCAGACCTGATTGCCTAAGCTGTTGTAAATGTTGGGAGGTATTGGCAACACTCAGACCGGAAATTTTTGCAAGATCATCAACATTTCGTTCACCTTGTGCCAGAAATTCCAGTAATTCCAGTCGGTTGCCATTACTAAGAGCTTTTCCTACGCGTGCAAACTGTGAAAATATGTCATGTTTAAAGCCGCCACTTGACAATTTATTCATATCGGCTATCCTAATATTCAAGTAATTAATTGAATAGTTAACAAGTATTAATATCAGTATAACACAGCCTTGTATTGTTACCAGATCCTGGAAATTCAGATCTCAAAAGAATGGGAATTTAACAAATATGAATATTAGTCAATTTATTATGGATAACGAGAAAGTTATTCGAATGAGTTTTTTCTTTGGTATGTTGGGTATGATGGCTGTTTGGGAGCTGGTTGCCCCAAGGCGTGCCCTGACGATTTCAAAAACAGTTCGCTGGATTAATAATCTTGGTCTGGTTTTTTTCAATACCTATTTGCTACGTGTTCTTTTTCCGGCTGCGGCGGTGGGAATGGCTGCATTTGCCAGCAAAAATGGCTGGGGTATTTTTAATTATTATGAGGTGCCTTTTTGGCTGGCAGCCATAGTGTCGGTCATTGTTATGGATTTTGTGATTTATCTACAGCATGTGATGGTTCACGCTGTTCCATTATTATGGCGTTTGCATCGTGTGCATCATGCAGATGTTGATTTTGATGTCACCACCGGTGCACGTTTTCATCCCATCGAAATTATTCTGTCAATGCTAATCAAATTTGCAACCATTGTCGTTCTTGGCCCCCCCGTCATTGCGGTTGTCATCTTTGAAGTCATGCTCAATGCTACGGCCATGTTTAATCATGCCAATGTACGTCTGCCACTGGGGCTGGATCGAGTATTACGTTTATTTTTAGTAACACCGGATATGCACCGGGTTCATCATTCAGTAGAAGATGATGAAGCTAACAGTAATTTTGGTTTTAGCCTGCCATGGTGGGATCGTCTGTTTGGTACTTATAGAGACCAGCCCCGAGCCGGGCATGAAGGTATGACGATTGGTATTCATAAGTATCGTGAGCCAGAACAGGTAGCCTGGTTGCCAGGCATGATGCTGTTGCCATTTAAAGGAAAGATATCTGATTACGCCATTAATCGCCGTCAATGGAATGATACTGATAAGCATCAGGGAGAGCAGAAGTGAACAAAATATTGCGACTCGCTGTATTGATGCTTTTAGCTGCGGGTATAGCGGTAGCAGTTATATATCGAGACCAGTTTGACGCAACAGCACTGGAGACGTGGGTTAAAGATGCAGGCAGTGCAGGTCCGGTATTGTTTATGTTGATATACGCTGTAGGTACAATATTTTTTCTGCCAGGCTCCGTGTTAACACTGGCAGGGGGTGCATTGTTTGGACCTGTGTTCGGCACATTTTACAACCTGACAGCAGCTACTGTTGGCGCGATGATTTCATTTATTGTCGCGCGTTATCTGGCACATGACTGGGTTGAGAAACGAACAGGTGGACGTCTGCAACAGTTAAAACAGGGTGTTGAAGGAGAAGGATGGCGTTTTGTTGCTTTTGTACGTCTGGTTCCCCTGTTTCCGTTTAACCTGCTTAATTATGCATTGGGTTTGACGCGGATAAAATTCAGTCATTATTCCATTGCGACTTACATATGCATGTTACCGGGAGCTATTGCCTATACTTATCTGGGTTATGCCAGCCGAGAGGCAATTACAGGGGGCGAAGGTCTGATTCAGAAAATCATGCTGGCGCTGGCGTTACTGGCTATTGCTGGATTTTTACCCGGTTTGATTGGCCGGTTGCGTCGAGGGCCAATGATGGATGTGCAAACTTTGAGACAAAAAATCGATAGCAATGAAGATGTTCTTGTGCTGGATGTGCGTACAGCTGAGGACTTTATTGGTGAGCAAGGGCATATCGCAAATGCACAAAATATTGCCGTTGAAAATTTATCATCCTGTCTTGATGAGCTGGTAGAGTACACTGAAAAAACGGTCGCTATCGTTTGTCGAACTGACCGGCGCTCTGCGAAGGCTTCACAGATATTGGCGCAAAATGGTTTTTCTGATGTGCATATAGTAAAAGGCGGGATGACCTTGTGGAATGAAAAAGGCTACCCGGTTCAGCTTTAGTTTTACCAGCAAGTATCATAATGATTAAAGATCCTGTGGATTATGAAACATGGTATCACACACCTTACGGGCGCTGGGTAGGCCAGCGTGAATTTTTTTTACTTATAAAAATGATACGTTTCCGCAAGAGTGGTTCACTACTTGATGTGGGCAGCGGCACAGGTTACTTCAGTCGTCAGTTTTTTGCTGAGGGTTTCAGAGTTACGTGCCTTGATTCTGATTCGGCAATGCTTGATTTTGCACAGAAGCAAACTACTGAGATTAGCTATGTAGAGGGTACCGCAGTGCAGTTACCATTTGCAGAGAATAGTTTTGATTTTTGTTCAGCTGTGACCAGTTTATGTTTCGTGGATGAACCGGAAATTGCACTGGCAGAAATGTGGCGAGTGAGTCGGCATGGGGTTATTCTGGGGTTACTAAACCAAAATAGCTTACTCTGCCGGAAAAAATCTGGTCAAGGTGGTTATGTGGGGGCTCGCTGGGACACGTGGCAGGATGTAAAAAACTGGGTTTTACCATTGATGCCAGCACCTGATGTGATTAAGCATAAGACCGCTATCTTTTTTCCTGATGGAGGAATGCGAATGCGGCTGATAGAATGGTTATTACCGGCCAAAATGCCATGGGGCGGCTTTCTGGCCGTTTATCTTGAGAAATATACGCATGTTAAAGATGAAGTCTTTACAGGGTGATATGTGTCGTAAGTCATATATTCAGGTAGTATATCAAGTTGTATTAAAAAACAATCACAGAGATAAAGAGTATCCAGATATATGATTGATAATAACAACACGTCTGCGGAAGATTTTAAACGCTTACGCACCCACCTTGAAAGTATTATTGTCGGCCAGTCAGCTTTGCTTGACCGCTTATTGATTGCATTGCTGACAGGTGGCCATGTATTGCTTGAGGGTCCTCCGGGACTTGCAAAAACGACCGCAGTGAACGCACTTGCCAGTGGTGTTCATGCCAGCTCCCAACGTATTCAGTTTACTCCGGATTTAATGCCCGGTGACCTGACAGGCACAGAAATTTATGATGCCAAATCAGGTGAGTTCCGGTTTGTACAAGGGCCCGTGTTTCATGAGATTGTACTGGCTGATGAAATAAATCGTGCACCACCCAAGGTGCAGTCCGCATTGCTTGAAGCGATGCAGGAACATCAGGTTACCGTCAATGGTATAACACGGCCTTTACCTGATTTGTTTATTGTTATGGCAACGCAGAATCCACTTGAGCAGTCAGGTACCTATCCATTACCCGAAGCGCAGCTTGACCGTTTTCTATTGCATATTGAGCTTGATTATCCTGAACCGGAAGATGAGCTGGAAATTCTGCGTCGTGATCGCAAGCGTCATTTTGGTGAAGATAGCATCATCGTAGAAACACCCGTTCACCCGGACACTGTATTGCAGGCCAGACGTCAGATAGCTGAAATTCACATCGATGAAAATGTTGAGCGCTATATTGTTCAGCTGACAGGGGCAACCCGAAATCTGGGGCAGTATATTCCGCAATGGAAAGATTATATTGAAGTCGGGGCTTCACCCCGTGCTTCACTGGCACTGGTGCGTGCAGCCAGTGCAGTTGCTTTCCTGAATGATCGTGATTATGTAACGCCGGAGGATATTATTGAAATGTTACCCGATGTTTTGAGACATCGTATTATTTTATCTTTTGCAGCCCAGGCAGAATCAATAACCAGAAACCAGATCATACAAGGCATTATTGAGCAGGTTCCCATGCCCTGAGTGCTTACCAGAGCATCAGCCGGAATGATATAATGAAGTTTAATTTTTCCAGTCAGTCAGAAAATGCAGGTGTTACACATCGCCCTCTGCTGGATGATAGTCGAATCATGCGCCTGCTACAGCAGGGTCGGTCACTGGCTACCACAAGTGGTACTGTACCTGTCAATAGTCATGAGCAACGAGCGGGTGAGCAGTATTCTCCTTTTCGTGGTAGTGGCTTTGATTATGATGAAAGCCGGATGTATCAACCGGGTGATGATTTACGTTATATAAACTGGCGTCTGGTAGCCAGGTCAGGAGAGCTATACAGTAAAGTATTCAGGGAAGAACGTGAATCGAGTTGCCTGTTTGTTATTGACCGTCGTTCAGCCATGCGATTTGGTACACAGCAAATGTTGAAAGTCAGCAGAGCGATTGAATTAGCCATCGTATTGGCAGGAAAATATTTGCATCAGGGCTTTTCAGTGGGTGGCTTGTTGATACAACCTGATAGTCACTGGATACCCCCGCAGCATGGGCAGCATCATATACTGGCAGCATGCCATGATTTTGCTTCAGCCTGTCCGCCACTGGATATCGCATCCTCCATACCTGATATAAATATGATGTTATCGCAACTTGCTGCCAGAGCCAGTACAGGATGCGAGCTGATCCTGTTGAGTGATTTTTATGACCTGAATGAATCCCGGAGTGCGTTATTAACACGACTCTCTCAGCAACACCTCGTCAAGGCTATCCAGGTACTGGACCCGATCGAACTGGAGTTACCACAATCCGGCAGTTGGTTATTAAACGGGTATCCTCATCAGGATGTGATTCGTGTGACCGATGAAGATGCGGCCTTGAAGCAACAATATCAAACATCCATCCATCAGCAGCAGAAACAACTCACACAATTGTTTGCCAATAATCAGATTCCATTTACATCCATTCTTACAAGCAATGATCTTGAATCATGTTTAAAGCAGGTGTTACATGGTTGAAACGGCATCTAAACTGGAAGGACTGCAGGCGATTATTCCGCCTGTTCCACCGTTGTCAGATGGATCTGGCTGGATAGTTCCGGCTATAGTGTTGCTGGGACTGGTGCTATCAGCGATAGTGGTTTTAGTGTTGACACAACGCCATGGCGGCTATCGGGCCAGACGGAGTTTTTCCCACTTGAAGTCACATGTTGAAAACATGCAACCTGTGGATATTGGTGACGGTTTGATAACCGTACTGCGCATTGCTTTGAATAGTCAAAACCTGCAACAAAGCCATAAACCGGAATCAGTCGTTACGATTAGTCAGCATGAATGGTCAACTTTATTACGCCATTGTGATTTACTGCGATTTGCTTCGGGTCGCTGTAATCAGCATGTTATTCCCGAAGCCCTTGAGCTGGTGCATAAACTTTTGCGAGGTCATGCATGACCGCTTTGGTACAACAGGACTGGCAGTTTCAGTTTGTGCAATGGCACTGGTTAATGGTGCCGGCTTGCCTGTTGATTACGTTAATATTTTTTAAGTACATTGCCGGTGTTTCATTGCAATGGAAATTACCGGCAGGTTTGAGTTCAGTCAGTCAGTCTTTTCGTCATCCACGTTTTGAATTGATCTCAGCACTTTATGGCCAGAGTCATCTCAGACAGGCAGGCTTGATGAAATGGTTCAGGGCACTATTGTCCTGGTTCATGATAGCGCTGTTATTTGTTGCACTTGCTCAACCGGAATGGGTAAGAAAAGAGTTGCAGGAACCTTCAAAGTTTCGGGATATTGTTTTTGTAGTTGATACCTCTGTGAGTATGATACAACGGGATTATCTGGTTAAAGGTCAGCGTGTAGATCGAATGACGCTCCTGAAAGGCGTGCTGACCCGCTTTATTGATCAGCTCAAGCAAGATAATGTGTCTGTTATTGTCTTTGCGGATGAGGCTTATACACTGGTACCGTTAACGCGTGACCATCAATTAGCGAGGACGATGTTGTCGCGTGTACAGGTAGGAATAGCAGGCAGAACGTCTGCATTGGGTGAGGCACTTGCACAGGCAGTACATGAAGCTGAGCAATCGCGAAATAAAGAGCGTGTACTGGTACTGCTGACAGATGCAACCCGACTGACCGGGAAAATTAAAGCCGATGTAGCGATGGAGTTGGCAAGACAAGCAGGGTTGCATGTTTATACCGTCGCAATAGGTGCAAGAACCTATGAGGCCTCTGAGAAAAAACCATCGGGTTTGATTTATGATCCTGCTGATATCGATCGATTGAAATTAATAGCGCAACATACAGGCGGCAAGTTTTACTGGGCAGGCAGTACTGATTCATTATCCAATGCAATAAAAGATATAGAAAAATCTGAGCGTAGCAAGGAAGCTCCCATTGTCCTTTATGTTCGTCAGTCATTATATCAATGGCCCTTATTGTTAGCCATTATCATGCTGACATTATTACAAGTTTCCAGCCTATTCAGAAGGTCAGCAGTATGACCGGGTTTAGTTGGGATATTCTGGAATTGCGACAGCCACTATGGCTTCTGTTGATGTTACAGCCAATTATCTTGTTGCTATTTTTCAGAGTGTTCTTTCATCGTAAAGGGTTGAGTTATTCTGATGCTTCTCTGTTGCCCTGGGTAATGACAAAGGTTTCCTCAGACAAGAAAAAACGCGCGCGATTTAACTTGCTGTTATTGCAATGTATATGGATATTGATTGCAGTGGCAATGGCTGGGCCCCGTTATCCGGATCCGCCAGAAAAAGTAGCTCATGCAAGTGGGGTGGATATCATGGTCGTCGTTGACGTGTCACGTTCGATGACCGCAACTGACGTTAAGCCAAATCGCTTACAAAGTGCGCGTAGTGAGTTATTTCAGTTGTTATCAGTAAGTCGTTCCGATCGTATTGGACTGATAGTCTATGCCGGGCATGCGCATCTCCTCAGTCCATTGACCCGTGACCATAATGCAGTCAGGTTCTATGCGCGCAGTATACAATCAGGAATGTTACCCAGTGAAGGAAGTCAACTTGGAGAAGCGATTACACTGGCGAATCGATATTTATCCAATAGTCAGCGAAAAGCTATTGTCGTGATTAGTGATGGTGGCGCTGGTATAGAAACATTTAATTCTCAATGGTTGCAGACACCGCTGTATATTTTTGGAGTGGGAAGTGAAGCAGGTGCTCCATTGCCAGATGCAGAGAAGGGATGGTATCAGCATAAACAGCAACTGGTTCGAAGTCGACTGAATAGAAATATTTTACAGCAACTGGCGGAAAAGAGTGGTGGCCGTTATATGACGGTGACAGATGACCAGGAAGACCTGAATGTTATTTATCATCAGGGTATTGCTGCTTTGGGAGGCAACCAGGCAAGCACGGGTGATGATCGTCAGGCCTGGGTCAGTGTTTTTCAATGGCCGTTATTGCTGGCGTTTATGTTGCTTCTGGGTATATCCGTCAAAGTATCACTTGTTTCGGGGCAGCGGATAAAACAGGCCAGTCAGCTGCTATTAATTTTATTTGCAATGGGATTGTTACAACCTGATTCAGTATACGCCGGTGAAGGAAGTTTCCAGCAAGCCTATCGGTCATATGCGAAAAAAGATTATCGTCAGGCATTGGAAGTTTATGCCGTACTGACCGGTTATGATGCTCGCATGGGAGAAGGTAGCAGCGCCTTTAAACTGGGTGATTATGCCCGTGCAATAACGCAGTTCTCACAGGCTTTTTTGCAAGCAGGAGATGATAAGTCGCGTGCAGGAGCTTTATATAATTTAGGTAACAGTTTTTTTAGATTAAAAAAATATAATCTGGCGGTCATTAGTTTTACCGATGCATTACGTTATCGCCCCAAGGATATTGCGGCGCAAAAAAACCTGATTTTTACACGTTCTGTGCTGGCATCAATTGCCGAAGATCCGTTTGCAAATCAGGGTACAACAAACCGGGGAGGGCGTGGTCCACGTAGTATGCGACCTAAAGGAGATGTTGGTGGTGGCAGTTTCAGTATCGATGACAAACAAAAAAAACAGGCTAACATCGTAGCTTCAACGTCAGGTAATCGAAATAAACTACAGGACAAAGTTGCCAGCGGCAGGGCAAAGGCGCGTGTTGCAGACACTCGAGTGCAACAAAATATAAAAGAGCGTCCGATATTGATTTCGCCAGCCCGGATAATGGAAGCACGTCGAATGGCATTGCAAAAAAAACAGAGCCAGAGTCGTCTCTGGAAATCATTGTTTGAAGATGAGGAAAATTACCCGGCACCCCTTGATAAGCCGACTGAGCTTCCCGGGGTGAACCCATGGTGATACGTGTTTTATTATTGATATTGTTGTACGGTTACTCAAATGCACTATTGGCCATTGAATGGACACAGTCAAGCCCGGATGGCAGGGTGCAGGTTATACTTGAGTTGCCGGAAAATGACGTGTTAATACGTCAGTTTCGCATGTTGCAATACAAGGTCTACTCAAACGATGCATTTATTACATTGGATGTGGAAAAGAGTAAGTATCTTCAAAGTCACCTGCAACTATTGCCGGTAAGAAAACAACTGTCACCTGATCCAAAGTGGAAGTATCAATATCAATTAAATGTATTAAGTTATTTTACTATCAATGGCAAAAAACAGTATCAGACACCTGTATTACGCTACAGTGAAGGCGGGCGTATTCGATATCAATTTAATTTTTCACCCGTAATGGTAAACGTGAAACCACTTCCCCCCTACCTGCCACCTTATATTCCTATGGGGCGGCTTGAACTGGAGTCAAGACTTCCTGGCGTATTTAATAAATTACGTCCTGCGGTAACTGACCATGTTTACTACTGGAATATTTATATTCGCGGTAAAAATATTAGCAAAGACGCGTTACCTGAATTACGTCAACAGATTCGCAGTAATCGTCAAATAAAGTTTTTACCTGCAAGCGTTACACGTAGTGTGGATAAACAACATAATTATCTCGTCCAGACCTTGCACTACAGTATTCCTTTTATGATCAAACAGTCAGGTTTTGCACGTTTTCCCGATTTGCGGTTGCAGTATTTTGACCCGGGAACTGGGCTGATGCGAGTCAGAATGTATCAAACGGGTACAGGTTTTGTGCTTAACATGACATTGCAATGGCTGGGCATTATTTTAATGCTATCCTTTTTTATAGGGTCGCTGATGAAAATCAGGCCGTACCTGTTGCGAGTATATTTTTCTTTAATTTTGTTAATGCAGGGCAGGAAGCAATTAAGGCAGGCGCAAACCGCAGAAGAGATCCGGCAGTCAATGAGGTTATTAGGCCAGGCATTTGGTTGGTCAGAAAATTTGTCGCTGAGTTGTTTGCAATCATACTGGCAGGCGAAGATTACAGACAAGCAGGATGTTCAGGTCTCTTTGAGTCGGTTGAGTCGTGCGCTTTATAGTCCCAAAGCTGTATCATCACTTGACGGGATTAAAAAAACGTTTTTATGCCATGGGTTCTCACAGGCTCGTGTTTGTTTATACTATGCAAGACAGGCAAGCATGGAACCTTCACAAAAATAGTGAGTCTGATATCCTGTTATGACTGATTATGGTCAACTCAGTTTAATATAATTACAACAGCACCTAAATAACTAAGGAGCGAGCGCTATGTTTCCTGTATTAAAGATAAATTCGGTATTATTTGCAATGTTTTCATTAACTCTTATGCAGGTTTCTTTTGCTGATAGCGAGCGGAATTTGATGAAAGAGGATAAAGTTCAGGTTAAATCATGGAATCATTTTGTGAAATTGAGTCTGGATTTGCATCATCGTCAGGTGAAAGGCAAAAAAATTAAAAAAACTGAAAAGGTGGGTGGTTACAGAAGCAGGCCGGAATATTATCGGGAAGTTACCTACACGGATGTTAAAACAGGCAGAGTACTAAGCAAGATACAGTGGGAGCAGAATCAGTCGGCAAATGTTCATAGTATCGAGGTATTTGTTTACAACAAGCAAGGTCGTCTGGTAAGGGACTATGCTGCGGCTTATCTTCCTGATCAACGCAATGCTCCTGTGCAAACGTTGATTAACTTCCACACATATAACGGAGGCCTGCATGCCTTTCGTCAATTTGATGCTGGCAAGGATATTATTTATGAATCATGTGAAGGCAAGTTTAATGGTAAGGATCATCAGTTGCGCCTGTTTGAAGATGACCTGGCGGCAACTGACTATGATTCACGCCAGCTTTTAAAATCTCCTGTGTATAAGGCTTGTTTTAAAGGCATGCCATCTGTGCCAGGTAAATACCTTCGTCCACAATAAAGGTTATTCTTGTTGCTGGAGATGGTTAATACAAGAGGCATAAAAAAACGATTATTTTAGTGGGAGCGAATTTATTCGCGAATAAATTCGCTCCCACTAAAAATCAGGAGTCAGTTTGAACAAATCCTATTCAAGGTCAATCTGACGACGAGCCAGCGCTGCTTCCAGTGTGTTTTGCATTAATGAGGCTACGGTCATTGGTCCAACCCCTCCGGGTACTGGTGTTATCCAGCCGGCGCGTTTTGAAGCGGCATCAAAATCGACGTCACCAATCAGTTTGCCATCCTCGGTACGGTTAATGCCAATATCGATGACTGTGGCTCCGGGTTTAATCCATTCGCCCTTAACAAGGCCGGGTTTACCGGTGGCCACCACAACAATCTCGGATCGCTCGACCCAGGCTTGCAGGTCACGGGTAAAACGATGACAAGTCGTGACAGTACATCCCGCCAGTAATAACTCCAGTGCCATAGGTCTGCCCACGTGGTTAGACGCGCCAACAATGAGTGCTTCACGGCCATAAAACGTTTCTCCGATACTCTCGAGTAACTTCATAACGCCATAAGGTGTACAAGAGCGTAAGGTAGGCATGCGTACAGCCAGTCGTCCAATGTTATACGGATGAAATCCATCTACATCTTTATCAGTACGTATTGTTTCGATGACTGTTTCAGTACTGATATGTTCAGGGAGCGGAAACTGAACCAGAATGCCATCAATTGCATCATCATTATTCAATTTATCAATTAATTCGAGCAGTTCCTGTTCTGAGGTACTGGCAGGCAGGTCATATGCGGTTGATATAATGCCCGTTTGCTCGCAGGCATTACGTTTATTTCGCACATAAACCTGAGAAGCAGGATCGGTGCCTACCATCACAACTGCTAACCCGGGGCAGATCTGGTATTGTTCTTTCAGTGCTGAAATTTTGCCCGCGATTTCGCTGCGTAATGAAGAAGCGACTGCTTTACCATCGATGATATGTGCGGTCATTGGTTGATTTTACCCCTATTAACAAGGCGGCTATTTTCGCATGCTTGATATACCAAGAACAAGAAGCTTGGCTGACCCAAAATGCCAATAACGGTCTTTTTTTTATGTTTTCGCAATAAATCACTCAATTTCAGGATAAATTTCATTCACAGCAATTGACCTGAACGTGGTCAAGTCGTATTATCGCTGTCCTTGTCAAAATGACAATTCGGGGTATAGCGCAGTCTGGTAGCGCGCCTGCTTTGGGAGCAGGATGTCGGGAGTTCGAATCTCTCTACCCCGACCAGATTTAAAGGTTGGCCAGAAAAGGCGAAAGTAGAGAGGTTCGAACTCCCGACGTATCAATCAGGCAGTTCGAAAGGAGCACTGTAAGTGCGAGTAACATCGACGCAAAGCGGCGATGGCCCCGAAGGGGTCGGGCGAAGCCCGATAATCTCTCTACCCCGACCAGATTTAAAGGTTGGCCAGAAAAGGCGAAAGTAGAGAGGTTCGAACTCCCGACGTATCAATCAGGCAGTTCGAAAGGAGCACTGTAAGTGCGAGTAACATCGACGCAAA
>Ga0316206_1001043_pt1 | contig 28277 bp, 21 predicted proteins | sample 6monthpyrite_MG_FD_204942 | JGI IMG/M metagenome (GOLD analysis project Ga0316206, IMG submission 204942) | Microbial mat bacterial communities from mineral coupon in-situ incubated in ocean water Damariscotta River, Maine, United States -... | ecosystem: Environmental > Aquatic > Marine >... | reverse complement strand
GCAAAGCTGTTCCACGATCTTCAGCCTCAATACGATTTTCTCTACGCTCGATTCCCAGAACATGTCGGCTCTTGGATCAAACGCCATCAACTCGCCATGGACAAGCCGCTTGCAGAATGCACATAAATCGAAGGAACCCCCGGAATCCGGGCGTTTTGGAACGATTCACTTTGATCACTTCGGGCCAGAATCATTGACACCCTCCCCCGCTTGGCGAATAATCACTCCGATGCACTCAGGGGTTGAATAGTTCGCCATGTCTGAAGCGCAGGGAACAACTTGTGGGGAACTCGATCATGATCCAAAGCCGCTCTCAGACTCACAAAGCCCATTGCTCGAAGGTTATTGCGGCGGATATACCCATCGATACCAAACGGTACCCGATCGAGCAACTACTCAGTGCTTTCCAGAAACTTAATCGCGTCGATCGAGAAGTGCAGCTAGTCCTCGGAGGCAGGAGGTGCCCAGACGAAATTTATAGCGTCTGGAACTACATCGATGAGCATGCACTTACAGAGAGTGTTCACTTCGCCCCCTACTACGATCGATGCGCCGAGTTTCCGATCAAAAAGAGCGAATGCAATGTCTGGATATCTCGTAACACCCCACCGTCGCTAATCACCCCAGAATACCTCCAACGCCGGCTCGATGGCTCGCTCCCGAGCGAGCGTAAATACGCGATGTTTTTTACATCGTTTCATCCCGAAAAGCAGGAAGGCAACTCGACGCTCATGCGTCTCTGGCTCGATCACATGAAGCGGGCAGGGTACATCACGCATCTCGTCTATTACATGTACGATAGCGGAGCTGTCACCGCCGATATGCGCCGATCGACACTCCATCAGTTTGATCTCTATCGTGAGATCCCCGTCACATCCAAACTCACAGGCGCGAACTACAACGGGCTCAATCTCCATGTTGACGATTGGTGCGGCTCAGAAGCCATGGATGCGGTTGAAAAACTTGACCGTGATTATGAGTACGATATCGCGGTGACCAACTACCCGTTCATGAGCGCGATCTTCGACCGGATCAGCGCCTATACAAACAAAATCCTGCTTACTCATGACAGCTTTGTCGACCGGAACCGACGGATGCTTGAGCAGGGATACCCTGAATCTGGTTGGATCAGCATCGACCAGCGAGGCGAAAAACTCGCATGCGATCGTTCGGACATTATCGTCGCCATGCAAGAAGACGAGGCCGACGGATTTCGGAAAATCAGCGACCATCAGAAAGTAAGGGTGATATCCCCAATCTTTGAAAAACAAGAACTCTCACATCGGAAGCCCAGTAAAAAGCTACGCATCGGATATTTCGGGTCGAATAACTGGGTCAATGAACAGAACCTCGGCGAGTACCTAAAGGGATGGGCCGAAGACTCTGAACTCTGTGAGCAGAGTGAGATCCTGATCGCCGGCGGGGTCTGTGAAACACTCAAGGACTTTGTACCCGGAGCACTGCTTGAAAAAATCAACCCAACCTTGATCGGGCGTGTCGAAAGACCGGGTGATTTTTTCTCCCAATGTGATCTCATCATTAATCCAGAGCGGGGTGGGACCGGGATCAAAATTAAAACGCTCGAAGCCCTCGCCCATTCAATGCCCATCATCACCACCGCCGGTGGATCGGTCGGTATTGACTCAAAGAACCAGTATCATCAGGCCGAAGATTTCAAAGCCCTCGTCGACCTCACTAAGCGTCTGGTAGCCAAGCCAAAAGAAATCGAGAAACTAAGAGCACAATGCGTCAAGATCTATGATTCATATCTGGAACTTCAGACACAACGGATGAATGAGTTGCTCGGCGAACCCATCGCCAAACAACAAGAACCAGACTCGGTTGACGAATCTGTCTCGATCATCGCCGAAAACAAGCCAACAACTCTTTCGAATCGAAAACTCAAGATCCCCGACTATGTCCGACAGACAGCCTCTGATTATCAGTTCGAAGAGTTTGAGCGTTTTATCGAGCGTGTTGACATTCGCGGCCGGCGAGTGCTCGAGATCGGAAGCGATTATCACCTCGCCTCGACAAGATTGCTCATGGCCAATGGGGCGGACTCGGTCGTGGCCACGAACATTGGAAACTGGAAGAGCGACGAACCATTGCCCGAGGGGGTTGAGTTTAGGGTTTGCGACGCCAGCGATGCGGATCTGCCCGAGCAATGCTTTGACATTATTTACGGCATTGCGATTATCGAGCATGTTCCAGATATGAGGAAGCTTTGTGATTCGCTCAAGCGTTTCCTCAAACCCGATGGCATCATCTATTTCCAGGGATGCCCGCTCTGGGCGGGAACGCTGGGACATCATATTTGGTATGCTCCAGAGCCGGACCCTGACCAAGGAGACGCGAGCGAGCCGATCCTGTACAGTTTTACAAACAACAATCCGATCCCCAACTGGGCACACCTTGCGCTCACACCTCCGAAGCTGGCTTCGCTCCTTGTCGAGCAGAACATTCCGCCTGCGCACGCGGAAGGGATTGTCAACTATATCTACAACCTCGACGGGCTGATGACCGGGTCGTGCTCCAACTTCTATTCTGCCAGCGAAGTGCTCGAGGTGATGGAGGATACCTTTGATGTTGAGATTGAACGAATCACCAGCAATATCAAGCCGAACAAGTACTTCATCAAAGCGCAAGAACGATACTCGGAGCAAGATCTTCGTACGCTCGGGCTCAGGGTTTGGATGAGCCACAAGGGAGCCGCCAAAGCGAATACGATTACGAACCTGAATCCAAAAGTATCTATCGTCATACCTTTCTATAATGTCGAGGAGTTTATTGAGGATTGTATAAAGAGCGTGCTCAAACAGGACTATGAGAATATTGAAGTCATCTTTGTTGATGATGACTCGCCAGACAATGCTCGCAAGATCGTGCAAAAATATGCGGCCAATGACGACCGGATCAAAATCGTCGTCCATGAACAAAACCAGGGGCTCGGGCCCGCCCGAAATACAGGGGTTGAGCACTCCACAGGTGCCTACCTGCTCTTCCTCGATTCTGACGACTACTTTGCGACCACGCACGCAGTATCAACGCTTGTCCAAGAATCCCTGTCGACCGGCAGCAAAGTTGTCGTCGGGAGTTGCGACCGGGTGATGACCGATGGCAAACGCCTCGACTTCGATCGTGGATTTGACCGCACTCACAACGGGCAGCCGGACAACTTTGTTTCGGGCGAAGAAGCATACCTCGGCGCCTCGTTCATACCCGGCGGCAAATATGTCCCCATGCGGGCGTGGGGAACATTGATCGACCGGTTCCTCTATCTTGAATCAGGATTGACTTATCCTGCAGCAGAACACGAAGACCTCCCCCATACGCCATTTCTCTACTACTACGCTGGGCGCGTGCTCTATATATCTGAAATTGTGATAACATATCGTGACCGAAGCGATAGCATCTCAAATACCGGGTGGTCAACTGATAAAATCCTACGACAGGGGGCAATCTGGTCAAACATCAGAGAAAACATCGCTCGATTCAATATCGAAAATCATCTCGGAGATACGGCAGTCAAAACCGCCGAGCACCTGATTATGAAACTCCGCCAAAATGGAATCAAAGCAGGCGCCGACCAAGCAGCATTCGATGTGCTTGAGGAAATCCTCAAAGATGCACAGGGAGACCTCAACGAAGAGCTCTTCTTCTACATGCTCGACAGTCTCCGAGGAATACTCGATTTTCAGAAATATGATTACAATCTCTACCACAAACTCACGGGGCATATATCCACATCCAATATGATCAAGTATTATCGCCACCGAATTGGTACAGGTATGACCGATCACGGGCCGGTACCAATAAGCACAGGATTGACCGACCACACATTTATTCAGAAGCAACCAGAATCACAGTTAGTCGAACAAAAAGCAATCTCTTCTCGCACTCTCCCAGCTGCGGGCGTACTCAATGACGCGAGAGTGAAGAAACTTCTCGATCGATTCTGGAAAGATGCGCCCAAGAAGCTGATTGATTTCCCCTCAATGCTCACAGATGGTGATAAGGCGCTGTACTTCGATGCGGGGAGAAACTACCAGTTCAAGGGCTCGATCGTTGACGCCGGGTGCTTTGTAGGTGGAACGACAATGAGCCTCGTACAGGGTCTCTTACAGAATCCCTTGCTGAGTGATAATGAAGAATCGATAAGTGCACTCATCCGAGTGTATGACCTGTTTGAGATTGATGATGATTACATTCTCGAACATCTAAATAAGAACTACCGAAAACACAATTTTAATAATGAAAACAGCTTCTTACCGTTTTTCCAACGGAACATGCGTAAATATGCACACATGCTCGATGTTCGCCCTGGGGATGTGATCCAGAACGGGTATCCAGACAATGAGCAGATCGAGATCCTTGGTATCGATCTGTGCAAAGCGTTGCCAGTCACAGACTTTGTGGTCCGCGAGTTTTTCCCCAATCTAATCGATGGTGCGCTGGTGATTCACCAGGATTTCATTCATCAATATCATCCCCACATCCATCTCTCGATGATGATACTCGAAGATTTCTTCGATCTTGATTATGAAATTAAATGGGGCGGGAGTTTATCTTACAAACTCATAAAACCGATTTCTGGTGAAATTATCGAATCTAGATTTGGAAATGACTCATCATGGTATAGTGACATTGCTCAGAATGTTAACCTCTTGCAAAGGCTCGAAGAGAAGATGCTCTACGACGAGAACAAGTGGGTAATTCTCCAGGTGCTCGGGATCTACTACTGGTCGGTGGGCGAACAAGCCCTGGCCGAAGCGATTTATCAAAAGGCCAGTGATCGCTACCCCAAATTTGACCTTCCAGACAATGATGTCCGCCGATTGATCAGTGGAGAACAGGTGAAATGAATCAAGAATGGCTCATCAAGAATGTACTCAAGAATCTTGATTCGGTACCGACCTCGCCAAATGATGATCGCGAGTACCTCTCACTCGAGGAATCCCAACGGATAGTAGATGAAACGATCGACCATCTCGGGCTCCACAGCGAACATGCTGATGCGGACACGGAATACACCTACCTCTGCGGGCACCGTAAACGGCTTGCACATTCGCTCTCATTGATCCCCAAGGCTCGCGGAAAGGGTGAATCTTGCCTCGATATTGGTTCGTTTGGGTATATGCCGCACTGGGTGAGAACCCATCTCGGCTATGACCATGTGGAGGGGATCGAATGGCACCCCACGAACAAAGAATCGGTCATCGAACGAACCCTTCTCACAAATGATGGCTCGACCGTATTCGCTTCGCATAACTTTGATATCGCTCGGGGCGATTGGGCGATTGAACGCACCTTCGATACCGTCCTCTTCTTTGAAGTACTCGAGCATATCAACACTGATCCGATGGGCGTGATGAAGCGGGTGCACAAGCACCTCAAAGCTGATGGCTCTTTGATTATGTCTGTCCCCAATGCGATCTCCTACAAGGCGTTTAAGGAGTTCCTCGTCGGCATGCCGCCGTGGACATACTGGTTCTATGAACCCGATCTTTCGCACGAACCGAGGCACTGCTTCGAATATACACCCATTATCTTCAAGGCCCTTATCAAGGCCGCGGGGCTTCAGGAGACTGCGTTCAGAACAATTTACGCATACACAGAGGAGGATCAGGAAGAAGAAACACTTCAGATCGCTCGGTCACTCGGGTTTGACAACGAATCCTTCGGCGAAACCATGATCGTGAATGCCACGAAGGTTTCATCAAAGATCAATCTCCGATACCCCGATGTACTCTACAGCCCCGACGGGTACTACAAAACGGTCTACCCCCACCTCCATGATCGGCTCGAAAAGGCTGTACGCCACTTCCATGACTCAAACTCCATCATCGAGCCGAAACCCGAACTCACCGAACTCCAAGAGAGAGCCACTCTACTTGAACAGCAAAAACTTGAACAAGAAACGCAGATCAACGAGCTCCTCTACACATGTGATCGCAATATTCAGAGAGAATGCGAGCTCGAATCCGCACAAGCTCTCATCAACGCTGAGTTAGTCACAAGCAGCACAGATGCTCAGAAATCTCGTGACATCGCGTTGGCAGAAACACGCAACGCCAGCATGAAGGCTCTCGATCTAGAACGCGTCTCGAATGAACAGCAAGAGAAAATCAACGAGCTGCTCTTCACAATCGACTGCTACATGCGCAAAGAGTGTGATAGAGAGCGACAACTTATCGAAGCGCAGTCAGTAGCGGACGCAATGGACTCTGCAAGGCTTGCCGCTGAACAGCAAGCATCAGAAGCCGATATTCATGTGCAGACTCTCGAGATCACCACAAGGGAGCAACAAGTAAAAATCGACGAGCTGCTCTTCACCATTGATTGCTATATGCAAAAAGAGAGCGATAGAGAACTACAGCTCGTCGAAGCAAAGTCTGCAACGGATGCGATAAACTCGGCGAAGCTTGCCGCCGAACAGAGCGCCGCGGAAGCTGATTGCCGTGTGCAGGTTCTCGAGGCCGCCACAAAGGAACAACAAGTGAAGATCAATGAGCTACTCTTCACCGTTGATTGCTATATGCGTAAAGAAGGCGAGCTAGAATTAGCACACAAGGCGGCCCAAGCGCAACAGAACGCTGCAGTTGAATCCGCTCAATCCGAGCGTGATGCTGCGATCACCGCCAATCAAGAGTCACGCCAGTGGGCGGAGAACCTAGCCAAAGAAAACGCAGATCTGCGAGGTCAGGTCAACGAGCTGCTCTTTGCGTGCGATTGCTACCTCCAGCAGATTAACGATCCTGCCCGGTGTGCACAGATCGTAAGAGAGCGAAGGTTCCGATCAGCTCTCCGTACATCGAAATCTGTCGCAAGAAAAACACCGATTTTGAGGACCGCACTCCGTCCGGTCTATCGATCCACCAAGAAATTTATTAAAAGAAGGCTGTAAACACCAAAATGGCATCGACCGGTATGAAAGCGACACAACTTAAGCATCTCTTTCATGTTGTGCTCTACCGTGCGCTCGCTGAAATGAGATCAGAAGCGACCCGGACTTATGCAGGTTTTTTGTGGTGGATTATCAATCCGCTACTTATGTTTGGTGTTTATTTTATCGCATTTAACTTTGTGCTCAAAAACAGAACCGAAAACTTCGCTCTTTTTCTCTTTACTGGCATCGTGCTCTGGCAATGGTTTTCTGTATCCGTTCTTAGATGTGCCAACTCGCTTATTGCTGCCCGCCCGCTGATGCAACAGGTCAATCTACACAAATCGGTGTTTCCCTTCTCGATCATCCTCGTGAACACATTCAAGTTTGCGATCACTTTCGTGATTCTGATCATTGTCCTTCAGATCGCTGGGTTCTCTCCAGGCAGGGCATGGGTTGCACTCCCACTGTTGTTGGGCATTGAACTCTTCGTAATCGCTGCTATTGGTATATTCTCTGCGATGATTTCTCCATTCGTTCCGGACTTTCAGCATATTCTTTCGACCCTCCTTCAGCTCATGTTCTTTGTATCAGGCATCATCTATGATCTCTCTATTCTCCCAGATCATCTTCGAAGTGTACTCGGACTCAATCCGATGGCCATCATGATCAGCGAAATTCGGAATGTCATGATGTACAACCAACTCCCCAATATGGGGATCCTCATGATCCCGCTGATTGAATCAGTTATGATTTTTGTGGTCTCGTTGGCCTTGATGCATCGTTTTGACAAGGTCTATCCGAAGATTGGATAACTGGGGTAACCAATGGACAAATCTTACATCGCATCACTCGAGCATGTTGGGCTCGGTTATCGTAGACAGGGCGGTGTTCCATGGAAAAGAACTACATTCTGGGCCCTTGAGGATGTATCCTTCCAAATTCAACGCGGTGACACGCTCGGAGTCGTAGGAAGAAACGGCGCTGGCAAAAGCAGCCTCCTCCGTATCATCGCGGGCATCATCCTCCCAGATCGAGGAAAGATCGACCGTGTCCCGGACACACGAATTACCCTGCTCTCCTTTGGAGCCGGATTCGAATCGAGGCTCACCGGACGACAGAACATCATTCTCAATGGACTCCAACTCGGCATGAACAAGACTCATGTCCTTTCGAGGATAGACCAGATCATCGAGCTCGCGGATATCGGCACATTTATCGACGAGCCCGTGAGGACATTCTCTTCGGGGATGCGTGCACGGCTCGGATTCGCGATCGCGTACTTTATCGACACCGATGTCATGCTTATCGATGAGGCATTCGCCACCGGCGACGAAGCTTTCAGAGAAAAGGCGACCGATCTCATCCGCCAGAAGATTGCTTCGGATCTCACCGTCGTGATCGTCTCCCATTCACGGCGACTGATCTCGAGCACCTGCACAAGGGTTATCCAAATCGAACACGGAGTGACACTCCCAGAACTCCCGCCCGATGAAACCCTCGATCGCTATCGACGAACTTCATTCTCATCATCATGAGACGGGATCATCAGAATAGGCATTCTTTGAGTGTGCAACAGCCTCCCGGATCCCCCTGATTGCTCCCAAGAACATCCCGATAAAGTGGGAAATACGCACCCGACCCCGGAGCACCCCGTCCCCCCCCATCACCACAAACTTCGCCAATCGACCAAATATCACCGCCCAACCATGCAGTCTTTGTGACCGCATGCGCGAATGCTTGAGCATAAACCGAGTATGACTTGCATACTCGACTCGCCAGTCTCGATCGAACTTGCTCACCTGTCGAAAATGTCCCGGCGTATGGGCATGGTTCACGATCGCTCTTGATTCATGAACCACCGTTCCGCCGTGTTCTTGGATACTGAGCATCAAGTCAGCTTCATCGTATGCAAATGCGAAAAATGGATCAAATCCGCCCAGTCCATTGACCAACGCCCGACGAATACCAAAGTTGCACCCTTTGACTGTGGGTAGATAGCCTCGTGGAACGGGTGCCCGTTGGACGCGAACAGAATGCTGGCGACCACTCGGCGAGATAAGACCAAACGAAAACTCTGCACTCGGCGGCACAGTCCGCGAATCAAAGACATCGCCCCCGATCGCCCAACACTCCAGATGATGCTCAAATGCCCGTTGGAAAGTCTGCACCCACCCGTCCCTCGCCATTGCGTCATCATCAATAAAGAGAACGATCTCCGTTTGTGCAGTGGAGAGCCCCGCATTACGAGACTTCGAAATATTGTGCTCAAAGCAGTCGATTACCATGAGATCCTTGAACTTGAAATCATCCACGACGCAAGCCGGGCAAGAGTCTTCACTTCCCGAGACAACGATCACTTGATCGGGCAGAACCGATTGCGACGCGATGGACACAAGGCATCGCATAAGATCCGCGGGCCGATCCCGTGTACAGATAACTACTGCGATCGTCGGGGGTGAACTACTCATGGAACATTAGCCGCTTCTGGTTGCTCAAGAATGCGTGCAACACGAGCGGCGGCGTCCTTCCAGCAAAAATGCGATGCCCGCTCGACCCCAAGCTTCCCGAGATGTTGGCGATACAGAGAATCCTCGCTGAGCCGATCCATCTCTTTGCTCCATTGTGTCGGGTCATTCACCGAGGCAAAGACTGGGACATCACACCCGATCTCTCGATGAACGGCCGTGTCAGAAGCAATCACCGGGCAGGCGCTCGCCATCGCCTCGACCGTAGGCAGATCAAAGCTTTCATATGTGCTCGGCGCAAGAAGTCCCATCGCACCGCGGAGGATCGCCGCCACCCGATTGGTATCATTGATATGACCCAACGGAAGCACTCGACCTTGCAGACGATCCGTCAAGTTCGCACCCTTGATCGTACTCAACTGATCCTTGTTGACACCCAAAAGAACGATCCGATGTGGTAAGGCAGATATCTCGAGTGCATCGAGCACGACCCGAAGATTCTTTGTCGGAGCCGCATTTCCAATAAAGACCCAGTATGGTTCGCCACCGATCTCCGCATCGCCATTGGCACCTTCTGACCCAAACGCACCAGAAACCCCCGGGTAAATCACCTCGATCTTCCCCTGAGCATGAGGATATACATCAATGATTTCTTTGGCGGTTGTATTCGAAACCGCCAGAACTGTCTCAGCCCGTTCGATAAGCCGAGGAATCATGAACCGATACCACCAAACAAACGATCGGGAATAGTTTTCGGGATGGAAAGAGTACCGCAGGCAGTGAAGCGTCAGAACCAACCGAACCGATGGGGCGAGATGGATCGGTGCCGAGTTTGCAGGGCAGAAGAGCGTTTGAAAACCCGCTGCCCGCCGCGATAGACTCAGTTGTTCCCAGACCGTAGATCTCCAAGCGGCGCATGGGTCAGGCGCAGCACAACTAAATGTGAGTTCGGTATCTGAGAGCGCATCGATCAACTCTTGGGCATATCGTTGCACACCGGTCACACGCGGATGTGTCTTCCATTTGCAGTTGATGAGTACTTGATTGTACATAGGGAGCAATACGAACTTCTGAACGATCAATCAATGATCCACGGTGGGCGCTTGCCCGTTGGTTTGGCATTTGGTTTGCAGCGTCACTGTGAGAGATCAAGATGGACGGTCTCTCGATCCGAAGAACCCATAGAAGTATACTGTATTTAAACGATAGCGGCTTGTACTGGCCAGTAGAGATGACCAGACGAAGCCACATCTCACCTTACCAATCCAAGAGTTGCTCAAAGCCGACCCATGTCTGCCCCGGCAGGGACAACCCCATAGTAAGCGAGAACGGATGAAACTTACGCAATCATTCATGCTCACCGGCTGGATCACTGGGACACTCTTGGGATCGTCCGCACTCGGTGATGACAATACAAAGCGGATTGACCGCACCGAAGAGATCCCATACAGCATATCCCTCCGCCACGATGCCTCGACGCGTTGGTGGAAGGATGACCAAGGCACCTCGCTTAAACTCAGCGCCCAAATCCAGGCGAGGTACATCCTCAACGCCCGCCACAATGTCCCCGCGGGCACGGTCACGAACGGATTCACAGCCAGAAGAACAAAGATCAAAGCCACCGGACGCCTCGACAACCCCCGAATCCAATACACGTTCGGCACCGCCTTTTCTCGGAGCACCGGGGTCATGGTCACCGAGGATGTCTATGCCCGTTTCCAACTCGACGAAGAATGGATGCTCAAGGTCGGCAAGTTCCGCCCCTCGATCTCCCGAGAGCAGATCATCTCGAGCAAATATCAACTCGGCGCCGAGCGATCGCTGCTCAGCGCGGCCTTTGGACAGTCATACAACACCGGCATCGCACTGATGTATCGCTCAGACAGACTCAGGGCAACCGCCTCGGCGATGGACCTGACCACATCTTTCGCTGGCGATCAGATATGGGAATACATCCTCAGAACCGAGTTTCTCGTCTCCGGTTCCCGATCGGAAGTGAGTGATTTTACGAGTTTTCGTGAGGATGAACCAACCCTGATGATTGGAGGCGGCATTGGGTATCTCGATATGAATCCGCTCGCACCGGCATCCGCGAATGCGTCGACGATCAACTGGTCACTGGATCTCACCGCCGAGTTTGGAGGGTCGAACCTCTTCATCGCAGTTCTCGGGTCACGGACAGAGACAACCGGATCGCCGAATGTCGATCGATTTGGCTTGCTCGTCCAGGGCGGCGTGTTCGTCACGGATCATACGGAACTCTTCGCTCGATTCTCGCATGGCGACGACGACGCGGGCAAGAGCCTCAATCTCGTTGAAGTTGGACTCAACTACTACATCGCCCAGCACAAAGCCAAGTTCACGCTCGACGCGGGGTATAGCGTGGACGAGGTGACCACCACCTGGCGCTCAGCCGGTGCCGGGTGGCGTCCGGATACCGCGGGTGAAGAAGGGCAGTTTGTCATGCGTGCCCAGATGCAGTTCTTGTTCTGAATCGATCGAAACCCAATTCAGATCAAGAATTTGGACAGAGAAAGCCAGTTTCGTTGAGATCGGCGACTAGATCTGGCCAGTACTCCCAAGCCCTCTCATCCTCAAACCCATTTATCTCTTTGAAAATGCGATTCCCGCATTGGCACGCCGTGTGCACAACTCCCATTGCCGTCTGACAATCAATGCGTCGGGTGGGTAGTTCTTTGTACCGTAAGTCTCGTATCCAGACACGAGCATTTCAGTCGAATCCGTTGGAATGCAAGGAGGTATTGGCCGTGAAAATGTCCGAATCAGCAGACCTGATGATGTCACCACCAAGAGCAAACGAGCAGATCAAATGGTCGTACGCCACTTCCCGTATTCCGAATCTACCTACCACTTGGGAGCAGGCCCGCAGGCAGATTCGGCTTGGTGATGCCCCACCACGGGCCAATGACATCATCGTCGCCCAGATCGCCAATATCGGACGCCATACCCGACTCGATCTTCGTGATACAAGCAAGTCCAAGCTCTTCGAGGGCGATCTCGTCGGGCTCTCATTCTCACCAAGATACGCGACCGGCCAGTTCCAGGCGGTCGTACCGGAATCACTCGACGAGGTCCACTTCGTCTGCGCAGGCGGCGTCTGCGGGCAGGTCACCGGGATCCCCGCGGATATGAAGCAGCCCACGCTGATCCACACGCTCGGATACCTCACCGATGAACGAGGACAACGAGTGCAACTCTCCGATCACGCCATCCCGTCGGGCACTCCACGCACACACGGAACACAAGTGATCTGTGTTGTGGGCTCAGCGATGGACTCTGGCAAGACGACCGCGGCATATTGCCTCATCAACGGGCTCTCACGCTCTGGGCTTATCGTGGCCGCCGCCAAAATCACGGGAACAGCGTCGGCCAAAGACCTCGTCTGCTTCAAGTCTGCCGGGGCTGTACGAGTCCGTGACTTTACTCACGCCGGGTATGCCTCGACCGCCGATCTCACCGCCCTCGAGCTCGAAGATGTGGCCGACCGGATCCTCTGTGATCTGATGCTCGAACAACCCGATGTGATCGTGCTCGAGATCGCCGACGGCGTGACGCAGGTCGAGACCGTCATGCTCCTCGACTCCTTCGCGGCCAAGAAAACACTCGATAAAATGATCTATACCTGCAATGATGCCCTTGGGGTCGAGTCCGGTGTTCAACGCCTGGCACAGAGAGGACTGCCGATCTGCGCGGTTTCGGGGACTGTCACGCGCAGTGCACTCTCAATCCGTGAAGCCCAGCAAGAGACCGCCCTTCCCGTGCTTACACGCGACAACTTGCTGAGCCCAGACATCGCTACCATGATCTTTCCAGCGATACACGACGCAAAGATCGTGACCGGACCAACCAACGGCATGCTCGCCGGGTAATCCCAACCGGGTGCGGATACGATCTAGAGATCTAATGAAGCGCCGAGTACACACCAAGATGCTTACATTGATTCGCCAGCGATGGCGAATCTTTCTGCTGGCCACAATCGCGGCAACCTTGGCCCAGATTGTCGGCATCCCGCTGGCGCTGCTTACCCGAAAGATGGTCAAGCTCGTTGCCCATGAAACCCAGCAGAATCTCAGCCATACTCAGATCGAGCACACCCTCTGGCTCCTCGGCTCTATGCTCGTCGGGCTTACAATCTTCCGTGGGTTCTGTCGATGGATTCGCGGCGTGCTCGGCGAGATCTTTGCTCAACGCACCATCGCCGATCTCCGGAAGGAAATGCTCACTCATATCTACACCCTCTCGATGGGCTACTTTGATAAGCGGGCAGCCGGTAAAATCGTGATCCGCTTTGTCGGCGATGCCCAAGGGCTTCGTGGGTGGCTCGCGATCAAACTTGTCTCGATCCCGGCGGATATTCTCACCATACTCGGCGTGCTCGCCGCCATCTACTCGATCGATCACCGCCTCTTTCTCGCGGTCTTCATCCCCCCGTTGGTGCTTCTTCCTGTGCTGCTGATTGTTAATCCCCGGGCACGCAGATGGACCCGAGAAGGAAGACGCGAGCAATCCCGCCTCACCGGCGATCTCACCGAACGGGTCGGAATGATCGCGGCGGTAAAGGCATCAAACTCGCAGGCCGAGAGCATTGAGCCCTTGAAGAAGCGGATCGACACCATCGCCGATGCCTTTATCCGCCGCTCTTTCCTCGATGCATGGGGCCAGGCTGTTTCACTCACTGTTGGCTCGCTCTCGCTCTGTGCGATCGGGATCTGGGGATCGTTGCTGATCCTCAACAATCAGGCCGCCACGGGTGATATCGTCGGTGCACTCTGGCTCACTGTATTACTCCGATCTCCGATCAATCGGCTTACCTCAACCAACATCGCATACCAGCGAGTCAAGGTCGCGATCGATCGCATTGATGCGCTGTTCTCTCGAAAACCAGAACCCGGCGGACAGGATGGGCTCGAACCATACACCGCGATCGACATGCGTATCCGGTTCAAGGATATGGGGTATCGCAATCTACACGATCAGTGGATTATCCATCAACTGACCCAGACCATCACGGGGCCCGGTTCTGTGCTGATCCGCGGCGACCGAGATTCGACCAATACACTCTTTGAGCTGATCCTCCGCATCCGACGCCCCCACGAGGGAAGGATCGCCCTCGACGGGGTCAATGCCCGCAAACTCAGACTCTTCGATATCCGAACCAACATCGGGTGGGTCGATGCAAATCGGAAGATGATCCCCGCGACACTCTTCGCCCATGAGATGAGCATCATCTCACACTGGCTCAACTCGACTTCCATGATCTCCGAAAGCCTCCCGACACAAGAAGACCTCGATCGCGTCATGGACCACGAACACCCCGCCCGGATCCATTCCGGTGTTGGTATCAGGCTCGCATTGGCATGCGCCCTCGTCAATGATCCGTGTGTTCTGCTGCTCGATCGTCCAGATGATGGATTGAGTAGATCAGAGATCGAAGGGCTCAAGGTGTGGCTCGAACAAGAATCGAAGCATCGTCTCGTTCTCATCGCCACTGATAAATCATGGGCACGCGCAGTCGCAATGAAAACGGTTTGGCTCAAAGACGATTGATGGCAAGCATTAGCCGTCATGGATGATCTGATGTGGCCAGAATGAGCCGGAAAGCATAATCAATCTGACTTTTTGTCCACGAGACCAAATCTTTCGTTTGGTATCCTATTTGCATCATCATTCTCTGAACACTGTATCGCACAGCCATATTCGGAGAAGGTCAGTCATGAAGATCAACAAACAACAAAAGGTTATTCAAATCGTTCGGCGAACGCTCACTGCCGCTCTCTACATGATCGTTGGTGCACTTCCAGCGACCGTTACAGCACAGACATGCACCACCACCGAACTCACCAAAGTCATCCCATTCGACACGCAAACACTCGATCGTTTCGGTCGCGCGGTGGACATCTCCGGCACAAATGCCATCATCGGTGCCTACCACGATGCCGACAATGGGCTCAATGCTGGCGCCGCATATATCTTTCACTTTAACGGTACGACATGGATCCGAGCCCGCAAGTTTGTCCCGACTGATGTCGCTGCAGAGGACCGATACGGCACATCGGTATCGATCGATGGGAATGTTGCGATTGTCGGTGCCGTGTACGACACCGATCTTGGGTCGCGCTCAGGCTCCGCGTATATCTACAGATTTAATGGGACATCTTGGCTCTTTGACGCCAAGATCCTCGCTTCTGACGGGGCCATCGACGATCGGTTCGGGAGATCAGTATCAATCAGCGGCGATGTTGCTGTCGTCGGTGCCATCTGGGACGACGACAACGGTATCGATTCCGGTTCGGCATATGTCTATCGCTACGATGGCACAACATGGATCGAAGAAGCAAAGATCACCGCGTCCGACGGGATGACACTCGACAAGTACGGATGGTCGGTGTCGATCACCGACAATCTGATCATGGTCGGGGCAAAGTGGAGCGATGTCACCGGCATCGACTCGGGTGCATCCTACATCTATCGCTTTGATGGATCGACATGGAACGAAGAAGCCAAGCTCGCACCGCCCTCTTCGCTGGCCAACGATCACTTCGGATATTCAGTCTCGATCGAGGGCGATACTGCCGTCGCGGGTGCGACATGGGACAGCGATCTTGGGCTCAAATCCGGTGCGGCGTATGTCTATCGCTTCGATGGCACAAACTGGAACGAAGAAGCGAAGCTCCACGCAAGCGATGGAGTTACAAATGATCGGTTCGGGTATTCGGTGTCCATTTCTGGCGACATGGTTGTGATTGGTGACTTTGCACATCCAGACAATGGGCTCGATGCCGGATCGGCGTTCCTCTATAAATATGACGGCTCGGCTTGGGTCGAGCAGTCCGAACTTCTCCCATCAGATGGCACCACCGGCGATCACTACGGGCGATCCGTCGCCCTCTCGGGCAACTCCATCGTTGTCGGGGCATACTTTGATGATCAGGGCGGGCTCGAAGCGGGATCCGCATATTTCATTGATATCACCTGTACGGCCCCATGCCCAGCGGATCTCACAGGAGACGGGATTCTCAACTTCTTCGATGTTTCAGCGTTCCTCGGCGCATTTGCCGCCCAGAACCCCGATGCGGATTTCAACGGTGACGGATCGTACAACTTCTTCGATGTCTCCGCATTCCTCGGTGCATTCAGCGCTGGATGCCCATAAACCAGCCCAGAAAATCACGAAGAGGTGCTCAAGTCAAAGAGTATTTCAAGCCGAATAGGGGGAAGATGAAAGAAAATTCGTCAATCTTGTTTGACCCACCGACTTCAAAGTTTATACTCCGACGAATATGACACACACAATGACCTCCAAACAGTCCACCAAACGCATCGCCAAAGACGCCAGAAGCGTCCAGGCTGTGATGGTGGATCAGGTCAGTGCGAACGAATAACCGTTCGGCACACCAGAAACACAAACCATTACACCCCTGGGCGATCCCGGGGGTGTTTTTTTATCACTTGTTTTCGACCAATCCCGAAAGGAACCACGCCATGAACACGACAGCAACCATCGAATCCACCTGCCCAGAATGCGACGCCTCGATCGCTTTCGATCGTGCCCCGCTCAATGGACAAATCGCCCAATGCAACGGATGCGGCTCAGAACTTGAGGTCATCTCCGCCGCCCCGATCCAACTCGAACTCGCTCCTGAAGTCGAAGAAGACTGGGGAGAATAACAAGCTACCAGATCGCTCATCACCGATAGGAATCCACCATGCACATCGCTCTGACCTACACCAGACTCCGTACAGAAGAACGCCTCCTGCTTGACGCCTTCGAGTCGATTGGCGTTGAGATCACCCCCATCGACCTCCGCGCCCAGATCTTCGACCCGGCCAACCCGGGCAAATGGGCTACATTCGACGCGGTTGTCGATCGATCAGTGAGTCTGACAAACACCCTCACGGCGGTGCGGATACTCGAAGGAATGGACATACGGTGCATCAACACGCTCGGGACCATCGAGACCTGCGCCGACAAGCTCGCGACCTCGATCACCTTGATCAACGCGGGCATCCCGACCCCACAGATCCGAGTAGCGACGACGCAAGAATCCGGACTCGCCGCGATCGAAGAACTCGGATACCCAGCGGTGCTCAAGCCGACCGTCGGCTCATGGGGTCGGCTCATCGCACGAGTGAACGACGCCGACGCCGCCGAAGCTGTATTAGAACACAGTGCCGTACTTGGATCGCCGGCACAGAGCGTCGTCTATGCCCAAGAGCACATTGACAAGCCCGGCGAAGACATCCGCGTCTTTGTAGTCGGGGCGGAACCGATCGCTGCGATCACCCGCAGGAGCACGCATTGGAAGACCAACACCGCCCTGGGCGCGGTCGCCGAGGGGATCAAGATCACCGACGAACTGAACGACCTCTCGACCCGAGCAGCGAGGGCGGTTAGCGCCGATGTCGTAGCGGTTGATCTCTTCGAATGCCCCCGGCGAGGATTGCTCGTCAACGAACTCAACCATTCGATGGAGTTCCGCAACAGCATCGCAGCGACTGGGATCGACATCCCCCACCGCGTCGCGTGCCATATCGCCGAGATCGCAGAGCACGCACAATCCGATCGGGGGGCACTGGCATGAGTCTCCGCGTCTCACTCATCGGGGCCAATGGGTACACCGGAGGCGAGCTCCTCCGCTTGCTCCTCGATCACCCAGAGACTCAAGTTGCGCAGGCGACTTCACGGAGCATGGCCGGTCAACCCATCCATCGTGTCCATCCCAATCTCCGCGGGCACCTCGACCTGACCTTCTGCACACCAGACCAGATCGAACACTGCGATGTCCTCTTCCTCTGCATGCCCCATGGCCACGCCGCAAAGGACATTGAATCCTACCGTGCGCTCGCCCGACTCGTGATCGATCTCTCCGCAGACTTACGCCTTCGAGACCCAATTATCTACGAGCAGTGGTACGGGCACCCTCACCCCAACCCCGCAGCCCTCGAAGATGCGGTCTACGGGCTCGCCGAGATCAACCGTGAGCAGATCAAGGGCGCATCGCTGATTTCGGGCGTCGGATGCAACGCCACGGCTATGACCCTCGCGCTGCTCCCTCTGGCCAAAGCGGAGCTAATCTCGCGGGCCATCGCCGATATCAAGGTCGGCTCATCGCAAGCTGGTGCCCAATCCACAACGGGCTCTCACCATGCCCTTCGAGCGCGTACCGCACGAACCTATAGTCCCGCTGGGCATCGCCACCTCGGCGAAGTTTTCCAGTCCCTCGGCGATATGGACCTCGACGCGACCGTCACCGCAATCGATATGGTTCGGGGCGTCCTCTGCACCGCCCACATCGAACCCATCCGCCCGCTCGACACCAAGGAACTCTGGCGGATCTACCGCGATGCCTTTGCCGACGAACCGTTTGTTCGCATCGTTGCCGATCGCTCGGGACCCAATAGATTCCCCGATCCTCGTATTCTCATCGGCTCGAACCACGCCGATGTCGGCTTCTCGATCGACCCACGATCGGGTCGCATCTTGGCATTGTGTGCCATCGACAACCTCGTCAAGGGGGCCGCCGGATCGGCGCTCCAAGCCATGAACATCGCGCTCGATCTCCCAGAAACCACCGGACTCCGCTTCCCCGGGCTCCACCCAGCATAACGCAAGGAACTCACCATGACCACCATTGTCATCAAGATCGGAGGCGGCGAGGGCATCGACCCCACCGCTGCAACATCTGAAATCGCTGAACTTGTCAGAAGCGGCATCCGCGTCGTGCTCGTCCACGGCGGCTCGCACGAGACCAACGAACTCGCCAGCGCTCTGGGGCACCCAACCGAGCACATCACCAGCCCAAGCGGGCATATCTCGCGACGCACGGATCGACGGACACTCGAAATCTTCGAGATGGTCTACTGCGGCAAGGTCAACAAGGCGGTGGTCGAATCGCTCCGGATCGAGGGCATCGATGCCATCGGGCTCAGCGGGCTCGACGCCGGCATCTGGACCGGCCCTCGCAAGAGCGCCATCCGTTCAGTGGTTGATGGGCGAACGATGATCATCCGCGATGATTACTCGGGCAAGGTCGAATCGGTCGATGGCGGTTTCCTCACCACCCTCCTCGAACTCGGGCGTACACCCGTGCTCACGCCTCCGGCGGGCACGCCAGAGGGCATCGCGATCAATGTCGATGCCGACCGTGCCGCTGCAGCCACCGCGATCGCACTCGGCGCTGATGAACTCCTGCTGCTCTCGAATGTACCCGGCGTGCTCGCCGATCCTTCCGATCCGAACTCGCTCATCGAACAGGTTGACCAGGACTCTATCGAGCACGCCAATACCTGCGCCAAGGGGCGGATGAAGAACAAGGTGCTCGCGGCCCAAGAGGCGATGGTCGGCGGCGTGGGGCGTGTGGTGATCGCCAACGCCTCGGTCCCCAACGCCATCGAACACGCCCGGTCCGGTAATGGTACGCTCTTCACCTGTGGGGTCACACCATGACAGAAGATATACGCTTGCTGTTCGATCTCGTCAACACCCCGAGTGTCTCGGGCGATGAACGAGCCGCCGCTGAGGTCTTCGTAGGGCATGCTTCGCATTTCGGGTTCGTCACCGAGATCGACCACGCCAACAACGCCATCGCCCATCGTGGTGCATCTGCAAACGACGCGACTGTCCACATCGTCCTGCTCGGGCATATCGACACTGTTCCCGGCAAGATCCCGGTCCGCATCGAAGATGGGATCCTTCACGGCAGAGGCAGCGTTGATGCCAAGGGTCCGCTGGCGGCGATGCTTATGGGTGCATATCGCTGCCAACTTCCCATCGGTGTCCGGCTCAGCGTCATCGGGGCTGTTGGCGAAGAATCCGCGGGCTCGCCCGGTGCCAGGTGCCTCGCCCCTCGCATCCATCCCGACGCCTGCATCATCGCCGAGCCCAGTTCATGGAACGGCGTGACACTCGGGTACAAGGGGCGTCTGCTTGTGACGGCAATGACAATGAGAACAAATGCACATTCAGCGGGCCCGGATCCTTCAGCGGGAGATGAACTCATGTCATGGTGGAGCCGAGTCCTCGGCTTTGTCGATGAGTCCAATCGAGACCAGACCCGTGCATTCGACTCGATTCAGGCAACCATCCAAAAACTTGAATCCGCCTCCGACGGGCTGCACCAATCCGCTTCACTCCAAGCCGGATTCCGTCTCCCGCCATCAGCATCCCCGGAGTACCTTCTTGAAAAGCTCAGTCGACTCGGTGAGGGATTGAATATCAAGCTCGAAACGCAGGGCGCCGAACATGCCCATGCAACCGATCGCAATGACCCCGTCGTCCGCTCGCTCTCCTCGGCTATCCGTTCGCATGGCGGACGCCCGGTTCCGAAGCTCAAGACCGGCACCGCGGACCTCAATGTCGTCGCGCCGATCTGGAACTGCCCCATCGCCGCCTATGGCCCCGGCGAGAGCGCACTCGATCACACCCCAATCGAACATCTCCACATCGACGAATATCAACGATCGATCCGAGTCATCACAGCAGCAATCGAGACGCTCTCCAAGGAACTCCTCGAAACAAAGCTCGGGATTCAATCGGTCGCAATGCCCTAAGAACACCCTGCGGCAAACGCGGTCAGGAATGCGGAGACATCAAAGAAGTTGAACACCCCATCACCCGTAAAGTCCGCGATAGGGTCTTGATTATTAAACCCAGTCAGGAATACCGACACATCGAAGAAGTTAAGCACACCGTCCGTACTCAGATCCGCGGGGCAAACAGGCGTTGGTAGATCGTCGCTCGAGATCACTCCATCGCCATTGAGATCGGCGAGATCGAATGAGAAACCAAAGTTGGGGATGGTGACACGCCCATCAACAATCCCATCGGCGTCGTCATCACTACCGTCGTCCTCGTCGATCGTATCGATAATTATCTGTGAATCGTCGGCATTGCTCAGGTCATTGTCATCAAGATCGCCGAACACTTCGTCGAATCCGGTATCGGTCCAGATAAACAAAGCGCTCGGATCTGGACTCGTTGGGGCGGTCCCAAGAATCGCGTGGGTATCCCATTGACGCGGGCGTCGGAAGTTATCCGTCTGTTCATTCTCCCAGTTGTCAACCAGATCACCGACCGCCCCAGTGGCAAAGGGTGCTCCAGCGATCAGATCGTCGATCGCTTCCTCCATAGAAGTATGATTGACCAAACTCAAATCAATCGGCTGATCCGCCTGCCCCACGAGCAACGCGGCACCATGATTTGTGATCGGATATACAAAGGTAATGGTGGTCTGATCACTCTGTTTATCATGAACAAACTGCAAATCCACCACCGGATCAAACAATCCGAAGTCCGCCCCCCCGAATAAGGCACTTGCGGTTCTGAATGCCACCATCCGTTCGAAAAAACGCCCAGAAACAATCCAAGTCTCTCCAACATCGAATATCGAGTCCAGATCACCATCTTGTGTCACGATCGTTGGTGTAAAACACCCACAGAGCAAGAGCGTGAACTCCCCCCCGCTCCGTTCGAACTGAGGCTCAGTAAAATAGTTGGAATCGAGATCGTCCGCATCACGCACAATCCGCTCTGAAATGGATTCGAGCGGACTCATCCCGAACCGCCCAACATTTGCGAGATACCGATTCCTTGCCAATGGTACAAGCTCACCACCAGTATTCTTCTGACTATCGATATCGATCTCGAAATACCCGTAGACGGGTCGATCCCCAAATCGCTGAGGATCATAGATCGGTCCATCGAGCGCCAACGGTCCGGGGGGGCTCACCAGCCCGTTGATAACGACCTGCATTCGCACAAAGTCAGCATCGTTGCTTGTCACCGTTCCGATATATGGATCTCCGAGTGGAATTGTCGGCACCCACCCCTCGAGCCGAACACTCAGGAGATCAATCGCTTCGAATCCGGGCGACAGGATCGCGTCATTCCCAACATCTGTCCGACGGATAACCGCATCTCCTGCGGGATCAATCCAGACACCGGTCCCAGAACCGCCAGACCCGACCGCAGCCGATGCCGTGACACATATCAACCCCAATCTAACAAGCTGGTGTTTCATCGGTGAACAATCTCCTGAACAATCTGCTCGATCCCATAGCGCTCGATGCGATAACGAAAACTTGATCGCTGCATCCCGATCAACCGAGCAGCCTTCGATACATTCCCGCGGGTATGCTCGAGGGCTTGAAGCATTAATATCTTTTCGATGTCCTCGGCTGTACATGGCCCCCCCTCGAAGTTGAACCGGAGAGCCCCCGGATCTCCAACTCCTTCAGAATCAATCGCGGATGAAGGCGTCCCTTCCATTTCAAGCCCCAGATCATGCGGCTCGATCTCTTCGCCAGCGCAGAGCATCGCTGCACGCTGCACACCATTGAATAGCTCACGCACATTTCCGGCCCACTGATGCGATCGGATCGCCGCGATCGTGTCTGCGCTGAGTTCGATTGGATCTTGCCCATATTCTTTGCGAAGCCGATTGAGCAGATGTTGTCCGATCAGTAGCGCATCGTCGCCGCGATCGCGAAGATTCGGGATCTTGAGCGTGAACGCATTGATGCGAAAGAGCAGATCCTCACGGAATGTCCCATCCTTGACCTTTGATTCAAGATCCCGATTCGTCGCTGCGAGCACTCGCACTCGGATTGTCCGTTCTTTCGATGAACCTACGCGACGGATTTTGCCCTCCTCGAGCACTGTGAGCAGCTTTGCCTGAAGCGCCAACGGCAGGTCACCGATTTCATCAAGAAAGATCGTTCCCCCATCGGCCATCTCGAAAAGCCCTTCACGGGTTTCCTTCGCATCTGTAAAAGCACCCTTCTCATGACCGAAGAGTTCTGATTCGATCAGTGTCGACGGCAACGCCGTACAGTTGACCTGAACAAATGGTTGGTCAGGTTCCAGCCCAGAAACATGTATATGGCGCGCGATCACGCCCTTGCCTGCCCCGGTTTCTCCGGTTATGAGAATAGTCGTCACCGCACCACCGCTCGAACTCCCCAGATCCGCGGACCGATTCACCACCGGAATCTTTGCGAGCCTTTCCGCCATCTCAATCGTTCGCATCCATACACCAGAATGCCCGATCGGTCGCTTCTGAGTCTGACCGGACTGGTGCATCCGTTGATACAGGCGAAGCTGCTTTGACTGGCGATACTGCTCGATGAGCCGTTCGGTGATGAGTGTGAGTTCCTCGAGACGCACCGGCTTGGCGAGATAATCGTCTGCGCCGAGCTTCATCGCCCGCACCGCATCATCAACCGTCGCATACGCGGTCATCACGATGATCCCGCCGACATACCCGGATCCTCGAAGCTCCTGAACGAAATCGATACCAGAGTCCGCCCCAAGATGGACATCCGTCAGAACGAGATCGAAGGTCGATGATTCGAGGCACCCACGAGCCGCCTCGATTGATTCTGCCGAAATCACCGTATGCGATGCCTTCTCAAGCGCGCGTGAAACAGTGAATCGCAGCGTCTCATCATCTTCAATGAGTAGAATATTGGCCAACTCGCACCTCGTATGGCCATCAGTGGCCACCAGTTCCGACTTCCTTCGTCCTCGCGTCGATACAAACCTTCACTCGAAAAGCGGTTCCTGACGCAGAAACGGTATCAATTGGAGATTCAACATCAACAACGCCATGATGTTGTTCAATGATCCGTTTAACCATTGCAAGTCCGATGCCAGTCCCGCTCTTCCTCGTTGTAAAGTATGGACGAAATATGGCCCGATGCAAGTCGGGATCAACTCCCTCACCCTGATCCTTGATACTGGCGGTCCAATAACCCCCCTCTGAGCCGAGTTCAACATTGATCACCCCCTCTGAAGGCGAAAAATCGATCGCGTTGCTCAAAATCGCAGTGAACGCGTGTTCGAGATGGTGGACATCCCCGATCGCAGATTCTGGTACACCCAGATCATGGACCACGATTTCTATGGATTTGGCCGCCGCTGCATCCCGATGAGATGAGACCACACGCTCGACGAGTATCCCCGGCTGATACTCCCCATGTTGGAGTTCAAGAGGCGATGACACCCGCAGCATCCCCTGAAGCCAGATCTCGAAGCGATCAATCGTGGTCAGGATTCGGTCTTGAACATCCTGTAATTCAGACCCTTGGCTCAACTCAGCCTTGGTTGTCTCGGCCAACGCACGGATGCCCGCCAAGGGCGTCCGCAGATTATGCACCGTCCGCTGGGCCATCTCCCCAACAGCCGCCATCCGCTCACGCTCGATCCGCTCTGTCTGCATCGTTTGAATAAGCGTAGCCATGTGGTTGAACTCTTCACCGAGCTGCCCAAGCTCATCCTCCGAATACACCTCGATTTGATGCTCAAACTCGCCACGCCCATACCGGCGGGCACCTTCACGCAGCTCGCCTACCGGCCCAAGAATCCAACGCCGGAGCAGGATCGCTGCAAAGATAACACTCGCAATCGTTCCCGCGACCGACACACCAATAATCATGAGTATCACAAAGGTCAGCTTCTGCCCATAATCCGCGGCAAGCTTCGCATCTTGGAGAATCCGCCCCTCCACCCGCTCGATGAGCTCATGACGCATCTCCACAAGCTCGACAAGACGCATATATTCATCCTTGGATCCAGTACGGATCCATTCCTCCGCGACTTTCATAATCTGTCGTGAACGGTCACTCAGATTCTGTGTGGTCGAGACACCAGAACGCACATAGACTGTCGGAAGCTCTTTCAACCGAGAAAACTGAGTAGCCACTTCTGATTCAATCTCGATGATCTTTGGCCCAGCAACCCGAACATCCGGCGCAGTCCACCGCCCCTCAATCCGGCGTCCTTCGCTCGTTCGTCCAACACCGAGCTCGACCGCTTCACGCTCGCCCATGCGTTTGATTTCGTGCATCGCCGAGAGCACCGGCTGGGCGGATCGCAGCGGCCACGCCAACTCACGCTCAAGAAAACGCAAGCTCCAGATGCTCAGAATCACATTGATCGACAGTGTCAAAACCAAGAAGGCAAGCACGATCGAAAACTTCGTACGCAATGACATGAGTCAACTGTAGCAGATCAACGGATCGGTTGGTAATCCCAACGCCACGCAGATTCGTTCTCCGGATCGCTCGAACTCTCGACATGCCCGTCAATAAACGCGACATTCGCCTTCCCGCCATGGCGGAGATCAGGGAACCACACGCGATCTTCAGCATATGGCCCCTGCGAATCGAGTGATGGAGCGGTGTAGATCGGGTTGACACCAAGATCTTGAGCCCGGTGCCCATCGATATCCATCAGCAGTGGCACCGATGAGTGAGAGAGAATGCTCGGACGGAGCGCCACACTCACCGCACGGGGGCGTCCACTGGAGTCGATCACCTCTGCACGATTGAGCCGGGCATTAAAACCAAATGACACACTCGCACTCGGACCGACCGCTCCATTGCTGCACGCCAAGTTATTCCGCAAGGTCACAGGAAGTCGAACCTCTGGGCAGCGCATCGGGTCATTGCCTGTTGCATCAGGGAGATCAATCGATCCAACCTGATCGCCCCAACGCCAGAACTCATCGACCCCGTATTGGCTTTCTTGAAAAGTCTCGATGTGAAACGATGATCGATCACCATCATCGCCGCGATCGCCGTGAAGCTCATTATCGGCGTAAATCTGAAAATCAAACGCCACCGACCTCTGAGACATCTGGCATTGGAACCCGCGAGCGCTCGACATCGCACCGCGAACCGTTGGTGTCAAAATACTGATCAAAACCGCAATGACACCAATCGCCACGAGCAGTTCAATCAGTGTGAACCCTCCCTGACGCACTCGGGTGTGTGCTCGTATCACGGTTTCCATGCACTCATGCTATCGGATATTGGATCTGAATAGAGCCGATCATTTCTAAAAAGGACGATTTACAGAACTTGGCCAACCGTGGCCAAATCACTGCCCGCCGATAATCTGGCCAACAACAGCCAATCAAACAATCTTCCATGGCAAGTTTTAACCATTGTCTATCTGGGGGTCCGTTGGAATTCCGTGTGATGATATCAAAACCGTCTTTGGCACGCGAGTTGCCTATGCCCTTTCGCCGCCGCACAAACATGTCACCCTGACCCGGTGTTGGTGGCACTGAATATGTTTGACAAATCCACACACTCGAAAGGAAACACAATGAACGCTTCATGGAAAACCCCTCTACTGATTCTCTCCCTTGCAGGAACAACTGCGATGGCGGCTCCATCCTTCAGCGCGGCCTCTTCTGTACCTGCTGTTTCACGACCCGGTGGCGTAGCGCTTGCCGACTTCGATGGGGACGGCGACCTTGACATGGCCGTCACCACAGATGCGATCGATAAAATCAATATCTACCTCAATACCGGCGGTGTATATGGGGCACCGTTCCCAATCCTCACCGGCGGGGGCACCGGAGCAAGCGACATCATCGCATCCGATGTCGATCAGGACGGAGATACAGACCTTGTCGTGATCCTCAAAGGTATTGACGCGGTCCGTGTCTACATCAATACGGGCGGGATCTTCACACCAGGCTCGACCGTCGGGGTCGGATCGCGTCCAGTCGATCTGACTGTCGGCGATCTCAATGGCGATGGGGCAGACGATTTCGCGACAGCAAACCGTGACGCTGCGACTTTCACAACCTTGACAAACAATGGTGCTGGTGTCTTCACCGCCGCTTCATTCGCCGGCGGCGGAGAGCCACGGGGCGTGGCGATCAGCGATTTCAACGGCGATGGTATCGCCGATGTCGCCGTCAGTGACAAGGATAACCGTGTCGTCAATGTGCACTCGGGTGCCGCCGGCTTTGCGGTCACTCAAGGCTTGCCTGTTAACCCATTGACGCGTCCAGACGGTATTGTCGCGAGCGACCTCAATGGTGACGGCTTGATGGACCTGGCTGCAACAACCAGCGATCCGATCTTTAACTCCGCTGCTGTCTGGCTCAACACATGTGTCGCGATGGGGCCAAGATTTGACTATCTGGTCAACGGGCTCAATCCCGGTGGAATTGCTGCTGCCGATCTCGATGGCGATGGGGATATCGATCTGGTCACCAGTAATCAAGATTCCAATACCATGAGCACACTCGAAAATATCGGGGCCGGTACATTTAGCCCCGGTGTCGCCGCTCCGACCGGGATCCGCCCCGGAAATATCGCACTCGGTGATATCGACGCCAACGGCGGCACCGATATCGCCATCACAAACCGAGACTCGAATGATGTCTCGTTATTCATGAACCTGAATGGGGCCGCAGCGTGCAGCCCCGCAGATTTAGCCGAACCATTCGGTGAGCTTAACTTCTTCGATGTCTCCGCATTCCTATCCGCGTTCACCGCGGGCGATATAGCGGCTGATCTCAACGGCGATGGAGCGTTCAACTTCTTTGATGTTTCAAACTTCCTGAGTCTGTTCTCTGCCGGTTGTCCATAATCCCTCTCAAGCTCGCCGGCACGAAACCAGCACCCCCCAGGTGCTGGTTTTTTTGCGCCAATAGCCGAACTAACACTCCAGATCCGCCACCACCATCGCATGGTCCGAAACCTCGAGCCCGCTCTGGCGATCAATAAAACAATCCGTCACCCGATTCTTCGCGGCTTTGTTCATCAATAGATAATCAATCCGCCATCCCCGATCCAATACCCTCGCCTGCCCACGATTCGACCACCAAGAGTACGGCCCGTCCACCTCGCCATACTGTTCTCGGATCACATCGTTCCATCCCATATCGAGCAGGTCGCCCATCCACGCCCGCTCATGGGGGAGGAATCCCGAACTCTTCTCGTTGCTTTTGGCGTAAAACAAATCTCGGGCTTCGTGAGCGATGTTGAAATCTCCGCCAAGGATCGTCGGTATCCGAGACTGAAGCATTTTCTCAGACCACTGCGCAAAGAATCCGAGCCAGCGGTCTTTTTCTGTCTGTCGTTCTTCGCTTGATGATCCT
>Ga0316206_1001042_pt1 | contig 28336 bp, 28 predicted proteins | sample 6monthpyrite_MG_FD_204942 | JGI IMG/M metagenome (GOLD analysis project Ga0316206, IMG submission 204942) | Microbial mat bacterial communities from mineral coupon in-situ incubated in ocean water Damariscotta River, Maine, United States -... | ecosystem: Environmental > Aquatic > Marine >... | reverse complement strand
GCAACGTATTTCCTCTCGAAACCCATCATTTTTTTGGCATTCACATTACTCATTTTTGTCTCCTGACAAAGGGCTCAATCTCAGATTTAAAGTTTTTATGTTTAACAAAATATTATTTTTTTATTACTGCTATTTTCCAGGCTAACTTGCGACCTGTAAAAACAATGGGTTTTCAGCCAGCCGATGCATACTGAAGACTTTCCATTGCTGCTTGCCATTTCGATAGATATGCTCGATATATGGCTTTAACTGATCATCGGTATTTTCCGGGGTCAGGCGGCGGTTTTCTGCAAGCAAACGCCGCATACCCAGCACCTCATCAACCAGCAGACCTGAAAAAACACCCTGATGGTTCATGATCAGAATGCGTGATTTTTTTCGTATCGGTGTAATTTTTTCATAAAGGTAGTACTGCAGATCCATTACAGGCAACAGGTTACCGCGTACATTCGCAATACCCAACACCCAACCCTTGGCACCGGGAACACGAGACAGACTTGGAAAATCCAGAATCTCGATAACATGCCCCAATGGCGCAACCAGATCATGACCTGCTACCCTGAAACCGATACCACTCCATTCATCCTTGACTTCTTCCTGCTGCGGCAAGCCTGCAGCATTTTCCCTGCTACGACTTTCAATATCCTGTAACAGCAGTATAGGATGATAAAACTTTTTCTTTGCCATCGTTTAATATAGTCCGTTAGTTACCCATGGCCTGGTTGATCTTGTTTATCAGATCCTTTTCACCAGCCGGTTTGGTTATGTAATCCTTGGCACCCTGGCGTAAACCCCACACCCGGTCCGTCTCCTGGTCTTTTGTTGTCACTATTATAATAGGTATGTGTGCTGTGTCTGCGTCCCGCGTAAGTGCTCGCGTTGCCTGAAAGCCATTCATTCCCGGCATGACCACATCCATCAGGACCAGATCCGGCTTTTCTGCTTTTGCAACCGTAATACCTTCTTCACCACTGGAGGCAGTCAGGATAGTAAATCCATTTTTTTCCAACATGGTCTTCAGGACATGCAATTCAGTTGGTGAGTCATCAACAATAAGGATGTTAGTCATTCATTTTACCTTTATACTTTATACTTAATACCTAAAATTATTTCCCGATTTAGTACCAGAACAGCCCGGACATCAGCTTGCCTTTTTAACATGGCGCTTGATTGCACCCAGCAACTCTTCTTTGGTGAATGGCTTGGTCAAATACTGATCTGAGCCAACAATACGGCCTCGAGCCTTATCGAATAAGCCATCTTTACTCGAAAGCATCACAACCGGTGTATTTTTGAATATCTGATTATGTTTGATTAATGCGCATGTCTGGTAGCCATCAAGACGGGGCATCATAATATCAACGAAAATAATATCAGGCTCCTGATCGGTTATTTTTGATAGTGCTTCAAAGCCATCTGTCGCTGTCACTACAGCACAGCCTTCTTTTTTCAATAACGTTTCAGCCGTACGACGAATAGTCTTACTGTCATCAATCACCATGACCTTCATACCATCCACCTCTGTCTGTTGTTCACTAGCCACTAAACCCCCCATACCATCAAGCACTGGTTAAGCCTCCCTGATTTTGTCATCTATATATGACCTGGGAAAAAAAAAACGTAAACCATTTGAAATATTTAACACAATATTTGCCTATAATCCATAAGCATTGTACTCGAAGCCTATCAAAAGACTAATTATTTTTCACTTTCATTTAAGTTAATTAACATATCAATAAATACAAATATACTAATTTTATTTATAAATTAACAATCACTCTTTTTTACTTTCTGTCCCTCATATATCGGTTGAAAGAACAAGAAACTTTAAGTTTAGGCATCTTTTCCTTATTTTTTTAGTTAAAATCCATTATTAACTAAAAAATATTATCAGGATACCCATGAACATTCGACTCGGCGTCGTGATGGACCCTATTCAATCCATCAAAACAATCAAAGACAGTACCTTTGCCATGCTACTGGAAGCACAACAACGTGGATGGGAACTGTATTATATGGAAATGTCTGATCTGTCACTGTCCGGTAGTGAGCCCGTTGCAAAACGACGTCGCCTGACCGTCAGAGACCAGACTGAAGACTGGTTTGACCTTGATGACATTGAATCCAGTCCCCTGCAAGACCTGAATGTCATTTTAATGCGTAAAGATCCGCCATTTGATATGCAATATATCTATGCGACCTTTATTCTGCAGCGTGCCCACGAAAGCGGTGTTCTCGTCGTTAACCGACCCGATAGCCTCAGAAACGCAAACGAAAAACTCTTTACCGCATGGTTCCCGGACTGCTGCCCACCCATGTTGGTCAGTCGTGATATGCAACAGATCAAAGGTTTTATTAATCAGCATCAGGACGTCATTCTAAAGCCGCTGGACGGAATGGGCGGTGCTTCAATCTTTCGTGTGCGGCAAAATGATCCAAACACAAATGTTATTCTTGAAACCCTGACCCGTAATGGCCTCGAATATTGCATGGCACAACGGTTTATCCCGGAAATAACTGCTGGTGATAAACGAATCCTGCTCATTGATGGTGAGCCGGTACCGTATGCCCTCGCAAGAATACCCACACGGGGTGAGAACAGGGGCAACCTGGCTGCAGGTGGACGCGGCGAAGGCCTGGCATTAACCGAGCGGGACTACTGGATCTGTGAACAAGTCGCACCTGCACTCAGGGAGATGGGGTTGCTTTTTGTTGGCATTGATGTCATTGGTGACTATCTGACCGAAATCAATGTTACCAGTCCAACCTGCATCCGTGAACTCGACAGTTTGTTTGAGCTCAATATAGCCGGTATGCTAATGGACAGGATAGAACAGAAACTCGACCAATACTCAAGATAATATGAAATGAAAAACCGCAATACTGACAAACTGTTTAGCATTATCATTAGCATGCTCCTGTTGCTGGGTGGCTGCTCCGAACCCGCGCAACCTGAAGGTAAAACTTTTTACCACAGTATTTACAGTTTCGGCACCCTGATAGATGTTTCTATATATGGTGTTGATGAAAAAGCAGCCGAGCTCGCATTTGACCAGCTCGAAGCTGACTTCAATTACATGCATGTTACCTGGCAACCCTGGCAACGTAGTGCACTAGCACGTAACAACCAGCTTCTGGCTTCACAGGAATGGTTTTCCGACGCACCATCTGTACGCCCGTTAATTCTGCTGGGCAAAAAGTATACGACGCTTAGTGATGGCTTGTTTAACCCGGCCATAGGCAAGCTCATTAAATTATGGGGCTTCAACAAGGGCGAACATGAAACCGGCATACCACCAGATGACGCCGACATACAAAAACTGGTTAAAGCCCACCCGTCCATGAACGACATAGAAATAAAGGGTATTCGCATGCGTAGCAGGAACGCAGATGTATTTGTTGATGTGGGTGGTTTCGGTAAAGGCTATGGTATACAACGCACCATCGACTCGCTCAGGGCAATGGGTATTGAGAATGCGATTATAAATGCGGGTGGTGATTTACAGGCTATCGGCTCGCATGGAAAACGTCCATGGCGGGTCGCCGTCAGACATCCTCGACAGGAAAAAACCGTACTGGCCTATATTGACCTCAAAAATAACGAGAGTGTTTTCACTTCCGGTGATTATGAGCGCTTTTTTATGTATAAAGGCAAACGCTATCATCATATTCTAGACCCTCGCACAGGTTATCCCGCTACCGGAGCTCAATCAGTCACTGTTATTCATACTGACCCCGCACTTGCCGATGCCGCGTCAACAGCAATATTCGTTGCCGGGGAAAAAGACTGGGCTCGTATAGCAAAAAAAATGGGCATCACCTATGTATTGCTTATTGATGCAACAGGCAAGATTCACATTACACCGCAAATGCAGAAGCGTCTGGACTTTAAAAACACTCCGACTAACACCACTATAACGACATTACAATAGGGTATTTCAAGCAATATTGATTTATGGAAACCACTCCACACAAAGTTAATATATCGCATAGCGATCGTCTGGGCATGACACTGTTTCTCGCAGTAATGTTGCATGCACTCATTATATTGGGCATCAGTTTTTCCTCAGACAAGGGAAAAGACCCGGATATTCTCAGTCGTCTTGATATTACCCTGGTTCAGCATAAATCCGAGAAAGCCCCTGAAAAAGCAGATTATCTGGCACAGGCAAACCAGAAAGGTTCCGGCAACACCAAAGAAAAGGTGCGTCACCAGACTGTACGCAGTAAAGCCAGCCCGGATAACAGTCAGGGACAGGCGGACCTGAGTGTAGCCAGATCAATTCGCAAGCCCACACCTGAAGGGCAAGTAAAAATACTCACGCAAGCCCGGTCCAGACAAAAAATATATTCTCGACAAAAAGAGCAAAAAATAAAAAATATTCGCAAGGTCTCTGCGGAAGAACTGGTTCGCCGTAGCAAGGAAATTGCCAGACTCAGTGCGCAAAATGATGCAAGCTGGAAGGCCTACTCGCAGCTACCCGACTCCAAATACCTCTATGCAAATACACGCAGCCATGTTGATGCAGCGTACCTTGCTGCCTGGACACAGAAAGTAAAAAAAATCGGTAACCTCAATTACCCGTACAAGGCACGTAGAAAAAATATCAGTGGCAACCTGATGATTGAAGTCACCTTGCATCCAAATGGCTCACTTGTCAGCATCCGTATTTTACAGTCATCCAAACACAAGGTACTGGATAATGCAGCCATTAATATTGTTAAACTGGCCTCACCTTTCGCAGCCGTTCCACCAGAAGTGTTACAGGGTCGAAAAGTACTCAGGATTGTTCGAACCTGGTTATTCACCACCGACAACAAATTGCATAGTCGATGAACGTAACCAACCTCACTCATAATTTTTTAATTGCCATGCCGCAACTGGACGACCCGAACTTTTTTCATTCGGCAACCTACCTGTGTGATCACAGCGCAGATGGCGCTATGGGCTTTATTTTCAACCATCCGCTGGAACTGGACCTGGCATCAGCGTTACAACAAATGGATATAACAACTGACCTTGCGGCACTTTCAGAACAACCGGTTTATTACGGTGGTCCTGTCGAGGAAGATCGTGGCTTTGTTCTGCATCGCCCTGTCTCTCTCTGGGAATCAACACTGGTTGTTTCGGATGAACTGGCCATTACAACTTCTCAGGATATACTAAACTGCATTGCAGAAGAAAATGGACCAGAACAATACATGGTTGTACTCGGTTATGCCGGATGGGGATCAGGACAACTGGAACAGGAGCTTGCAGAAAATGTCTGGCTCAGTGGCCCCGCAAACCTGGATACCATTTTCAATACACCCGCTGAACAACGCTGGGAAAAATCTGCGCTGACCATTGGCGTGGATATAAATCTGCTCTCCGGTGATAGTGGTCATGCCTGAAAGCAAGGCTCTCAACAGCTTGCTGGGCTTTGATTTTGGTCTGCAACGAATCGGTGTTGCCACCGGACAAACGCTCACCGGCACTGCGCAGGCATTAAAAACCCTGCAAAGTATTCAGGACAAACCTGACTGGGCTGCAATTGAAAAACTGGTTTCAGAATGGAAACCTGATGCACTCGTCATCGGCATCCCTTATCATCTGGATAGCAGTGAAAATAAAATGACAGAGGCCGCCCGGCGCTTTGGCCGGCAACTGAACGGGCGATTTAATTTACCGGTTTTCGAAATGGATGAACGCCTGAGCTCACAGGAAGCTGAACACGAAATAAAACGTCAGCGGCAAGCGGGACAACGACGAAAAACCAGTCGTGGTGATATTGATAAAATGGCTGCGCAAATTATCCTGCAAAGCTGGTTACAACAACAGGAGCATGTAAACCATGACTGAACAGATTGATATTGAGGTGCTATTCAAGCGCCTTGATCAGGACCTGCGTGATCTGCTGACTCAAAAAGAAATCAGCGACCCGGTAATGATTGGTATTCATACCGGCGGTGTCTGGGTAGCAAAAAGATTACATAACATGCTCGGGATTCAGCAAGAACTCGGCACCATGGACATTTCATTTTATCGGGATGACTTCACCCGCATCGGTATCAACCCTCAGGTACAACCTACCAGTCTGCCATTCAGTATCGATGACCAGCATATTATTCTGGTGGATGACGTACTGCATACCGGCAGAACTATTCGTGCGGCGATGAATGAACTGTTTGACTATGGTCGTCCAGCCTCAATTATCCTGGTGACACTGGTAGAACGCAGTGGCCGGGAACTACCCATTGCAGCCAGTGTAGTTGGCAAACACCTGGATCTTGAGTCTGATCAACATGTCAAACTGAGCGGGCCGGAGCCACTGGAACTAGTGATACAGAAAACATAAATCTTAATTTAGGGCAGAAGACGAACAAGCTCTAAAAATAGAGCAATATATCGCCCGTCATTCCGGTGCAGGCCGGAATCCAGAAACAACAGTATTTATTAACAGCTGTGGATCCCGGCCTGCGCCGGGATGACGAGATAAATATACCTTTACTAAATGATCGGCCGTGACATCAGTTAAAAAAACGCATACAATACGCCAAATAAATAAGCAGGGGCCTCATGAACCTTCAGGTTGACGACAAAGGACGCTTACGACACTTCCTGTCCATTGATGGACTGAACAGAACTATTCTTACTGATATTCTGGATACCGCCGAATCATTTGTTGGCGTTACCGAACAATCCATTAAAAAAGTCCCCCTGCTGCGCGGCAAGACCATAGTTAATTTATTTTTTGAACCCAGCACCCGAACCCGTACGACCTTCGAGCTGGCCGCAAAACGTTTATCTGCCGATGTACTTAATATCAATATTAATGCATCTGCAACTACCAAAGGCGAAACCCTGCTTGATACCCTGCGTAATCTTGAAGCCATGCACTCCGATATGTTTGTGGTTCGCCATGCTGACAGTGGTGCTGCTCACTTTATTGCAAGTCATGCACAACCTCATATCAGCATCATAAACGCAGGTGATGGACGGCATGCCCATCCAACCCAGGCGATGCTGGATATGTTTACCATTCGCAGGCACAAGCCGGACTTCCAGAACCTGACCGTTGCCATTGTTGGCGACATTCTGCATTCACGGGTAGCGCGTTCACAAATTCTCGCACTGAATATGCTGGGCGTCAGCCAGGTTCGGGTGGTTGCACCACGAACATTATTGCCTGCACGCATGGACACACTCGGCGTACAGGTACATCATCATCTTCAGGACGGCATCCGTGATGCAGATGTCATTATCATGTTGCGCCTGCAAAATGAACGTATGGCCGGAGCCCTGCTACCCAGTGAACATGAATACTTTCAGTTATATGGCCTGACGGAAAATCGCCTCAGTCTTGCAAAAGACGATGCGATTGTGATGCACCCGGGCCCGATCAATCGCGGTGTAGAAATGGATTCAAAAGTCGCTGATGGCTCACACTCGGTTATCTTGCAGCAGGTGTCTTATGGTATTGCGGTCCGCATGGCTGTCATGTCAATGGCCATGCGTAGCCAGCAAGATCTGGAGGAGGAAAGCTGATGCGTATCCGAATCCGGAATGGGCGCGTGATAGACCCGGCAAATAACATTGATGAGCAACTGGATGTTTTCATCAACAACGGAAAGATTGAAGCTGTTTGCCCGGAGCTGGAGGGCTTTACTGCCAACAAGGAAATTGATGCATCGGGTCAGTGGGTTTTCCCTGGACTGGTTGATCTGAGTGCGCGTTTACGTGAGCCAGGACAGGAACACAAGGCAACCATACATTCTGAAACACGCGCAGCAGCTGCTGCAGGCATCACTACACTTTGCTGCCCTCCCGATACCTCTCCTGTGATAGATACACCCGCGGTTGCCAAGCTGATACAGACGCGTGCCGAACAAGCCGGCTTTGCGCGTATCGTGCCTCTCGGCGCATTAACACGACAACTGCAAGGTGAGCATCTGAGTGAGATGGCCGCACTGAAAAAGGCAGGCTGCGAGGCGGTATACAATGTTAACCCGCTTGCCGACTCACAAATACAACGGCTTGCGATGGAATATGCACAGACCCATGACCTGACTGTCTTTATTACCCCGGTTGATCCCTGTTTACATAAAAACGGTTGCGCACATGAAGGCAAGGTTGCAACATTACTCGGCTTACCCGGCAGCCCCGCGGCTGCAGAAACCGCCGCCGTTGCCCGTGACCTTGCGTTGATTGAACAAATTGGTGTGCGTGCACACTTCACCCATTTGTCGACTGAACGTGCCGTTCGCATGATCGCCAGAGCCCGCTATGATGGCTTGCCTGTAAGTGCGGACGTGTGTGCGCATCAACTGCACCTCACTGAAATGGATATCAGCGACTACAACAGTGACTGCCATGTGCAACCACCGCTGCGAACAGAACGTGACCGGGATGGTCTGGTTGCCGGTGTGCAACAGAATATTATTCAGGCAATCTGCTCGGATCATCAGCCACATGAAGCAGATGCCAAACTCGCGCCATTCGGGGCAACCCAGCCTGGTATTTCTGCACTGGAAACCCTGTTGCCACTAAGTATGCGCCTGGTACAGGATAAACGCCTGGAACTGAGTGATATGATTACCCGACTCACCTTTGGCCCCGCCAGCATTCTGGGTATCGATGCAGGTACTCTAGGTAAGGGAAGTCCTGCTGACGTGTGCATCTTTGATCCCAACCATATCTGGCAGCTAACTGATAACACTCTGCTCAGCCAGGGGCATAACACACCGTTCAAAGGCTGGGAATTTACCGGCAAGGTCAGTCACACACTGCATAACGGAAGGGTTGTTTATCAGCGAGGATGATTAAACTCATGCCTCTTGCTTGTCTCGTTCTCTTTATCCTTCTCAGCAACAATAGATTAACAGAACAAGATTAATTTTAGCTTTAAAACAATTGACCCAAAGTATTACGCGCCAGATAATACAATACTGCAACCATACGATTGAATACCGCACGAATGGCTTGCACGGTAGTTTCCCCGGTTTTAGCAATGGGCAACCCGACAAATGCCATCATGTGTGACATCAGGTTTTTAACCTGACCTTCCATCTCTGGTGATTTTCCTGCCAGGTTACTTAGCTTCCAGGCAATAGCATCATACAAAGTCGTTCCAAAACCCACCGTATTCTGAATACTGAAACTGACCATAAACCCGGCTTTACGCAGTAAATATAAAAGCGCAGCGGTAATCTTTTCCAGACTGGCGGATGAAAAAATGGTATTCCGCCCGCTGGGTGTGCTCAATAAAGCTTCACTATGTACATCGGGTGTAAAACTGGAAACACGCTTGATTTGACTCCAGTCTGAAGCACCCCCGATCGCCGCAATATAATTATCCATAAAATGATGTTTAAGGCGTAAGAAATTACCTGAAGAGACTCGATACTCAACACCATTATCCGGTGTATGTACGAATGGCCATACCGGAACCATCGCGATTGGGTCACCGGAATTTATCGCACGAAAAACATGCTTGATTTTACGATGTGCGCTTACATTTTTTGCAAACGAAGCCAGGCCAACCCGTGGGCTTCCAAAAGTATAAATATTTGCTGACGCATTGGTTTCAGTCGCCACCCATTCTGCAATCAACGTTGCTAATGCGCCGCCCAGACTATGGCCAACACAGTGCACCGTTCGCGGTCGTGTTTCTTTTATAAAACGGCAGATTTCCGGCAGCATGGAATGAAAGGTATGGTTAAAACCGGCATGAACGGCCTTGTTGGCAGCAGAATTTCTGAAACTGAGACCACAGTTAGCATCGGTTAGAAGGTCGGGAATTGTTTTTGTGCCACGTGTAATAATGACGGCATCACCTGCAAACTGGTTGACACCTTGGCCGGTGACACCAAAACCGCTACGCGCTGATATAATGGGTAGGCCTGAACGTGCTGCAAAGGGTGAATCTGACCTAAATTTAAATTTATTTTCAAACTTATCATTTAAAACAGCTAATGCATCATCCGTCTCACTTGCTTTTCTTATGTTATACACTTGATCTGCCATTTGCGCAGAATCCTTAGGTGATAAGATACGTGACATAGGGCCCCTCCTTCCTTAAGGTAAACATTAAAATGTATTATGTATTCCAGTGCGCAAGCCCATAAGACGAAGCTGTAAGATAATTACCTCGATCTATTGACCTGTATTCCTCTTCATTTGTTAATTCACAACAAAGCATACTCAGTATTTTACTTAGTGCAGGGTCATCATCTCTACTTGATTTGGATAAACGCCATGCGGTGTATTCTGCATGGTTGAAACTAATAGTGATAATTTGGTATATGCGATTTTCAAACGGTGTCAGACCCCATAAGGAATAACCATTGGTTTCAGGAAAATGAAATTTGCCATCTTTCTTCGTGATATATTCACTTGTTTTTTCTCTGTCCCTGAAATCATGAAACCGTTTCACAACCGCCCCTTCAACCGGTTCACCATTCATGGTGACAATACCGTTTACTTCCGGGTAAATTTGAAATTTTAATATGTTAAACATCGTCCGTCCTCTAGGGTGTTTTTATTCTTAATAAAATCTTTTATCAGAGAAGAGATGTGGTTAGAAGGCATTCTTGAACATCAATATCCTTGATTCACAGCATGTGTGTTTTGCAGGCTCCCTGTTGCATGGGGTTTATTCTAGAATCTGCAACAAGTACAAGTCAAGCAGGAAGAACCGTTTACATTCATCACTTATCAAAAGTCTGATAATTGTAAGACCATGATTAACAACACCTTGTCACCATTAACGTGATACCGAACGTTATAATAACCCCCCTAAGCCTCTCGACTTTGGCTCAGAGCAGCCCGCTCCATCACTTCACAGGGGGTATCTGTAAACCGATGGTCAAATGTATTAAGGAGCGGATTCATCCACGAATAAAAGTCTTCGCGAATAAATTCGCTCCTGCAAAAAAGAAAAATTTATATAAGCTACGATACCTACCTATTATCAGAAAAAAGATTTAGAATACACATAACAAACCCTATTAGCACAGACTCCCTCTCCCCTTGGGGGAGAGGGCTGGGGTGAGGGGAACAACGAAGCCTGCAAGCCACCCTCACCCTGACCCTCTCCCTGAGGGAGAGGAAACTAACAGAACATTTGCGTGGTCTGGCGTAGATTTACAGAGCTCAATAATGAAAAAACCACATCGAAATACCATCTTCCCTGAAAATGCAGAGATTCTTTCGCATCAGGCCTTTGCAGGAAAACAGTACATTATGCGTGTACACGCACCCGAATGTGCCGCCCATGCACAGGCAGGCAGCTTCGCGCATATTCAGTGTGATCCACAACTCGTCATGCGTCGCCCCATTTCGATTATGCAGGTTTCAAAACATGCTGGCTGGGTAGACTTTTTATACAAGGTCGAAGGCAATGGTACACGCCTGCTGTCCACACGGAAACCGGGTGAAAAAGTCAGTATTCTTGCACCCATTGGTAACCCGTTTACCCCTGATATGAAATATTCACGGCCATTATTAATTGGTGGTGGCGTCGGCATACCTCCGATGATTTTTCTGGCCGATCAATTACGCGCACTTGAGGATACCTACCAGCCATTCGTCATCATGGGATCGGAAATCCCGTTTCCATTTGAAACAACCACTTCAAGCATGACTGTTCCCGGTATTAACGATGAGGTTAATGCGACGATGCCATTACTCGAAGATTGGGGGGTCGCCAGTCGTTTGTGTAGCCTGCAAGGTTATCAGGGCTGTCATCAGGGTTATGTTACGGATCTCGCACGTCAGTGGCTCGATAGTCTCGATGAAGAACAACTTAAACAAGTTGAAATTTTTTCCTGTGGCCCTCACCCGATGCTGGAAGCAGTAGCAAAACTTGCAGCTGAATACAAACTACCGTGCCAGGTTTCACTGGAAGAATTTATGGCCTGTGGTGTTGGCGGCTGTGCCGGATGTGTGGTTGAAGTGCAGACGGATACGGGTATAGCAATGAAACGAGTTTGTGTAGACGGGCCCGTTTTTGAAGCAAGTAGTGTGTTCTTATAAGGAATTGTTTTAAAGGTACTGGGCAAAAAAAACTGTTGGGGCTTCGTTGCTCTCACCCCAACCTATAAAGTTACGAAATACGTTTTACCAGCAACCCGTAGTAGCCGGGGTTCTGGCACCCGTCTGTGTCAACGTATACGTACCACAACTATCATTATTCTGCCCACCAAGAGCTGTTGGCGTCGCCGTCAACGTATAAGTAGTCGCTGTTGGAGTAGCAGTAATAGTGTAATAACCAGCGCCACTTAATCCTCCTGTCCCAGTTACTATATTAATCGGTGGCGCAGCTGCGGTCACAATAGAACATGTTGTGCTCGCATAAGAATTTAGCTCGGTATAACACCTTTCCAGTATCTGCGCTGCCTGCAACAAAGCAGCCGTCCCATCCGATCGACGTGATTTGCGTACACTGTCTTGATAGGACGGATAGGCAACTGCCGCGAGTATAGATACAATCACTACCACAATCATCAATTCAATCAGTGTAAAACCCTTGTACTTACGCATAGCAACTCCTGCAAACCCTGAACAATGTCTTTTCCTGGATAAAGCCTACCATAACACTAACGTCGCTGTCTCCATGACTGACGCCCGGTACCGGCACCACCGGACTCGGTTGTCCTCTCCAGGCCACCACTGGAGCCACTGGTATACTTGTACTCTTTGTCGCCTGCCTTGATAACGCTCGGTGTCTTGATAATACCGACCTTGGACTTCTTGCCACTCACTGGTACTTGCACCACGGTAGGCACACCAGCCACCGTAATCGTAACCGACACATAGTCCGCAGATGTAAACAGGCCATCGCCATTAAGGTCAAATGGTGTCATTGGCAACTGTGCTCCACTGATGGCATCCAGCTCCATCAACCAGCTGTCACCGCCAAATGTACAGGGATCAGAACTTGGGATCAGGGTTGTAAACACAATACGGTTATTGCGAATCAAGGGAGCAGCAACCACTCGTTCACCTTGCGCACTACCGGTAACTAGTTTCAGATCCATATACCAGCCTTTTTTGCTGGCATAATCTACAGTATTGCTGGAGGTGACCCTGAGATCAAACCCATTCGCCACAACTTCATAATCGATGGTCTGGGAAATCAGGTCTGTACTGCGGACAACCGGTATAGAGTTACCATTGGCCACATTATCCCGGATACCGTAGAAGCTCTGAATCTGCGGATTGGCACCCACAATATTATCGGTACTTTCAAAATACTTGCCGGTACCGATATAGACCATCACCCCACCCGCAGGATGTCGGCCAACCTGAGGCTTGGCGGTAATAGGCTGCCTGACACCAGATGCATCCTTGGCGACAAACATCGGTAGCGGTGTGCTACCTGATTTATAGGCAGATTTCCAACTGGAAGTATTCGACCCACTGACATCAAACTTCCATAAATTACCCTTCAGATCACCGCCATAAATAGTATCAACAATACGATCTCCATCAGTATCAACAGCAATCGGTGTCGACATACCATTCGGACTGAGGGCTGATCCATCCTGAGTATCAAGTCGCTTGATCACAGCGCCTGTCTGAATATTAAAAATAAGTATTTTTGCAATTTTATTAGTGCTGTCATAACCATTACCAATAATTGCAGCCCATTGGCCATTTGCCATACGGACAATGGCAGGCTCTGAATAGGTATATCCAATATCTGCATCCGTTGCTCCGGTTTTCTCCCACAATACATTGCTGGCAATGAAACTGTTCGGGCTGGTGACATCAAGCGCAAAGATACTTTTACCCCCTGCCGCTGTGGTACCCACCAATACGGTGTGCCAGGTGTTATCACTGAAATAGGCATCGCCTGCACGTGGTGACCCATCCACAAAATACCGGTGCAACGGGTTAGTCCCATAACCGGGATCAGTCAGGTCCTTGAGATTAGGAACAACCGCAGATGGTACAAAGGTAAATAACTCAGCACCTGTACTCGCATTAAACGCATGCAACATGCCGTCATTAGCACCTGCATAAAGCACCGGTGTTCTACCCGCACCGGAATTGCGTGCCTGCAAAGTCGCCCGATAAGTTGTGTAACTACTACCCTCGGTACTTGGCAAAGCGGAATAACCAAAGTTATCCATACCCACAAACCACGGGTTGGAATTAACAATGTCCCCTAACAGTTTAGCGCGCTTACGGAATATACCGCCTGTAACATTATTGTTAGCATCAAACGTTTGTTCATCCGCAAGATTACCCCGAATATAGGTAACTCGCTTCTGTGCATTGGTAGTATTGGTAGCCGAAATTTCAGCGGCTGTCATTAATGATGTTTGCTGCGCAGAATCGAGATTTGCCCAGGTAAAATCGACTCCAGCAAGACTGGTCGTATTATAGGAAAATATATTTCGACTGCCGTATGCCGGAATTAAACCCGCTGTATCCGTATCCCAGGTAGGGTTAGCCGTATCAATGCTTCCATCCGGCTTGATAGGATATGCCAACAAGCGTCCGGTCCATTTGCCATTATCAAACAAGGCCTGAAAGATCAGGGTATTGGTATCCAGGCGCGTAGAGTTGGTCGCAACAGCTGATGCAGACGCTGTCGTAATCGACTGGTTAAACGAAGCAGTCAGGGCCGCCTTTAACTGCAAACCGTTTGCAGCCGCGTATGAATTACCCCCGCCGTTATTGGCAGTATCTTTCAGTATTTGCGGGATATTACCATTTGCAAAAGCAACCGTATCGATACGCAGAAACTGGTCTCCGGCCAGATCAGTACGCAGGTCACGCGAACCATTGATAGCCTTTCGTGGAGTGGCGCCATTAAAACAGCTTGCCTTACTAACGTCACAAAATGCCCAGTAAGCCACATCATCGAGATTATCCTGCCCCTGATCATTTGGATTAGTGCCGTTATAATCATTGCTAGCCGTATCTGTATCATAATCGACGTATTTTGCTGGAACATTGGCATCCCTGTAAGGTGCCCCGTCGGTAAAGATCAGCACATTTGACTTGGCGCAAAACATATTTTTTGCGTAAGTCGAGTCGTAATAAGGATCACGTTCCGGATTAGATAATGTCGGCAACTCAAAGTCACTAACACCGCCCGTTATAACAGGATAATGAGGCGCAATCTTTGAGAAATAATGAATCACTTCTACCAGGTTTTCTGCCAATGGCGTGGTGCCCCATATCAGTGGATAATGCTCCACTGCATCAACAATATCCGCAATACTGGTGCCGATATAACCGGACAGATCTCTGTACCCTTGCTGGGCAGCCGGGAAATTGGTCGGATCATTGGTTCTGTTAGGCCACTTCACATAAGGGTTTTTGGGAATCTTGAATCTAAGTGTTCCACCATCGGTTTTAACACCATTATAGATATCATGTTTATCCGGCGGAAAACGGTAAAATGAAATACCCAGACGAACCTTGCTGTCTACATCATGCAACAGACCTTTCGGCTCGGTTGCAACGGTCAGGGCAATATTTAAATCTCTGCTGCCACCTTGCAAGGCAATATAACCAATATCCTCATTTGCATGACCAACCCCGTTATCACAGGACTTTTCTTCTTCTACAATAATCTGTGCAGAACTGGTACCCACTGATTTCGCACGCAATACAGCTGTATCAGCATTATTCATGGTTTGAATACCCGCCAGAAAAACGGGAACCTGACTAAAGGCAGGAGTTGCAGAATAGCTAATCGCTCTACTATCACTACCGCCACTACCATCATTACCAATGTTATTGCTAACACCTGCTTTCAACAGAAAACCATTGGTCGTATCATTGACAACACCCGGTTCGATAGCGATAAAAGCCACGGTTTCTGCACCCGGGCCGCCCTGGTTTTCTTCTTGTTGTAAAGACAAACGGAAGCCGGACGTTGAAATATTCCAGGCTCTGGCATTCACAGCAACCGGATCACTAAACGTTACCACTGAAGCCATAACGACCGGAGTAGCCGAAAAGGTAGTGCCAAAACTGACTGATTTGCTGGAACTACTGGAAGTCCCGCAACTTCGTGTTACATATTCATCGCTGACACTGCGTGTACCCGCTTCCAGCTTCACTCCACCTGCCAGAGTATGCTGACCACTTTCAATAACGATATAAGGCATCGTCTCGGTGGTATGACCTCCATCTCTGTATTCCCATTCCTGAACCCTGATTTCAAAGCTGGTAGTCGTTACATTACGAATACGAATTAGCGAAGGATCTGAACCCTTATAGGCTAATGGTTTGGATACTACAACCGGATTAGAATACGTTCTCTTTAAATTAACGGTCACCCATGCATGTGTTGTTGACGCCTCACCATATTCACCAATCTTGTTATTGGCGCTATCAAAAATAAACTGATCACCGGTATAAGATAACTTGGCATATGGATCATAGCCAGCAGCTTTTACCCCCCCAGCATTAGCTGGAGAAGTTATGCTGGCAGAAGAACCGTTCTTGATCGGGGAATAATTATCACTGGACCCATTTGACTTATTAAATGAACCATCTGATGGCTCGTTATTACCAACAATCTTGTAATAAAGCGTCGTGGCATATGAAGGCGACGAAAGTGAACTGGTATAGTCATAAGATGAACGACTTTCAAGCTTGCCGCCAACCAATACATCACGACTCGCATCAATACGCCGTGCGACCAGCCAGTTAAGGAAATTACCGCTCCAGCAAGTAGTATTACCTGCTGACGGTGCACAACTTGATTCAACAAATGACCCTGGCACACCAACACCACTGTTTGAGAGTGGAACAGTATAGGCGCCGGTATTGACAGGTATTCTGTCATCATATTCATAGGTTTTGGTATGATCAAAAATGCCGGTATAAACAGTGGCGTTATTATAACCTGAGGTATACATTCTCTGTTTCATACTACCGGAGTTATCCAGCATCACCATCACCGCCGGTTTTACCTGACTGGTCTGAAACAAGGGTTGTTGCGACAAACTTAATGCATATGCAGCATTACTGACAAGCAAACTGAGAAACAGGCCTGTGATCAAACCTATGGAAGAAAATGTTTTTGTAAATTTCATATCAACAACCTCAGCTTTAACGCTTGTAAATGCTTTGCAAGATAACCACAGCATTCGATGTTCCGCTTTCACCACGTGCTGTTACACGATAATATTTATTCTCTCCGGGCACGCCAGCCTCAAGGCTGCCATCCGAGCCAATGACTGTCTGCAGCTCTTCAATAATGTAATTTGCACCCGCAAGACTGCCGGCAACTGAACCTGATCCATCACTCGCCCAGGTCGTCGCTGCCAATGCGCCATCCCACCACACTGTTCCATCCGTTTTTGCCATGTACAGCCCATTTGTATTAGTTGTCGTTGCAAAAGTGCCCAAAACGGGAGAAGCGAGATACGACTCACCATCACGCAAACCTGCCTCGGCAGTCTGAAAGGCCAGGTTACGGTCACGGTCATTCCCTGCCATACGTTCCTGCATCAGGGTCGATCGCATTCCGGTCACACCAATCAATGTAAGCAATAATAAAATAATCAAACTGATCGCCATCACAGCACCCGTTTGTTTACTGTGATGAGGCATGGAAAAATGAATTGTCTGTTTTTTCATCTCAATACATCCTGCTTAAATACGATTTCTGATCTGGATTGTTTCAGTAAATGTGTGTCGTAACCGACGATCAGCAATTGCCGTACTTTGCACAATATTTTGCTGCGGAGAACGCACATCAACGGTAATACGCACACTGATCACCTTGTCCCAGTCAGCAGCTACCAAGCTGCCGGCAGCGACATAATAATTTGGCGTTTTGTCACTATCTGTATCAACGCCATAGGTGATGACCATATCCTCGACATCCTCAACCAGCTCCCTGTTTACAAATGCCCCGTTCACTAATGTGCGGCTGTATAAAGATGGCCCACCACCATTACGAGAACCCACACCAATATAAAAGGCAGCGACCTGAAATTTATAAATTTCCGATTCCTGTCCATATGAACCGCTCACTTTGTTATTGATATTCAAGCTGGATCCTGTTGATAATGTTGCTGGAGAAGCCGTGGGTTGTACCGTATTTACCACCGCAAACAAATCACTTTGTTCACAGTTAGTGACCATCACTACATCATTTTTCTTGATACCACAGGACGTGTTATCTGCGATCTTGAAATTGGCATTGTCTTTAGGATTAACTATATTTCCTCCATCACAGGCTTCTGCACGCTTGATCACAACACTATCTGTATTTGGCATTACATTGCCAGCTGAAGTACCTGTACTCAAACCCAGACTCGTCATTCCCGCAGGTAACGTTCCGGTGGCATAGCTATAACCAATGACTGAATTCGTACCATCAAAACCATTGACCGCATAACTCAGATTCGCGCTGGGTACTTTGGTTGTATCCACATTATTATTAGCCTTGACTCCGCTTGCTATACCCAGACAACCCATAAAACCGGCCATGCGAATATCACGCTTCAAAAAGTTCAGAGCAAAACGTGCACTCTCCTGTACCCGTGACGAGGCTTCACTGACACGGTAAACCTGCTTGTTGGAGATAAAAATACTGATCGTTCCTGCCATCAACATCAGGCTGATAACCATCGCCACCATCAACTCTATCAGGGTAAACCCTGTTTGCTTTTTGTTTAACAACATACTCATGGCTGATACCTCACAACAAATCTTTTCAGAGTGCCTGCAGCATCCTTATCATCATTCCACCAGACTTTTACCGCATACACCGTACCTGCATCATCACAACTATGACTACCCGCACTGGTTCCATCTTCCGGCGTTGCATCCAGACAAATTACACCCTCACCACCAGGCAATTTATCCGCGAGTAAAACTCGCCACTGGTTTATATCTGTACTGGCCATCGCAGAAACCGAGCAACCCGCTGTTGTTGTACAACCTGCCGTCGCAGCAGGTGCGCTGATCGTATGCGTGTTTCCTGATGCAGTTACTGTATAACTCCCTTTAGCCACATAATTGCCGGTAGCAATTGCAGTTGGGTTTGATCGCATGCGATCAACAATATCGTATGCCAGCAAAGTTACCTGTGTACGCTGATAGGAACTGTGATTATTTTTCAGGCTTGTCACCTGCAAACCCGCAAGCCCTAGCAAGCCAATCGACATAATCAAAACTGTAATCAGTATTTCAAGTAACGTAAATCCGTATTGTTTATCTTTAAATGATTTCATACTCGGTCACTCATTATGGACATGCTGATGCGGTGATCCTGCCGGAACCGACTGCATTAATATTAATAGTTTGCACCTGGTTACCTTTACAATCAGGTAAGGTGAGTGTGAAACTGCTGGTCGCAGCCACCAGGCCTGATGGCTGGTATTGGACATTCTGGGTTGCGCCCGTCAGTGTGGGCGCACCATCAAGTGATTCCCAAACCCGGATCAATTGATCTGTGCTATCAAGCACGCCGGAAGTACCTGCATCATCGGTAAATACGATCCAGCCTGTTGCCCAGTTTGTACTGGCCGCACAGGTTGCTTGATCAGCGCTGGAACAGACACTGACAGCCACGCCACGCTTAACCGCTTCACTTCTTGCCAGCATGAATGCGGTCAGAAGCTCATTAGCCTGGGTGGTCGCTCTGTTGTTCTGGATCATGGTTCGAAAGCCGGGTACAGCCACGGTTATCAATATAACGGCAACTGCCAGAGTCACCATCAGTTCGATAAGCGTAAAACCCTTATGGGGTCGATACAACATATTCAAATCCGCCATATTTAATATATCAATACAATGTTAATTTAAATTATACATAGTTTTCTACTTTATTAGTTGTTGTATCGGCAGAAAATGCGGGCACTGGATACCGCTTAGTAGTGAATTAACTACCGTTCATTCGGAAATAACAAAAGGAGGGGGTTGGCCGGCTAAAAACCGGCCGTAAATAAATCAAAAACTAGACAGACAAAGCTATTTATCTTCGTCCAGCAACAGCGAAACACCATCCATTGCCTGGGCAAAATGTTCGGGGTTACCCTTACCCAGTTTGATCATCAGGCGTACTTCATTGGCTGAATCTGCATAATGCACTGCATCTTCATAGGTGATATCACCCTGCATATAAAGGTCATACAAATCCTGGTCAAAGGTTTTCATGCCATGCTGGGTTGATTTCTTCATGATCTCCTTGATCTTGTGCACCTCACCCTTGCGCACCATGTCGGCAACCAGTGGGGTGTTTATCAACACCTCCATAGCAACCCGACGACCCTTTCCATCCGGTGTTGGAATCAATTGCTGCGCGAGCATGGCCTTGAGATTCAGGGACAGATCCATAAATAACTGGTCACGACGGTCTTCAGGGAAAAAGTTGATAATACGGTCCAGCGCCTGATTCGCATTATTCGCATGTAAGGTAGAGATAACCAGATGACCTGTTTCTGAAAATGCAATAGCATGTTCCATTGTCTCTCTGGAACGAATCTCACCAATCAGAATAACATCGGGTGCCTGACGCAAGGTATTTTTCAGTGCAACCTCATATGAATCCGTATCAATGCCCACTTCGCGCTGGGTAACAATACAGCCGCCATGCTGATGAATAAACTCGATCGGATCTTCTATGGTAATAATGTGGCCTGTACTGTTCTGGTTGCGATAACCAACCATAGATGCGAGTGATGAAGACTTACCGGTACCTGTCGCACCAACAAAAATAATCAGGCCACGCTTGACCATACTCAGGTTCTTGATGATTGGCGGTAATTTCAGCTCGTCAATCGTGGGGATAGTGGTTTCAATACGACGCAAGACCATGCCTGCAAAATTACGCTGAATAAACGCACTGACACGAAAACGCCCGACACCGGTCGCACTGATCGCAAAATTACACTCATGTGTTTCTTGAAATTCTTCACGCTGTGATGGTGACATAATACTGCACACAACATCCTTGGCCTGATCCGGTGTCAGTGTTGCTTTTGAAACGGGTGAGATACGCCCGTTAACTTTCAGTGACGCAGGCATACCTGCCGTGATAAACATGTCAGATGCTTTCTTGGTCACCATCAACTTTAATAAAGCTGTAAAATCCAGTTTACGTTCTGCCACGGGTTACCTCACGTTGAATTCCTGAAACGAAGAGTGTGCTCTTCAACTTAGTACAAAACCTGCCTGGATCTCTGAATACTCGCCTTCGAGGGAATAGCGGTAATAACAAACTCCCAACCCCCACTTTCACACGATTAACCAGAATAACCCTGATTCGTCATTCCAGCGAAGACTGTAATCCAGACAGGCTTGTAGTAAGAAAGACAAAAATTAATACTCTGTTAGTCTCTGGATTCCGGCCTTCGCCGGAATGACTCTAGTGATAAACTCTAAGGTCCCCGCCTTCACAGAAACTTTCACAAAATTAATCACTCATTCTCTGATTATAGTTGGCTGGTATGATTTGCTCTACCTTCCGATGCCTTACTTAATGAAAAAGATCCTTATTCATTGCTTTTAACTGCGCATCCTGCTTACTCACCACACCTTTTGAAACCAGGTCCTGTAGATGCTGATCCAGTGTTTGCATACCGATGTTTTGCCCCGTCTGAATCGCAGAATACATTTGTGCAATCTTGTCTTCACGAATCAGGTTACGAATAGCCGGTGTGCCGATCATAATCTCCCAGCCTGCTGTTCGCCCACCACCGATTTTCTTCATCAATGTCTGGGAAATTACTGCACGCAGGGATTCAGACAACATCGAGCGTACCATGTCTTTCTCGCCCGCTGGGAATACATCAATAATACGATCAATGGTTTTTGCCGCCGAACTGGTATGCAGGGTGCCAAACACCAGATGTCCGGTTTCTGCCGCTGTTAATGCCAGACGAATAGTTTCCAGATCACGTAACTCACCCACCAGAATAATATCCGGGTCTTCACGCAAGGCTGAGCGTAATGCTTCGCTGAAACCCAGGGTGTCACGATGAACTTCACGCTGGTTAATCAGGCATTTCTTACTTTGATGTACAAATTCGATCGGGTCTTCAATGGTCAGGATATGTGCAAAATCGTTATCATTCAGGTAATCAATCATAGCTGCGAGCGTCGTAGATTTACCGGAACCGGTCGGACCTGTTACCAGTACCAGGCCGCGATTATTATCTGAAATACTTTCAAAGGTTTTCGGGCAACCCAGATCATCCAGTGTCAGTATATTGGACGGGATGGTACGAAATACAGCACCGGCACCGCGGTTCTGATTGAATACATTGACACGAAAACGTGCCAGACCCGGAATTTCAAACGAAAAATCGGTTTCCAGAAACTCTTCAAAGTCCTTGCGCTGCTTATCGTTCATAATGTCATAAATCAGTCCATGGACAGTCTTATGATCCAGTGCGGGGACATTAATACGCCTTATATCACCGTCTACACGTATCATCGGTGGCAAACCGGCTGATAAATGCAGGTCAGATGCATTGTTTTTAACAGAAAAGGCGAGCAATTCTGCAATATCCATTTTGTTCTCCCAATGTTTCCTATTTTATCCATATCGGAATCAGGGCTTATAATCTTTAATAAAAGCTGCCAGAATTCCACTTTAATATTAATATATGAAATAATTAAGTAGGTACAATGCCAGAAATCAGCCATAGACTGCAACAGGTTTATCAGCAAATTCTTCTTTACGAACAGGAATTTGGCCGAAAAACGAACTCTGTCAAACTTCTTGCGGTTAGTAAAACCCGCCCCGCCTCTGATTTACTTGAAGCGCATCAGGCCGGACAAACTCGTTTTGGCGAGAATTACCTGCAAGAAGCACTGGAAAAAATCGAACTGCTCCGGCAACAGCTGCTGGAATGGCATTTTATTGGCCCGATTCAATCTAATAAAACACATGATATCGCCAGTCATTTTGACTGGGTGCATAGCGTAGACCGGCTCAAAATCGCACGACGCCTGAGTGAACAGCGCCCTGATGACCTGCCCGACTTGCAACTGCTAATACAAGTCAACAGCAGTGATGAAGCCAGTAAATCCGGCTGTCATTTTGATGAACTTGAATCACTTGCTATGGAGATAGCAGCACTTCCACGGATCAAACTGCGTGGTTTGATGACCATCCCTGCCTACAGTCACCATTTTGAGCAACAACGCATTCCTTTTCGCAAATTGCATGATGCGCTTCAGCAACTGAATAAAAAAGGCCTGGAACTGGATACCCTGTCCATGGGTATGAGTAATGACATGCGCGCTGCGATTGCTGAAGGTGCCACAATGGTACGGATTGGCACGGCCATTTTCGGGGAACGTAGCTGACCATGAACGGACTTTCCCCTTGTATAATGCCAATGTAAACTATATATATGGCAGTAATCCTGTACGAACATAACGGAAACAACTGAATTATGACAAACACATCAATAGGTTTTATTGGCGGCGGCAATATGGCTACCAGCTTGATCGCAGGCCTGATCGCAGATGGCTGGAGAGCTGATAATATTCATCTCTCCGAACCCGATGCCAGCAAACGCGAGCTGCTCAGCAGTCGTTTTTCAATCCGTACCTATGATGACAATCAGGCGATGGTCGCTAACACCAGCATTGTTGTCCTTGCGGTTAAACCCCAGATAATGGCGTCCGTCTGCGAGGAAATCAGCAACAGCATAAATCAATATCAACCACTGGTACTCTCTATTGCTGCCGGTATTCAGGTAGTGGATCTGTCACGCTGGCTGGGTGGCTACAAACAAATAGTACGCACCATGCCCAATACACCCTCAATGGTTCAAAGTGGTGCAACAGCCTTATTTTCTGATCCCAGTGTAAATGAAGATGGAAAAAACGCTGCCGAAACAATTATGCGTGCAGTCGGACTCTCTATCTGGGTTGAAACTGAAGATGAACTCGATGCGGTAACAGCGCTGTCAGGCAGCGGCCCTGCCTATTTTTTCTATATCATGGAAGCCATGGAAAAAGCCGGTATTGAACTCGGACTCGCCGCTGATACAGCCAGATTACTGAGTATACAGACCGCTTTCGGCGCTGCAAAAATGGCACTGGAAAGCACGGATTCGCCCTCTGTTTTACGCCATAATGTCACCTCTCCGGGAGGAACAACCGAACGGGCCCTGTCTATTTTAAAAGACAAACAACTGGAAAAAATATTTTCCGAAGCACTGGCCGGGGCCTGTACCCGCTCAAAAGAACTCGCAGATGAATTAGGAAAAACCTCATGAATGGTTATTTTGCTGAAGCAGGCACCTTTCTGATCAACGTTATTTTTGGTTTTTTCATTCTCATGGTAATGCTGCGATTTTTACTGCAGTTGGCACGCGCTGATTTTTATAACCCGATTTCCCAGTTTATCGTCAAACTCAGTGACCCGATGCTAAAGCCGTTAAGACGTATCATTCCGGGTCTTGGTGGTATCGATATGTCCTCCATCGTATTACTGATCATCCTGAAGTTTACAGCATTATTATTAACCATTCTTTTAAGCAGCGCACCACTAAATATACTGGTATTACTGATTTTAACGCTCACCTCATTGATCTCGCTCTGCCTGTACGTCTATATCTTTGCGATCATTATCATGGCCGTAGCAAGCTGGATTAACCCAGGTGGCTACAACCCGGTACTTGCATTAATCGACCAACTGACTATCCCTGTGATGCGTCCCGTACAAAGACGCATGAAACCGGTCTCCGGGATGGATCTGTCGCCATTGGTGGTACTGCTTATTCTTAATCTGCTGGTCATGGCTATTCCACACCTGCAAAACAGCCTGTTTAAACTAATCATGTAAATGTCGTTACCTGTTGTACAAACAATCGCGGATGGCCTGATTCTATGCATCCACCTTCAACCACGCGCGAGTAAAGATGAAGTCTGCAGCCTGTATGGTGATGCCCTGAAAGTCAGGATTACAGCACCCCCGGTTGATGGCAAGGCTAACCAGCATCTGATTCGCTTTCTGGCCAAATGCTTTGGTGTGCCTAAAAGCCAGGTCAACCTGCTTAGTGGCGAAAGAAGTCGCAATAAACGTATTCAAATCCTGTCGCCAACAAAAAGCCCTGACTGGCTTGTCAGATTTATCAATTAATAAAAATTTTTTTGTGAACCAGCGCAAACTTCCCTGATACAAATAATCATCTTAAATAACAATAATTAACCATAATTTACAATAAGTTAAAGATGCTGTTAGTTATAAATAAGCATCTTCCTGTCTGTATTTTAACTAAAGTCAGTTCGCACATGGTCGCTATATATAGGGAAGATTTTCAACTGGAAAAAGAGTCCATGATGCCTGAAAATAAATTTCAGCAACAAATCGCTGCCTACGACCATTGGAAGAATGAACTGCTTGATGCCATCGAGCAATTTAACCAGTGGATGATAAAAAATGATCTTGATCAGGATAGCGAGACCTCACTCAGAATCTATGAGTCAGTCGAGTCACTTAAAAATGACCGCCTGAACCTCGCGTTTGTGGCTGAATTTTCACGTGGCAAAACTGAGCTTATCAATGCGATCTTTTTCTCTGACTACAAATGTCGACTCTTGCCATCTGATAGCGGTCGCACCACCATGTGTCCGACTGAGTTATTCTACGACCATGCGGCAGAATGCCCGTATCTGCGATTACTGCCTATTGAATCGCGTCTGGATGATATGACGCTTCAACAGTATAAAGAAGACCCTGTCCAGTGGACACAAATACCTTTACCGGTAGACTCACCGGAAGATATGCAAAAAATCCTGCAGGAAATCATACAAACGCGGGAAGTTACCATTAAAAAAGCCGCTCAACTTGGTCTTTATGATCCCGACCTGTATCCACACCTGGTAAACAGTGACCCTGAAACAACTGTTATTGATATCCCGGCCTGGCGTCATGCCCTGATCAGTTTTCCTCATCCGTTACTCAAGCAAGGTCTTTCTATCCTTGATACACCCGGCCTGAATGCACTGGGTAGTGAACCCGAACTGACCATGAATATGCTTCCGGCAGCTCAGGCAATCCTGTTTATTCTTGCTGCAGATACCGGTGTTACTCACAGTGACCTGACGATCTGGCAACAACATGTAAGTAAAATCAGAAAGGTTCGTAACAAGGGTATTGCCGTTGTACTGAATAAAATCGATACTTTATGGGATGAACTGAAAAGCAAACATCAGATCGAGCAGTCCATAGAGAAACAAATACACAAGACCTCGCAACTGTTAGGCGTCAGTAACGACAATATTTTTCCGCTCTCGGCACAAAAAGGGCTACTGGCAAAAATCAATGAAGATGAAGTTTTACTGCAACGCAGCCAACTCGGACAACTGGAACGCTTTTTCAGTGAAAAAGTCTTACCTGAACGGGAAGATATACTGAAACAAAACATTGCCGACGAACTTGGCTCTACGGTCACAGAACATCAGGATACCTTTATTCTTCGCCTTAACACGGTAAATAAACAACTGAATGACCTGCACCAGCTAAACGGCAAGAACAGCAACATTATCGTGCAATTGATTAAACGAACAAAAGCAGAAAAAGAGCAATACAGCAAACACATTGAAGGCTTCCAGTCCAGCAATCGCCTGCTCAATCATCAGGTAAGTAAAATAAAGCGCATTCTCAGTCTGAACCAGATCGACGCCATGATACAGCAAACCCGCCAGTCCATGACTGGAAGCTGGACAACCAGTGGCCTAAAGAAATCCATGCAGGATTTATTTGATAAAATTAATAAAATGAGTGAGCTTGCAACAACCGAAGTTGACAGCCTGCAACGACTGGTCATTGCAGTCTACAAAAAATTCCATGACGATCATGGAATCAAGGCAAACCCGACCGGGGTTACCCGTATCAGACAACAACTGGAAACGCTTAAAATCCTGTATCAGGAAGCTGAACAATACCGTAAAAGTCCGGTCACTACGATGACGGAACAAAACTTTGTTGTGAAACGATTCTTTATTGAAATTGTGAGTAAAACCCGTAATACCCTCTTTGAAATCAATACCCGACTGGATACCTGGATCAAGGAAGCGATGCGTCCACTGTCAGTACAAATACGTGAAAACAAGGAATCAATTGAAAAACGTCTGAATACCTTACGCAAGGTCAGCAATTGTAAAGGCGATGTTGAAGCACGTACAAAAGAACTTGAAGGTGAACATGCCAGGGTTAAACAACAACTTGACGAGCTTGAGAGTATCCGGCAAAAACTTATTCCGGGAGCATAATCAGGATATATTTGTTGATGCGTTTTACCTACCCTGAGTTCTTATAAAAACATCCCTTTCACGTCATACTGGCAACAGACCAGAATCCAGATTCTATCAACCCTTCCGGATGCCGGCCTGCGCCGGCATCCGGATAAGAAAAGGCCTGCTCTGCGGTATTTATTATAGCCAAAGCTGATACGCCATATACCCTGCAAAACCAATCACCAGTCCACCGGCCAACTGTCTTGTTCGTGGCTGTTGCAGCCACTTTTGCAAACTCACGCCCGCCATTCCCATGCCGAACATGACGGGTAAGGTTCCGAGACCAAAAAACAACATCAACAATCCACCCTTGAATACACTGCCTGCCGAAGCACTGTAAATCAATGCTGTATATACAAGACCACAGGGGAGCCAGCCCCAGACCATTCCCGCGATTAATGCTGTCGGCATACTACGTATCGGTATAAAACGTCGACCTGTCGGCTCCAGAAAACGCCAAATCCATCCCCCGGCCTTTTCCAGTCTGCTCAAAACAGGCCACCAGCCACCCAGATACAGACCCAATAACAACATAAAAATGATGGCCACAGCCTTGAGAATTGTCTGCGCATGATTGAGTGACACCAGATTAGTCGCAAAGTGGCTCACACTTGCAACCAGCAAGCCTGCGACGATATAACTGAAGATACGTCCAGAGTTATACATTATCATGTAAACAATAACAGGCTTACGCCCGTCGATACCCGGCTGGCAACCCAATGTGAGGGCACCGACAATTCCACCACACATTCCAGCGCAATGAGGGGCTCCCATCAAACCCAGAATAAATGCTGATGCCAGCGTAAATTCATCCATCATGACAAACTAACCGCAATGTTAATTCAGTCTTACACCATATCAAATATTATGCCACTTCACTAACAAAACACGGCTCACTCGCAGCATTGTTTAAAAAATATTTTTTGTTATAAAAAACTTGCTATAAATTTTTCGAGGTGCTATAAAACAACCCAAGAGCTTCTGATATTACATATATATATGTGTAAAACACTCTTTTAACATTACCTTCTGGAGAAAAGAATGGCCACAAAGAAAAAGGCAAAAGCGAAAGCTGCGGCTCCTCGTATCAAAGCAATCAAAGAACCTATG
>Ga0316206_1001041_pt1 | contig 28347 bp, 21 predicted proteins | sample 6monthpyrite_MG_FD_204942 | JGI IMG/M metagenome (GOLD analysis project Ga0316206, IMG submission 204942) | Microbial mat bacterial communities from mineral coupon in-situ incubated in ocean water Damariscotta River, Maine, United States -... | ecosystem: Environmental > Aquatic > Marine >... | reverse complement strand
GATAAAAAAAACGAACAAATAAAAATACAACAATTAAAAGCTGAACAAGCACAAATAAAAGCAAAAGAACGCTTAAACCAAATAAAATATACAATTATTGTTATTATTTTATTGGCTCTGTTTTTAATGCTTTCTGTTTATGCTTTTTTTAAAATTAGAAAATCAAACAAACAACTCAATCAATCTATTGAACAAAAAGAAATTTTGTTGCAAGAAGTGCATCATAGGGTTAAAAATAACCTAACAGTATTAAACAGTTTATTGTATATTCAAGCTGATGAGTCAAATGACAAAGAAACAAAACGTATTCTTAAAGAATGTCAAGGTAGAATTCAATCTATGGCATTGGTTCACCAAAATTTATATGATGTTGATGATGCGTCTGAAGTTAATTTAAATTCTTTTCTTGAACAGTTAATATATGAGTCGCAAGAAATATTCGGTAATCAAAATCTAAAAATAAGTAAGAAAATTGAAACCAATGCTATTCATTTTGACATGAGTTTTACAGTTTTTTTAGGATTAATTTTAAATGAATTAATAACAAATTCTTTTAAATATGCTTTTTCTGATAATGGTGAAAATAAAATGAAAATAGAGTTAAAAAAAGAAGAAAATAAATTTGTTTTAACTTACTCAGATTCAGGCCGTGGGTTACCAAATTATTTTGATTTTAAAAAGAGTTCAGGGTTTGGCTTTAAGTTAATTCAAATTATGATAAATCAAATACGTGGCTCCCTTGATTACTCGAAAAAAAACAATAGTTTTACCATTCAATTTAAAAAGAATTAACACCATGAATATAGTCATTGTTGAAGACGATTTATTGATAGCCGAAATGCTCAAAAGAATGTTGGTAAAGTTAGATTTTTGCGTGTGTGAAATTTTTTCAAGCTATGAAGAAATTGAAAATTATCTAAACCAAAATAATCAAATTGATTTGGTGTTTTTAGATATTAATTTAGAGCAAGATAAAAGCGGAATAGATATTGGAGCTATGCTAACCAATACTTTTAGAATACCATTTATTTATTTAACCTCATATTCAGATCCAAAAACTATAAAATCAGCTTCTAAAACATTGCCAGAAACATATTTAACCAAACCGTTTAACCAAGTTCAATTGTTTTCGGTTCTAGAAATTGTAAAACAAAAATTAGATACTAAAGGCAAATCAATTGTAATAAAGGACGGTTCAAAAAAAATTAAATTGAAAAACTCTGATATTTATTATATTAAAACAGATGGTAATTATATTGAAGTTGTGACCACTAATAATAGATATGTAGCTAGAAATTCATTAGAAAATTTCACACAAACTTTAAATGATAAACATTTTGTTAGAGCCCATAGATCTTATGCTGTAAACATAAAATTAATTGAAAAAATAAAAAATCAATTGATTTATATTAATGAATCTGAAATTCCTTTATCAAGAAAATATAAGGTAAATGTAATAGAATTGTTTGAAAAATTGAACTAAAAAGACTTGTTTTTATCTAAATCATGTCAAACACATACAAAAATATGTCGTTCAGCCCAAAGTTTTAAAATATCGAATTTTTATTATTTTATTTGTTTCAAATTAATTTAAAAATAAAATTATGAAACGATTTTTTACATTATTGGGCATTGGCTTGATATCCTTTTATGGGCAAAGTCAAACTTTAGACCAATTAAACACTGCTTCAACAGGATCAGGTTGGTTAGTTGACTTTGGATCATATCAATCGGTTGGTCAGTCTTTTACCCCTGGAATTACAGGTACTTTAGCTGAAGTCGTAATTTCATTAGATGCTACTAATGGGGTTTACCCTATTATTGCAGGAAATTTCACCCTTTCAATTTTAAATGGAAATGGTTATGGTGGGACTGTTGTGGGGACTGAAACATTTACTATAACAGGAGCTGAAGTGTCAGGTGATTATAGTATTCCAATCACATCAACCATAAGTTTAACAAGTGGTAATTCATACACTTATATTATTGATGAAATATCTGGAACAGGCCGAATTATGATAAATGCAAGTAGTAATACTTATGCTGCTGGAGATTTATATTACAGTGTAGGATCACCAACAGTTGATGCAGGTAGAGATTTTAAGTTTAGAACATATATGAATGTAGCCGGGTCGTGTACCATTGCTGACCAAACCATAAACACTGCAGATTTTTCAGCTATATGTTCTAAAGATACAATTATTGAAATCGCATCTTCAGAAGTAGGTGTAAATTATTTTTTAAGAGACAATGCTAATGATTCAATTATTAGTGGACCAATTACAGGGACCGGTTCTGCACTTCAATTTAATACTGGAAATATTTCTTCAACAACAACATATAATGTAAATGCAACAGGAACAAGTGGTGCGTTAAATTTTGATGGTGTTGATGATTATGTTGATTTAGGAACGTCTCCTAATTTTGACATTCAGAGTGATATAACTGTTGAAACTTGGGTGAAATTTAATACTTATCCAGCAGCAGGAGATTGGTATAGGTTAATTGGTAAAGGGGAGTTTATTGCTAATCGTACTTATGGATTATGGATTAATGATACAGGTGGTTTATTTTGGCAAATGTGGGGAACAACCAACTTGGATTTAACGGGGCCAACTTTAGCTTTAAATACTTGGTATCATGTTGCCGCTACAAGAAGTGGAAATATTTGTGAGATTTTTGTTAATGGTGTATCTGTTGCAAGTACAACATATACAGGGACTCCTAATTTAACAACTCAACCTGCAACCATTGGAGCAGCTGTTGTAATGCATGATTGGTTAGATGGTCAAATGGATGAAGTAAGAATTTGGAATGTTGCTAGAACTGCAACTGAAATTCAAAATAATATGGGAATTTGTTTAACAGGTTCTGAAACTGGACTTGTTGCAAATTATGACTTAAATGATGGTGTTGGAGCTTTAGCAATTGATAAATCAATCAATGGTTTAGATGGTACATTAACCAATGGTCCAACTTGGACAACAGGAAGTTCTAATGTTTATTGTTCTTCATGTGATTTACAATTATCAGCTACTCCAACAATAACAATTACTCCAATAGCCAACCAAACAGTAGCTATTACTGATACAGAGTTGTGCTTTACAAATACAGGAACAACTGTAACTACTGCTTCATCAGAAGTTGGAATTTATTATTATCTAAGAGACAATGATAATGACACAATAGTTGACGGACCAATTGAAGGAACTGGAAGTGGATTAACTTTCAACACTGGTAATTTAATTAACTCTATGGATTATAATATTTATGCTGTTAGCTCAACAAATAATACTGCTCTTATTATGGATGGTGTTAACGAATATGTTTCTACACCAAATGTTGTTCAGGATAATTCTTGGACTTATGAAACATGGGTAAAACCAAATGACATGTCACCAGAGTGGTCTGGGATAATAACTTCAAATAGTGGTATAGGGTCTGGAATGTGGTTTCAATTATCATTATCAAATACTGGTCAATTAAGATGGGAATCAAATTCTCCAAATCTTTTTATTCCTAATATAGGTTCAGTAATAAATGATGATATTTGGCATCATATTGCAGTAACTTGTGATGGCATCAATATTACATTTTATATAGATGGTATTCAAGTTGAGCAGCAACCATATTCTGGTGGAACAATGGATAGGCCTCTTCATGTTATGGCGGAAAGAGTTCCAAATCAATGGGTTGCAGGACAGGTGGATGAAACAATGGTTTGGGATTATGCCAGGGCATCTAATGAAATTTTATCAGACATGACAACATGTTTAAATGGTAGTGAATCAGGTTTATTAATTTATTTTAATTATGAAGATGGTGTTGGTTCAACCGTAACTGATTTGGCTGGTGGCGATCACAATGGTTCTTTAATTAATATGGAAGATAGTGACTGGACTAATAATACAAATTTCATTTTAAATTGCCCTGATTGTGATGTTGAAATGACTCCAACTGTAACTGTAAATATACAAGATGTAACAGGTCCGACTCCAGATGTAACTAATTTACCAGACGTAACCGCAACCTGTGAAGTTACTTCTTTAACGGACCCAACTGCAACCGATAATTGTTCGGCAACAGTTACAGTTACTAATGACGCTACTTTACCGATTACAATGGTTGGAACAACAGTTGTAACTTGGACGTATGATGACGGAAATGGAAATACTTCTACACAAACACAGAATGTAATTGTTTCTGACCCTAATATTGATATTACAACATCAACAAGTGGTTTAACAATCTCAGCTAATAACACAACAGCTACTAGTTACCAATGGTTAGATTGTGGAAACAGTGATGCACCAATTAGTGGTGAAACAAATGCCTCTTATACGGCAACTGTAAATGGAAATTATTCTGTTATTGTAACTGAAGGTAACTGTTCAGACACATCAATGTGTGTTCAAATTTCAGGTGTAGGAATTGATGAATTATCTAACTTAGGTGTAGAAATTTATCCAAATCCGAATAATGGAGAATTTACCATTTCAACAACTCAAAATAATGTATCAATTACAGTTTATGCAATAGATGGAAAAATAATCATTAACAATTTACAAATAACTGAAGCCAATCAATTCATCCACTTAGGTGACATTGAAAGTGGAATTTATTTTGTGAAAGTTAAAAATAACATTAACCAAAAAACAATTCGTTTAGTGATTGAGTAATTTAAAACCGACCAAAACAAACTTAAAAGCCGACTTTAATAGTCGGCTTTTTTGATTTTTAATCCCAATGTAATTTTTATGCTTATATTTATCACAAATCAAAACATTATGAAAAAATTAATATTTGGAAGTTTTATTGCGTTTAGTATTTTTGCCTGTGGTAGCGAATCTTCTGAAGGTGAAGAAAATCATGACGAGTCATCTGAAGGAATGACTGATCAAGAAAAAGATGATGCTGAAGATGCAATTCATGCCTTAGAAGTATTATAATCTAATTTATTTCAAAAACACACAGTCAACTGATTTAAAATATTGAGAACAAAACGTTATCTTTGCAAAAAATAATTTTTTAATGGGCAACAGAACAGAATTAGAAAAACTGGGAGAATTTGGATTGATTAATCACGTCACTAAAGATTTTAAAAACGAACAAAAATCAACTGTAAAAGGTGTTGGTGATGATTGTGCTGTACTTGATAATGGAGATAAATATACGCTCATTACTACCGACATGTTGGTTGAAGGTGTGCATTTTAATTTAATGTATGCCCCTCTTAAACATTTAGGATACAAGGCGGTTGTCGTCAATTTATCTGATATATACGCTATGAACGGTGATGCAACACAAATTACCGTTTCTATTGCAATTTCAAATCGCTTTTCTGTTGAGGCAATTGAAGAGCTATATAAAGGAATTAAAACAGCTTGCGATTTATACAAAGTTGACTTAGTTGGTGGCGATACTACGTCTTCTCAATCTGGATTAGTAATTTCTGTGACGGCAATTGGAGAGGTGAATAAAAATGAAATTGTTTACCGTTCGGGTGCAAAAGAAAATGACTTAATTGTCGTGTCTGGTAATTTAGGTGCTGCCTATATGGGGTTACAAGTTTTAGAACGAGAACGTGCAGTTTATGCCGAAAATCCAAAAATGCAACCTGAATTAGAAGGATTTGACTATATTTTAGAACGTCAGCTTAAACCTGAAGCCCGTAAAGATATTGTTCACTTTTTAAAGGATTTAAGTATCATGCCAACGTCAATGATTGATGTGTCTGATGGCTTAGCTTCTGAATTAATTCATTTGTCTAAAGCATGTGGCTTAGGTATGACAATTTATGACGATAAATTACCAATAGATCAAGAAACTTTTAATGTTGCTCGTGACTTTAACTTAACACCATCTACTTGTGCTCTAAATGGAGGAGAAGATTATGAACTGTTATTTACCATTCCGCAAAAAGATTTTGAAAAAATAAAAGAGAATAAACATTTTGCAATTATTGGACACGTAACCGATAAAAACTGCACCGTAAACATTGTTGAACGCAATGGCACAATTCAAGAAATAAAAGCACAAGGGTTTAACCATTTCACTCAAAAAGAAGATTAAAAAAATAAGCTTAAATTTGTCTTTTTTAAATTAATAAAATTATATGTTTCAAACTTTAGATATTGATTTGTCTTGGCAATCAAACGATTTAATGTCATTTTTGCCAATAGTCGTTTCGTTAGTGTTTTTTGTGATGTACTGGTTTACGGCTCAGTCACCAAAAATTAAAAAATATTTTTACGATAAATATGAGTTTGATGAAGCAGCTTACAAGCACATTTTCTTTACAAAAATATTTGGCTTTGTATTTATGGGAATTATTCCTGTAGTTATTTGTTTAATCTTTTTAGATATTCCATTCGCTAAGTATGGATTAACATTTATTCCTGAAACAACTATGTATTCACTCGCTTGGATATTGGGATTGTCTATATTGGTTATTCCATTGGTTCATTTTAGTGCAAAAAAAGAAAAAAATCTTGCTAATTATCCTCAAGTTCGGTCAAAAATATGGACTAAAAAAATGGTGAGAACAACAGCCCTAGGTTGGTTTTTATATTTATTTGGATATGAATTTTTATTTAGAGGTGTATTATTAATTCCATTAATCGAACCGTTGGGAGTTTGGCCAGCAATTGCCATAAACATTGCCTTATATTCGGCAACACACATTCCAAAAGGGCTTGATGAAACCATAGGTGCAATTCCATTAGGATTAGTTTTATGCCTCTTGACTTTAGCATCTGGCACCATTTGGATTGCATTTTTAGTACATGTAGCAATGGCATGGACTAACTTTTTTACAGCCTTAAAATTCAACCCAGAAACAAATTACGTTAAAAAATGAGTCAGTTTAAAGGGAAAGTAGCTATTGTAACAGGTTCGAGTAGGGGAATCGGAAAAGCAATAGCATTAAAGCTAGCACAAGAGGGATGCAGCATTGTTTTAAACGGACGAAATCAAGAGCGTTTAGATGAGGCCAAAATTGAGGTTGAAAAAATCACTCCGAATGTAATCACTTTTAAATGTGACGTGTCAGATTCAGAAGCATCAAAACAACTTATTGACTCTGCTATAGAAAAATTTGAACGATTAGATATTTTAGTGAATAATGTTGGTGTGTCAAATAGAGGAACTGTTGAAGAAAGTAATCCTGAGGTTTTTAAACGCGTGTTTGAATCTAATGTTTTAGGGTCGGTTAATCCAACTATTCCAGCATTGCCACACATTAAGAAAAACAAAGGCAGTTTAATTTTTATATCTAGCCTAGCAGGCATTAGAGGATTACCAAATCTTGGCGCATATTGCTCGTCAAAAATGGCATTAAGAGCCATAGCTGAAGCGATTAGAATTGAAGAACACGAACACAACATTCATGTGGGGTTAATTTACGTAGGAATTACTGAAATTGAACATAAAAAAGAATCGATTGCAGCAGACGGTACCGCAGTAATATTACAAGACAGAGGAGATAAAAAAGTTCAGTCAATGGAATATGTTGCTAACAAAGTTTTTAAAAATATTCGTAAACGTAAATTTATAACAACACTATCAACCGTTGGAAAATTAAATGCTTTTTTACAGCCCCGCATGCCGTGGTTGGTCGAAAAAATAATTATTAAAGCCAGTAAAAAATTTGAAGAAAGAAGTAAATAATGAAAATTGGAGAAGATTTTAATCCGGTTGAATTTAATCTGTTTGGTTACGATTTAATTGAACCAAATGCCCTAATAGGTGACACATTTATTGCGCTAGTCTCGTTATTTTTTGGATACAAAGTGTATAAAATGAGTCAAAAATCAGCATTTTTTAAAAATTGGAACATCTTTTTTATCGTTTTTGGTATCAGTTTTATTGGTGGTGGATTAGGGCATAGTTTTTTTAACCAATGGGGTGTTGAGGGAAAATATTTTGGTTGGGTAACGTCTATTATAGCTGTTTATTTTATCGAGCAAGCCATGATTTCTATTTATCCAAACAAACAGAAACAATCTACCTTTAAAAAATTGTCATTGTACAAATTTGTTTTGGCAGAAATTTCACTTATTTCAATTTTTATTTTCGCAGATTTAGATGCAAATCCCCAAAAAGGATTATTAGTCCCATCATTAAGTACAGCAATTGGATTTATAACTTGTTTACTTATACTGGGCTTAAAATATCAAAAATCAATTACTCCTTCATTCAAATGGTTATGGATTTCGGTTTTAACCATGATACCATCTGCGGTTTTTCAAGGCATGAAAATCAGCATCCACCCCCTTTTTGACCGTAACGACATGAGTCATATATTATTGGTATTGTCTTTGGTGTTTTATTTTATGGGTGTAAAAGGGTATTATAGACATAGTAAATAATAAAATTAAGCTAAAAGCAAATAAAAAGCGTTGAAACCTTTTAATCTAAACTTATTATAAGTTCACAAACATTAATGTTCAATGCTTTTGCTATAATAACTAATTTCACAACACTTACACCAACAATTCCTTTTTCTATTTTGTATAAATATTGGCGGTCGCTATTTATTTTGTTGGCTAATTCAATTTGAGTTAATTTTTGTTGTAATCTTATTTCGCGAATTTTTAAGCCAATTTTTATTGGTGTTGTTGACTTAATATGTTCAATGTCTTTATCTGTGAGTTCATACATAAAACAAAAGTCTTATTAAAGAAATATAATTTCGTAACCTTAAAATACTACATTATCGAATTTTTTCATATATTTGTCGCAAAATGGTTATAAATAGTTTAAATTTGGGTAACGCTTTTATAAATTAACAATTATGAAATTTTTAAATACCACACACCCTATGAAACAAACAACACTAAAATCAATCTTTACTTTAATTGGTGGTTTGGTATTGTTTACTATTTTATTTACCCAATGCCGTAAAGACAAATCCATTCCATTTTGTGAACAATATCCTGACCAATGTGTATCAATGCATAGAATAAAAGACCATTACTACTTTAAAAAAGGTAGCTGGTGGGTGTATCAAGAGCAAAATACAGGCGCTATTGATTCTCAATGGGTGTCAAAATCTTGGTCTGATGGGTGTAAGTTTGATTTGGTAATTAACACAACTCTTGATGATTATGATTATCACAGATGGACTCATTTATTAACTTTATCAGAAGATTGTGGAATAGTTGAAAAAAGAAAGTTAGCATACATTGAGCGTTCAAAAACAAAGGCTGGTGACTATGTTGGCGGGTCATTTATAGGCATGTTTTATCCAATAGTCGGGGATTCCCTAAATAATTTTGGGGGGGGGGGGTATGGTAGTTCAACCTATTATAGTCAACTTAGAATTAGAAAAATTTCAATTATTTACAAACAATTAAATGTAAATTACATAAATGTTATTGAGATTAGTGATGATTTCAATATTGTTGAAAATAGTCAACCAACTACACACTGGTATGCTGAAGGAGTTGGCTTAATAAAAAAAGAATTAATAGACAGTAATCAGGTATGGTTGCTTACAAAATATAATGTAGAACAATAAATACAATTATGAAAAAAATATTAATAATAAGTTTAGCATTATTCAATTTCAATTTGGCTTATATGCAAACTGATGCTAAAAATCAACAAAAATATTGGAAATTTAGAAATTCATTCCGTCAAGATTTTATTAGAATAGGGCTTAATGATGGTGAAAGCTTGCCTATGGGGCGTAGAGGATTTGGTAAATGTATAGATAATACAAATCCATATGTCAAACAAAAATATGGTCAACTTTATTGGGGAGATGGTGTAATACGACATGGACATTATATTGGATTTTTAGCAACCGAATACCGTTTGTTAAAAAACCAAGGTAAAGATGTTACTGCTGTTTTAAATGAATTGTATTACGCACTTCAAGCTTTTAATCGATTGGATGAGAATGCTGAATATGTAATATCATTAGAAAGGAATAATATACAACCGCAAAATGGTAGTCTCAACGGTTTCTATCTCCGTGATGATATTCCAAAAGATTTTGATGACCATTGGCAAGATGAACCAATTAGAGCTAGAGGGGTGCATGGGCTTTACAATAATAATAATTCTGCTCAAGTTGATAGTGAAAATGATTCTGGAGGGGGTGAATATGACGCTGAAATTGGTCACAATTTTGGATGGAATGAGCCAAGTTTAGATCAAATGTCATCAATGTTAGTAGGGTTAAAAGTTTGTTATAAATTATTAGATGATGGTTTATGGGTACAGCCAACACCCAACGATCCTATTATTGGGTTAAAACAAGAAGTAATTCAAATTACACACCGTATTGTTGATTATGCCAACCAAAATAATTGGTTTTTATTAGATATGTATGGTTTCCCTGTTGAAAATGGAGGGGGAGATTTGGCTTTAACAGCTTATCCTATAGGGTTAATTGGAAATCAGATAACTGGATTAGATTACACTAATACCTTGACAAGACGTACAATTTTAAAATATGCAGAAATCAGAAAGTACTTTAATATTGAAAGCTCAACTGAAAAACAAAATTGGTATGATGATAGTTTAAATTTTCATCAAAGAGATATTGTGGACTATTTACAAAATAATTCTTTTAACGAATGGCAAAATGGTGGTGGACCAAATGATATTCTACTTTTTACTATTTTGATTAATCAAAATTATACATTTGATAGTGATTTATTGAATGATAAATGGGATGATGGTTTATTACTTGCTATTGAATTATTTATAGACTGGAATGCAAATAACGGAGATCATAAATTTGACGATACATTTATTTGGCCAATTAGTAAAATAAGGTTTGATGATATGAACCTCAGAGATTATAACAATACAATTTTAATGAATTTAGGTGTTGCTAGTGAAGTATTTGATACAGCAAATACAAAAATTTGGGAAGATGGTACAAAACATCACCAATTAGCTTTAATTCAATCTTTATTAACTGATACGGTCCCCGTCAACAACCAACAGTTTTATCAAGATTTATTAAATAGCATGCCTGTTTATGGTGCTTTCAAATTTAGAGTTAATGAAACTAATGGTGCTTGGAATGATCCAACAATTATGTCTCAAACTGTTTTCCCAACTGATTGGGGTGGAGAATACCGTTGGACTCATTATGGCGAATCTACAATACCTGATAAAGGAAATGAAGGTCAATATACAGGACTTGATTATATGTATTTACACAATTTATACTATTTAGTATTCCCTGATAATTTGCCAGAATACAAGGAAGATTTTACCTGTATTTGTGATGTGATTGAAAATTCAGACTTGCAAATTAGTAATATTTATCATGCTACTGATACTGCTACTTTTCAATGGGTTGGGCCTTATATAGTAGAAGACTATATTAACAATATTCATATTATTGAAAATCAGATAAGCTATTCTGGAGTACCAGGAGTAGGTGAGCAAATTACTTATTCATATATTTCACAGTCAGATTATGATGCTGTTCAAAATGACTTAGCTCAAAATGGTGGATTTTTGAACGGAATGGTATATGAATTAAGTAACCTACAGCCCTGTGTCCCAAAAGCTTTTTCTAATTTAGGTAACAGTTTAAACACCCAATATGATTTAGCTAATTTACATGATAATTATGCTGCAATGAAAATTTACTTAAACAAATATCAAACAGAACTATTTACAGTACAAAATGGTGGTCAGTTAGACATTGAAAGCAGAATGATTGTTTGTGAGAATCAAATTTTGAATATTGAAAGTGGCGGAACAGTTAACTTAAATGACGGTGAAATTAGAGTAAACACAAATGCCACAGTTTACATAAGTGGAAATTTATTTGTGGCAGAAAACCAAAAATTAATTTTAGAGGATAGTTCTAAATTAGTAATACTTGGTGGAGGAACATTACATAATCAAGGTTATATAGAAGTAAATCCAAATGCCGTTATTGAATACAATGATGGGGCTAATTTAATAATGGATAATACCAATGCTGAAATTCATTTTAAAGGTGGAGATTTATTGGTAAAAGAAAATGCAACGTTTACCTTTACCCACACTAATGGCCCAAGTGGTCAATTAAGATTTTCTAAATGGGGAGAACACATTCATGGTGAGGCAAATTCAAAAATAAGCTTAAGTGGTGATGGATACAATGACGCGTTAATTGTAATTGATGATAATGCCCATTTTTGGAACGATACGCCAGACGATTTAAATTTAATGGTATTTCAGCATGGTAAAGTAGTTTTAGGTGAAAACTCAAAATTTGTAGCTACACAGCGCTTAACAACTTCAAACTTTAACTATATTTCAAACTCAGTTAATAGTGAGGTAATAACATTTGATTTTACAACCATTTCAAGTGCAAATTTTCAAGATGTAAGACTAAATGCAGTTCAAATTTACCGCCCTAATGCTAAATTAATAGTGTTAGGTTCTAATTTTGATTACACAAGCCTTAATACTGATACATATGAAATTGTTAAAGTTGAAGGTAAAAGTTATTCGATTGCAAATTCAACTTTTACAACACAAGGTAGATATATATTAAAAAGTTATAACTTAACTCAAACGTCTTTTGTTTCAAACTGTGTATTTAACGGGGTTACATTTGCACAACAAAACAGAAACGCTATTTTTGATAATTCAAACCATGAATTAATTGTGAAAAACAGTCAATTTAATAACCTTAATTTTTGTGTTGAAAAATTTAATGGGAAACTAAAGCTTAGGTGTAATGAGTTTAATAATTTTTATTATTCTGCTGTTGTTGCAAATGATAATTGCTATTTAGAAATGAGTAGTGTGAATGATGCTGGATATAATAAATTTTATGAAGGCAATTTTAACGACCCTGATGCAAACATTTCTATAAATAATGCACAATTTGTTCAACTTTCTTATGGTCGTAACGCATTTGATGATCATAGTTACCGCTTTATAGACGGTTCGGTTCAAATAAGTTATCAAGCCAAACAATACATTAATGCCCGTAAAAATTTATGGGGAGCATCTAACAATTATATTCCTTCTGCAAACAAATTTAATGTAAATAGCAGTATTACAGGTTTTAATATTGCAGTTAATCGTTCAAACCCTCAGGGTGGTAATTGTGGTCAATATGATGGTAATGTGGGAGCACTTCCAGTTGGTGCTAATGCAAATGCTACTGCATTTATTAATACCCCCAGTTTAGGTCGTATTAAAATGGGATTGGCAATTGAGCAAACCATTAGAAAAACAGAGATATTAGATAATTTGAAAGATGATTTATTGGCATTGGAAATATTTAAAGAAATACTAACCTATGATTATAATCAAATTAATAAGCACACAAGGTGGTATTTATACTATGGATTAGAATATATGAAACAAACTTTACAACACACTTTTGAATCTGGTAAAATATGTAAAGCTGATAATATTGCTTGTTTTCATCCTGGTGTTCAAAATTATGTAGATGCATTAAATTATTTGACACAATCAAATGTTATATCTTCTAATTACCGTAAAATGTTTAATTTAGAAATGGATAAAGCCCATTTATTCCACATGCTAGGTAATAATCAATTAGCACTTGATATTATGTACAATATGGAAAACTGTGGTTTGGATTTTGATGAACAAAAACATTTAAACCATTGGAAGTATCAATTAGAAAAAGAATCAAAAAAAATAAATTATGGTTATCAAGCAGAATTATTAGACACAACTTGGGTAGATACAAATTCGTATTTTCAGCCAACAAATCAAAATTTTGGAAATTTCGGTTCAGAAATCACTAGTCATAGTTCAGTTTCATTTTTTGACTGTAGCAAATCTCGTTCTAATGTGAGTTCTGTTGAAAATACAGAAGTACAGTTAACTATATACCCAAATCCTTCAAATGGTCAATTTAATGTAGAATATTATTTACCAGAAGGTAGTACCGGTGAAATAATAATTTACAGTACAGACGGGAAACAAATTTACCGCACAATGTGCTATGAAGGAAATCAATTTATGCGCATAGATGTTTCAAAAATAGAAAGAGGGATTTACATTTATTCTTATGTAATTGAGGGTGCAGAAAATGTAAGAGGAAAAATAGTAGTGGAATAACTTTGTAATAATAAATGTTTTGAAAGGTCACTTTAAATTTATAAAGTGACCTTTGTTAAAGAAATAATAATTCTTATACCCATTTCACTTTGCGAATTCCGCAAATTTTATATCTTTAAACACATATAATTAACAAAATGGAATCAGCAGACATACAACAAACAATTTTAGACACCATAAAAAGACGCCTGACCGATAAACAAAAACTTTCAGAAGTCATACAAAACGATTTAAATGTAAGTGCAGATGCCGCTTACAGAAGAATAAGAGGTGATGTGGCGTTAACGATTTATGAAACCAAAATTTTAATCGAAAAATATAACATTTCATTTGACATTATTGGGGAATTTAAAAAAAACAAAGTGGTGTTTAATTATAACCCTCTTAGTAAAATTGAGTTCAATTTTGAAGGTTATTTGTCTAATTTACGTGACAATCTTAAAGAAATAAAAAAACTTAAAAACCCACATATTTATATTTCCGTAAATGATACGCCAATTTTGCAGTTGTTTAATTTCCCTCACCTCACCAGATTTAAATTCTTTTTTTGGGCAAAATCATATTTAAGCATTGACACCTATAAAAATAGTAAATTTAAAAGTGAAAAAATTGACCCAAAAGTGTTGCAAATCGGTATTGAAGCACATAATATTTATAATTCAATACCAACAACTGAATTATATTGTCCAGAGGCATTAAGGGGCGTATTACGTCAAATAGAATATTATTACCAAGCCGATTTATTTGAAGACCCAAATTATGTATTGGTTCTTTTAGATAATCTTTTAGAATTGTCAAATCATATTAAACACCAAGCTGAAACAGGGCATAAGTTTGTGTATGGAAACGAGCCTAATGATGCACCTAACACACAATTTAATATGTATTATAATGAAACGTATTTACCAGACAACACTTATTACATTCAACATGATCAAGGTAGCCATACATTTTTTACGCATAATATTATGAATACAATTGCCACATCAGACCCTTTTTATAATAAAGACTCAAAAATGATTTTAGACCGATTAATTGATAATTCAACTTTGATTAGTGTTGCATCTTTTAAAGAACGAAACAAATTCTTTACAGCATTAAATAAAACTATCATTAATTTTAAAAAAAGAATTGAATTAGACTTAGAATCTGATTTTTAATCTATTTTAAAATTCCCCTTTTCTTAAACGGCTTATTTTTTGCGAATACCGCAAATTAAATTTCTACTTGCTTAATTCAATTAATTTTTTAGGGTGAAGTTGACATAAATTTGTACAAAACAAAATACAAATATTATGAAAACTAAAGCAGAAAAATCAATTTTAAATAAGAATACAGTATATTATAAAATACTAGCAATAGTATTTGGATTGTTAGTAACCATTAATGGACATGCACAGGCGCAAAACAAAAAAAGTATTGCAGTTGCAAATCCTTATGTTGAAGGTTTAGATATATCACCACAAACTGCCGCAAAGATGATTCAACTTGAATTGATAAAAATCGATAAATTTTCGGTTTATGATGAATTTGACATGGCAGAAGTATTAAAAAGTGATTCTAAATTTGAAAACGGGTGTTTCGGTATCAATTGCCTGACTGACATGGGGAAAAAAGTGAATGTTGATTATATTATTTCAGGTAGTTTTAATGGGCTGGGAAATCGAATAGCTATTACACTTAAATGGGTTGATGTAGCAAACGGAGAAATTTTCAAAACTGTAGTAAGAGAGTTTGATAACCAAGAAACCGAAATTCAACGCATGGTAAAATTGTTGTTATATGAAATGAATGGCTTAGAAGAAGATGAAATTTTAGCAGAAACTTTGAGGTTTAAAAATGAAAAAATTATTTCAAATGATGTTGGTAAAGTTAGTAATTCTGGACCAAGACTTGGTTATTCAGTTATGACTGGAGATATGTTTGAATTTGCGAAACGTCCAGAAAGCCAAGGCGGTTTGAGTATTTTACCTGCGGTAAGTAATTTAGGATATCAATTTGAAAAACAATATGTTGGAACTGAAATGTTTTCAGCATTAGTTGAGGGAGTGTTTAATGTAACAGGACTTGAGCAGGGATTAATTATACCATCTTTTTCAGTTTTACAAGGATTACGTTTTGGTAGAGCTGGTTGGGAGATTGCATTTGGACCAAGTTTTACTTTCCGAAAAACTTCTAGTGGTTTTTTTGATACCAATAATCAATTTGGAAAAGGGAATAACGCCTATTTTTCTGTTAGAGATTGGGACAATTATGCACGAACAAATGAGAGTTTTTTAGCCGATTCATCAAATTACAATGCATGGGGTGGATATGAATACCCATCTATAGAGGAAGCGAGTAATGGCTCAATTGGTTATACAACAAATTTGGATACTAGAGGGCGTCTTAAATTAACCGCAAATTGGTTGATGGCAGTCGGTAGGACTTTTAAAGCTGGGTCGTTGAATATACCTGTAAATGTTTTTTATTCTTCAAGTAAAAATGGAGGTTTAGCAGGTGTTTCTGTTGGGTTTAATGTCACTCAAAGTAAAAAAAATATTAATGGAAACGGGCAGGCAAAACTCTAAATAACGAAATAAATTGCCCCGTGAAAATCAAAAAGTCAATATGTAAAAGTATTGGCTTTTTTAATAAAAAAAAACGTTTATTAAAAATAATAACTAACTTACACTCAAAATAAATAAGAAAATGAAGTCAGTTTTTTATAGTGTAGTATTGGGATTATTTTTGTTAAGTTGTGAAAATAAAAAATCAACAACGTTTAATAAAGAAACAGGAATTGAAGAAAAAGTGACACCTTTAATTACTGAAATTAAAAGTCCTGCAAACCAAAACAGTTCGGTCTCTAACTTATTTATTGATGAGCAAAACCAAGTTTATTTAACCTGGACAGAGTCTCAAAAAAATCAAAATTCAAAACTTTACTTTTCTACCTTAACTGAAAACACGTGGTCTAACCCCATAAAAGTATCTGAGGGTAATAATTGGGTGGTAAATTGGGCTGATTTTACCTCTTTAACCAAATTTGGTAACAATTTAGTTGCCAATATTTTAGTAGAGTCTAATCCCGAAACTTATGCCTATGATGTAAAGTTAATTTTGAGTAGTGACAATGGCAAAACTTGGGGAGAACCTTTTTTAGCACACACTGATGGTACACAAACAGAACATGGTTTTGTGTCACTTATTCCGATTGACGATATGCATTTTATGGCAGTTTGGTTAGATGGTCGAAAATACGAAACACCAGCAGAAGAAATGACTTTAAGAGCTGCTATTTTTGATGAAAACGGTCAAACAACTCAAGAATTTATTTTAGATAAAAGGGTGTGTGATTGTTGTGGTACTAATGCAGTAATGACTCCAGATGGAATTGCTGTTATTTATAGAAATAGAGACGAAAATGAAATGAGAGATATGTCGATTGTGTATTACCAAAATAATGAATGGACCGAACCAAAATTAATTGCTATTGACAATTGGGAGATTGCCGGTTGCCCTGTAAATGGTCCTGCGATTGACGCCTACGAATCTGATTTGTCAATCGCGTGGTTTACCGCTGCAAACGACACTGGAATAGTTAAATTTGTTTACAATAAAGGATTGGGTGAAGAATTCTCATCACCAATTCAAATTAATGAAAAATCGCCTATTGGACGTGTAGATGTATGCGTAATAAATCAAAACACATCTATGGTAAGTTGGATGGAAGAAGATTCTTTGTCGTCTTATTTAATGATAAGAACCGTAAAAACGGATGGCAGTAATCAACTCGGAAATCCAATTTTAATTACAGAGATGAACGGTGGTCGATCAAGTGGATTCCCAAAAATGGTTAAAAAAGATAACCAGCTCGTAATCACTTGGACAAATGTAGATGAAGAAAAATCTATCAGTACTGTTATTGTCAATTTAAGTGAAGTTGAGTTGTGATTACTCAGAAATTAAAACAAAATTAATAGTCCCTGTTCTGTCGTCTCTTCCATCACGTCCAGGAATACAATTTTTGCCGTAAATTGTTCTTTCTTCATCATTATGATGAATATCTACTCGACAGCCTTTACCTTCTTTACCATAACGACCACCTTTTCCACCATTATTTATAATAATTATTTTGCTCAAATAAGGTTTTACAGCAGCTGTATAATAAATAACCACATCACCACCATCTTCTCCATCTGTTCCATTACCACCATCAATATAATTCCTATTACCATTTTTCCCGTTTTTTCCATTGTACCCACTCACGTCTATAGCTAAAACTCCCTTGTAAATATTAATAGTTGTTGATTTTATTAAATTGTCATTTAAGTCATAAATTTATACTGAAATATATTTTTGATTGCTACATTCATTTGTTTTTAATTCAAGATTTACATAAATGTTTAACGTCTCGGTTTGCGTTAGAAAGTCTTTGACAGTTATATTTTGCTTATTCTGTTTTTCTATTTTAAACGAAAATGTTTTACTTTTACGCACATCATTTGTAAATCCAAATTCAATTTTTAAAACACTATCGCACCTATTCAAATCACCAATTAGTATTGATTTATTGTCTTCTAGCAATTTTCCACCCTCTAAAATCCGTAAAGTAAATGTATCATTACTCATAAAATCAAGATTGACATAGCTTCCTGACTTTAGTTTACCAATAAGACTATACTCAAAAACAGAATTAGATAAACTTTTTTTTGGTAACTACAATTTTCATTTCCTCAATACTATTTTCTATGTCTTAATGGGAATCTCAAATTCAAATTTTTGCCTTTTACCGTAATAATTTTGTATAAATACATGAATAGAAGAATAAGAAATTTCATCATACACTTTTATTGAAAATCCTTTTGAGCTTTTACTGATTAATTTCCCACCTTTAGTCACAACGATTAAAAAATCATTACAGCTATATTTAAAATTTTTGTTTGAATAAAATACTTTACCTCTGTCATTAGTTGTTTTTAAGGTTAAAAAGACTTCTTTTCCTATTGTAAAATCCGATTTATTATAAACCAATTCAACATTTTTAAGGTTAGAATACCCTATTGTAATTTGGAGTACGCAACAATAAACTAAAAGTAATGTGTTTTTCATAGATTTTGGATTTTAATTAGCAAAAAACTACCAAGTTTTATACCGTTTTACAATAGCTTTAGTTTAATCGGTTTAGGAAATGATTTTATATCACAAATAAGTATAAAAATATATCAAGTGACTAATTTAGTTCAAGTCACTTTAAAATTTGTTTGGTATTGCTTACTTTTGTCATGAATGACTAAGTTTAATAAAAAAGAAGAATATTGCCAAGTTTTAAGCCGGTTTTTACCTGTTGGAACAGTTGAGTACGTTGCTGATTTAATCTTAAATTATGGCACTCACTTTAGAATATCAAAAAAACGTAAAACTAAACTGGGAGATTATCGGTCACCGCGAAACGGAAAAGGGCATTGCATTTCTGTAAATGGAGATTTGAATGAATATGCATTTTTAATTACATCTATTCATGAATTTGCGCACTTAACTACGTTTAATAAATTTGGTCACAAAGTTGCGCCACATGGTTTGCAATGGAAACATGAATTTAAACTGCTATTTAATCCCATTTTTGAACTGACCGAATTACCAGAAGATGTGACTTTAGCAATGACAAATTATTTAAAAAATGCCAAAGCTTCATCTTGTACAGATGACAAATTAAGCCGTGTTTTAAAACTTTACGACAAAAATAACAACGCCCTTTTAGTAGAACATTTAAAAATAGGTGACAAATTTAAACTCAAGGGTAAAACATTTGTTAAAGGTAAAAAATTAAGAAAATATTACCTTTGCCAAGATCTAAATTCTGGTAGAGATTACCGTGTTTTAGGATTGGCTGAGTTGGATTCAACCCATCAAGAATCAAAATAACCTAGGTTTATATACTTTTAGACTTATTTAGTTTTTTTTACAAAATTGTAAGCAACTTTAAAGCTAAATGTACGCCCTTTTGAATAAGATGAAAAAACGTAATCTTGATTTTTAAATGCGTAAGTATTCAAGTATTTAGAATCTAATAAATTGGTTGCGCTAAACTTAAAAGTAAAATTATTGACTTTTTTACTAATGTTCATACCTAATAATGGTCTTGCTTGTTGATACACATTTGGTGTTGCTCCAATAGTTACAACCGAAATTTGTTTACCATTTACACCAAAATTAATATTAGCATTAATTCCGTTTTTACGGTTTTTATAAGTCACAAAAGCATTAATAATAAATGGAGATTGCCCAAACATTTCTCTTGTATTTTTTGCCGTTGGGTTTTGAGATTGAATCACCACAAATTCTTTTTCAGGTACAGACACAATTGACTTAACAAAAGTAAAATTACCGCCAACTCTTAGGTTACTTACAAAATCACTTCCCTTTAATTGTTTACTAAATTCTAACTCGGCACCATATACTTTGGCTTGATCTACATTTTTCCATGTTAACTCAGCATTTGATGCTTCTGGATTAAAAGCACGTTCAATTGGGTTTGTAAAGTTTTTAGCAAATAACCCTACCGAAATATTTTCGCGGTAAGTTGGATAAAACTCTAATCTTAAGTCAATATTGTCAACTAATGTTCTTTTTAAATCAGGATTACCAACAAATACATTTCCACCTACAAAATCAAAACTTGAAAAAGGAGCCAATTCTCTAAAAGAAGGTCTTGCTAAAGTTCTAGAATAGCCAAATCTTAGTTTTAAGGTGTCTTTTATAATCGAATAGGTGGTGTTTAAAGATGGTAATACATCTAAATTATTTAAGCTTCCTGCTTTGTCATTTGGATTCATACTTTTTGCAAAAATATAACTTTGCTCAACTCTTGCCCCAACTCTTACTTCAAATTTTTCTCCAATTTCTAAATCAGTCATAGCATAGGCTGCCATGTTGGTTTCAATTCCTGTATAATTATTTCTTTTTTCGCTTGCATTTTGAACATAAATAAACCCATTTGTATAGTCGCCACTGTTAAAATTTTGATCGGCAACATAACTGTTTGCATTACCTGTATAGTTAATACTTGGACCTGATTGTGTCACAAAATCATAACGGTTTTCAGTAAAAGTTCGGTATTTATTTAAGTAATACCCTCCTACTTTAATTACATTATTGGTTTCTTTTTCGGTAAATAAGTTAAACGGAATTGTAAAATCAACTTTAGTGTTTAAGTTTGATTCGGTCATTAATCTTGAAAATTGAGATGGGTCAGAATATAATGCTGGTTGTAAATCATATAATGTATCTGAATCAGAATTTAAGGTGTAATCATTTGTGAAAAATTTTAGCTCAGGTGTTTTTTGTACCGACATGGTATAAGAACCAATCCAGTCTATTTTAATCATGTTATCCATATTGGTTTCTTCACCAAATACTAAATAATGACTCCCTTTTAATTGAATATTACTTAACTCTCGTTGTTGGTAATATAAAGTTCTAGTTTGAAAATATAAATCACTTGCATCTGCATAATTATTTCCTTCTAAATAACGTGTTGATGTAATTCCATTTTGAAAACGATTAACAATTAAACTCATGGTGTTTCTTTCGTTCATTTGTAAAGACAAATTCCCTAAAGTTCCCCAAATTACATTTTCTGTTCCTCTGCTGTCTGTTAAGCTTAATTCTGGATTTAAGCTAGTGTTTTCGTCAAAATTACCTGTTAATTTATAACGACCCTGCATGCCATTATCGTAGTAATTAAATGATTTTTTATAAGATGAACCAATCACAAACCCTAATTTTGGATATGCATTATTGTCATTTAATTGTATGGTATTACCAACTGAAAAAGTATAAGATGAATTTAAGCCAGATGTTTTTTGAATGGGCTCAAACTGACGTCCAAAAGTTTTACCATATTCATTTAATTTTTGATCATCCATACCTGGTGTTGGAAAATCATCAACCGACAAATTGGCAACGTTAGCAGGTAACTCTCTTTGAGACGCTCCTAATCCAAATAAATCAAGTGATGAACTATTTTGACCTAAAAAGTTTTTATTAAAAGACGATTGGGGGTTGAATCCTATTTTAGTTGAAAAATAAAGTGTGAATTTTTCAGGAAAAGCTTTTGTATTAATATTTACCAATCCACCAGTAAAACTAGCAGGTAAATCAGGTGAAAATGATTTATAAACGGTAATGTTTTGAAGCAATGAAGAAGGGAATAAATCCATTTGCACCGAATTTCTGTTAGGATCTAATCCGGGAATATCAGCTCCGTTTAGCAATGTTTTACTGTATCTATCAGATAATCCTCTTACATATACATATTTACCGCCTTCAACCGTTGCACCTGGTACTTGTTTAACAGCATCAGCTGCCGTTGAAACATTTTTGTCGTTCATTTCTTCTTTTCCTATACCATCTGTAACTGTTTTTGCTTCTTTTTCGGCAGACAATGTAGCCACAGCAGAAGTTGTTGAACGAGTTGACTTAACTACAACTACATCTAATTCACCAAATACTTTTAAAGAAAAATCAACGGTAACGGTTTCGTTTTCTTTAACCTCTACTTCAACAGAATCAGTATCATAACCAACAAAAGAACATTTAATTATATGTTTTCCTGGTTGAATAGGTAATTTATAGCCGCCTTCAAAATCAGCCAAAGTGATACTTTGTTTATTTGCATCAAATATTTTAGCTCTAAAAATCAATTCTTGGGTTTGACTATCTTTTACATTACCAACAATATAAGATGTTTGGGCGTAGCTCAAAAATTGAACAAAAAATAGAATGACTGCGAATTTTAATTTCATTTGTTTAATCATTTATGATACTGCAAAGAAACGCTAACAAGGTAAAGCCCAAATTACTGCAATGTTAACTTTATGTTAAATAAAAAAGAGGCAGCAGATAAACTGCCACCTCTTAAATGTTTTTATTAATTGTCCTAAGCTATTTAGGATATTATTTTATTGAAACAATAAAGTCCAACCTGCTGCCCAATTTGAACCTGCTGGATCAAATGCACCTTGATAAGTTGTTGTTGTAAACCAGCTATCAGTGGGTGTTGATGCACCCGACACATTTCCGGCATTACTTGGTACCGGATTTAATGGTGACAATACAATACCTGGATCAGCTACGGCATTATTATTTGTTGCAAATGATGCTTGAAAGTTTGCTGTTTCGCCCGCGTCAGTTACTCCTGTTGCAAATGAGATTGTAAATAAATCAGCTGCAGTTGCTGTTGCTCCAGTCGTTACAACATCAAAAAACACATTGTTAGCGATTTTTAATTCTCCAGCAACAAATCTTGCATAAGCATCTTGACCTGAACCTAATTTTTCAACATCAATTCCTTTCCCTTGATTTAAAAATATTGAGTTAAAATATTCTCCACCAGCATTATCTCTAAAAGTTAGCATTCTTTTTGCATTTGTGACGCTACCTCCAATATAAGTAGCATTATAGAAAAAAGGATGCGCATAAGGTGCTCCATCTTCAGGAGTTGTTCCTCCGTCATGCTCACCCATTCTGTCTCCAGCGTTAACATCTTGATATGCTAAAACAAACTGAACTTTTCCTCTAAATCCTTCATCATAATCAAAGCAATCATCAGCACAATAAGAAATTACAATGTTTTTTATTTGAGGTGTTCCTCCAAAACATTCAATTCCGTCATCTGCATTAGAAATGATTTCAATGTGTTCTATAGTTGTTCCACTACCAACTCCACCTAAAGTTAAACCATTTATTTCATTTCCAGCTCCAATATCTGTTCCACCATGTCTAATTGAAATGTATTGTAAAGTCCCTGAATTATCAGCATCATTACTTCCGCCATATAACCCACGTGTTTCACTTGTTGGTATCCCTTCAATTGCAGATTCTCCTGGAGATGAATTTAATTGCGCACCTCCTAAAACAATTAAACCACCCCATAATCCACGTGCATTTAATGCAACCGAACCAGCTAAATCATCAGCTTCTGCTGTGAAAATAATTGGATTAGTAGCAGTACCAGCAGCATTAATCTTAGCGCCCTTTGATACAACCAAAGCAGATGCATTTTCACCTTGTCCAGCTTTTCCTTTAATAACTGTTCCAGGCTCAATTGTTAAAGTTTGACCTGCGTTTACGAAAACTAATTTATTTAGAATCCAAACTTTATCAGCAGTTAAAGTCATTGTTCCAATCCCATTTCCTTTATCGGTTATGGTTACGTTTTCCACGCCATTTACTGTTGTTGATGTAAACTCTGTTGCAGTTAAATCATAAGTACACGGATTTTTTTTATCTTCTTTTTCAGCAGCCGAATTATAATTAGTTGCTGTTGGGTCTGTACACCCTTTCTTTTTACATGATACTGTTACTACGCCTAAAGACATTAATGTAACAAATAATAGATTTCTTGTTTTCATTTCTTTTGTTAAAAATTTATATCACAAAGGTAAGTAGGCATCATTGTTTTAAAGTTTAGAAAATATTAAGTTTATATTAAAGATTAGATAGATTTTAAAAAAAAGCATAACGTTTACATAATATTCAGTTAACCTTTGTTACGTTACTTTGTAATACTTAAAAAAGAGAGATGCAAAAAGAAAAAATACTATTGGTAGATGATGATGAAGATATTTTAGAAATGCTAAAATATATATTAATTGGAGCAGATTATGAGGTATTTACAGCATCAAATGGAATAGACGGATTAGCTTTAGCAAAAAAAATAGTTCCAGATTTAATCATTTTAGATGTGATGATGCCTCAAATGGATGGGGTTGAAACATGTATTAAGCTGCGTGAAGATGAAAGTTTAAATCAGACTATCATCACATTTTTGTCGGCAAGAGCTGAAGACTATTCTCATATTGCAGGTTTAGAAGCCGGTGCTGATGACTATATTTATAAGCCTATTAAACCCCGATTATTAATTACACGTGTAAAAACTCTTTTAAAGCGTAAACATTCAAACAGTGGCGTTTCAAAAAACAGTGTTGATGGTATTGTGATTGACAAAGACAAATATGTTGTTTTGGTGAATGATGAAAAATTTCATTTCCCTAAAAAAGAATTTGAGTTATTAGACCTTTTAGTTTCAAATCCTGAACATGTATTTACACGAGAAGAAATTATGAATAAAGTTTGGGGTCATGATGCCGTAGTTGGTGACCGTACAATTGATGTTCACATTCGAAAACTCCGTGAAAAAATTGGAGACAATTACATTAAAACAATTAAGGGTGTAGGCTATAAGTTGATTGATTGATTTCTACCTCACTAACCTGAGTTCAAACAAACAAAGAGATTAATTATATTTTTAAAATTGATTTTAGACAATTAAAAAAGCCTACTCATTTTGAGTAGGTTTTTTTAAAATTTGATTGTGTCCCGTCATGAAATAGAGATTAATCTACATTATCGTGTAAAAAAGAGTTGTTTGTTTTTAACTCAATTTTTGTTTGACCATTTTCTGTTTTTTCGTTTACAGAAAACCGACTTAAGTTATCTTCAGAAGAATGTTCAACTTCATCAAATTTAATATCTCTTCTTTTATAAGCAGGTTCTTTTTCTAAATCAGTAATACCACTTGAGTTTTTTAATTTAGACGTATAAGATTGAATACGCTCCATTCTTTCTTTCGCTCTTGCTTGTTGTTCTTCAGCAGATAAAACTCTTTTAGGGTTCGTGCTTAAATTTTCTAATTCAATTTTTTCTTCAGAATCATCCGTCAAATAATGACGAACTACTTCTTCATTTTCTTTAACTTCAGATACTGATTCTTTAGATTTTTCAGTAGAATCGCTAGAAAAAGACCAATTTATTTCGGTTTGCTCTGTATTTTCTTCTTTAACCTTTAAATAAGGTTCAGCAATTTCATCTTCAATCTGAAGCTCATTATTTTCAACTGAATTATTCCATTCATTTGTTGTTTCAATTGGAGATTCAATTGGAACAGTTACAGGTTTAACCTCTGTATCTTCTAATTTATGAATTGTTGTTTCCGCTTCTTTTTCAAATCCAGTCACAGGTATTGAATGAAAACCAGTTGCAATTAAAGTCACATTAATCGCATCTCCTAATGTTTCATCATAAGCGTGTCCAAAAATCACATCAGCAGTTGATCCAGCTGCATCTTGAATAAAATCGGTAATTTCTCCCATTTCATCCATAGAAATTTCTTTTTCTCCGTAAGTTAAGTTTAGTAGTACATACCTAGCACCTTCAATATTATTGTCATTTAATAATGGTGAAGACAATGCGTTAGTCACACAATCAATGGCTCTATTGTCACCTTCTGCAGTAGCTGACCCCATAATTGCTGCACCACTGTCCTTCATTACAGTACTTACATCATTAAAATCAACATTAATAATTCCAGTTACAGAAATCACTTCAGCGATTCCTTTAGCTGCAGTTGCTAAAACATCATCAGCTTTTGCAAATGCATTTCCTAGAGTTAAATTACCAAACATCTCACGTAATCTGTCATTATTAATCACTAAAAGCGTATCAACACAACCTCTTAAAGTATCTAAACCATCTTCAGCTTGTTGTTTTCTTTTACGACCTTCAAACGAGAACGGTACAGTTACAATACCAACTGTTAAAATCCCCATTTCTTTAGCTACTTTTGCAATTACAGGAGCGGCACCAGTTCCAGTTCCACCACCCATTCCTGCAGTGATAAAAACCATTTTAGTATTTACACCTAATAACTCTCTAATTTCATCAACATTTTCAATAGCTGCATTTTTTCCAATTTCAGGAATTGCTCCAGCACCCCTACCTTCAGTTAAGCTTGCACCTAATTGAATTTTATGTGGCACTGTACTTACATCCAATGCTTGTTGATCTGTATTACAAATGATGAAATCAACTCCTTTGATACCTTCATTATACATGTGTGTTACGGCATTTCCTCCGCCACCCCCAACACCAATTACTTTGATGATTGACGATTGATCTTTTTGCATATCAAATTCCATATCTATTTATTTTTTAATGGAGACGTAGCGGTACTACGTCTTTACTTACTTATTTGAGACGTAGTGGTACTACGTCTTTACTTGTTGCGAGAGGAGTAGTACACTCCTCATGAGACTTAGTGGTACTAAGCCTACCTTTAATCTTCTTCTTCAAACCAGGCTTTACCTTTCACCATCAGTTTTTCAAAAAATCCACCTTTTGTTTTTGTAGAGTGATTTTTAGCTGATGCTTCATTTTTAACACTTGCTTTTTTTGTGTTACTTTGAAACCCTTTAATCACTAACCCTATACCTGTTGAGTACATTGGACTTGTAATGTTATCAATTTTAGTTGTTGGTGCTAAATGTTCGTTTGGAAAACCAATTCTAGTATCCATTCCTGTTAAGAACTCAAACAATTGAGTTACATGTTTTAATTGCGCTCCACCGCCAGTAACTACAATTCCGCATGTTAAATCTTTTTCATAGCCAGAATTTCTAATTTCATGGTAAACGTGTTCAATAATCTCTTCCATTCTAGCTTGAATAATCCCTGCTAAAGTTTTTAAAGATATTTCTTTTGGGTCTCTACCTCTCGGAGTAGGTACACAAACAACTTCATTATCTTGACTTTCGCTTTGCAATGCTGAACCATATTTAACTTTTAGTTGTTCGGCATATTTTTTCATGATTCTACAACCCTGCTTTAAGTCATCAGTAATTACGTTACCTCCAAATGGAATAACGGCAGTATGTCTAATAATTCCATCTTGAAAAATTGCTACATCTGTAGTTCCACCACCTATATCAACTAAAACGACACCAGCTTCTTTTTCTTCCTCAGACAAAACAGCTTCAGATGATGCTAATGGTTCAAGTACCATTTCATCAACAAGTAGCCCTACTTTGTCCACACATTTAGTGATATTTTTAGCGGCACCTACATTACCTGTAATAATATGAAAATTAGCTTCTAGTCTAATTCCAGACATTCCAATTGGATCTTTAATACCCTGTTCGTTATCTACAATGTATTCTTGTGGAATAACATGAATTATTTCTTCACCTGGTTGCATCACGAGTTTATACATGTCTTCAATTAAATTATCAATATCTAATTGCGACACTTCATTTTCTAAACTTTCGCGCATCAACATACCTCTATGTTGCAAAGACGAAATATGCTGACCAGCGATTCCAACATTAACTAATTTAATGTTTAATTCACCTTCAATTCTACTTTCGGCTTCTTCAATCGCATTTTTAATGGATTGAACTGTTTTTTCGATATTAGAAACTACACCACGAGAAACCCCTACACTTTCGGATTTCCCCATTG
>Ga0316206_1001040_pt1 | contig 28349 bp, 26 predicted proteins | sample 6monthpyrite_MG_FD_204942 | JGI IMG/M metagenome (GOLD analysis project Ga0316206, IMG submission 204942) | Microbial mat bacterial communities from mineral coupon in-situ incubated in ocean water Damariscotta River, Maine, United States -... | ecosystem: Environmental > Aquatic > Marine >... | reverse complement strand
AATGCCGCTCTTCCCCGATCATGGCCTCACCGGAACTAAAGGCTGTCAAACCCTCGTGCGGATGAGCTCCACGCTCCCGATCGCCGCCAGTGACTGAGCTCACGCCTCCCGTGCGACCGGAACGAGGTGATTATGCGCCAGGGTTAGCGGGGCGAGGATAACATCACTCAAAATTCGTCATCCTGACTCAGGTCGAGGGCCTCGATTTCATAGGCTCCGCACGTGTCACCTCTGGGTCCGGGCTGGAGTTTACCCTCGCGCAGGCGGGGGCCAGGATGACGTGGGATAATTGGCAGAGGGCGGGGATAATGCGACGACAGCGCGCCGTGCAAGGCTCACCCCAGCCTCGCATCAATCACCATGAAGGTCGGATGCGTCATGCCTTGGGCGTATTTCCTGGGGTTTTTGGCCTTGAGGGCCTCAATTGGCCGGGTCTCGTGCAGGCCTTGCAGCGAAAAACCGGCGGCGAGGATCGGGTTGATAATCTCTTCGAACGATCTGTAATAATCCGGCACGATCACGGGCTCACTTGTGAAACCCCGCCATGAAGCCTCGCAATAATGCACGCCGAAGGCCGTCTCTGGCTTGAACCATTGGTAAGACCCCATCGGATGTTGCACGGAGATGACCAGGCGGCCCCGGGCGGTCAGGACGCGCCTGAATTCGGCGAGTGGAATGCTCCAGTCACGCACATAATCGAGGGCGAGCGACGCGACCACCAGGTCGAAGCCTTCATCATCCAGCATGGGGAGCGGCTCGCCCATATCGGCCACGAAGAGATTGGCCCGATCCCCCAGCCGTTCCGAAGCGATGCGAAGCATGGCGGGGCTGAGATCAAAAGCCGAGACGGAGGCCGCGCCGCCCTCAAGCAGGTCACGGGAGAGAAATCCGGGACCACATCCGGCATCGAGGACCCGCAGGCCCTGCGCCGAACCTAAGACGGAGCGAATGGCCGGATGCTCATTATAGCCGTTTTCAGCCTTGGTCTCGGCCTTGGCCGCATAGGCTTCGGCAAGCGCTTCATAGGCTTCCAGAGCTATTGGAGGGTTGTTTGTCATCCGGCCTTTTAGCGGACGGTCTCAGGACAGACAATCGGAGCGCTGGGTCTGCCAGCACGGCGCTGGCGCCCATTCGCGCTCGCCGGCGGCTGTTTGGCTACCGGAGACGCCGGGCCTTCTTGCGCTCGAGAAAGCGCGCCAGAAGCGCGGTATTGCGGCGATTGGCCTTGAAGGCGACGTCGAAGATATCGCCGATGACCGGGATGGCGCCGATCACCAGGTCGAGCGTGGTATTGATCAGCATGCGAGCGAGCACATGCAGCGGGGCGCCGAGCCCGGCGGCGCGTGCGATCAGATAGAAGGCCGGCGCCAGCATTGCCAGATCGCCGAGGCCGGGGACGAGACCGACCAGTCCGTCAATCCCGAAACGAATCGAGGTGCCCGGAATGCGAAACCGGGTGTCGAGCCAGTCGGCGAGCGTTTCCAGCCGCGCCAGTTCGCGCTCACCATCCTCACGGTTGGCTGCGTCGCGGGCCATATCATCGTCGTCATGCATTGATCGTCATCCGCTTCATCGTCTGGCGATAATCCATACGGCGTGCAGCACGCCCGGGACATAACCCAGCAGGGTCAGCAGTATATTGATCCAGAATTGCAGGCCAATCCCGACCTGGAGAAAGACGCCAAGCGGCGGCAGCAGGATTGAGAGGATGATGCGAATGACGTCCATGGATGCTCCGGTCTGATCGGGGGGGGGCGTGACGGAGTATGGATTCGAAACGAGGCGAAAATTCGCCTGCCCTGCCTATTGCCCACGCCGATGCCAGGCCGGCAGGACCAGTCGCCGCCAGGCGAGGGCGAGCCCGGTCCAGACCAGGAAGAGCGCGGCCAGGGATCCCAGCCCGGCGAGGGTTTGTCCCCACCAGCCATAGACCTCTCCGGTGTGCAGGAAGCGCAGATAGATCCGGGCCCGGCGGGCCGGAGTCTGGGTTTGCGCCGTCATGACATCGGTCAGCAGGCTGCCATCGCGGTGATCGAAGGTGAGCAGGCGCTTGCGGTCATATTGCGCGCCATTGCCGGTGTCGACGGTCAACTCGACCAGCGGCGTCTGCGGCGTTGCTGGCAGGGCAATGGAGATGGTCCGCCAATGATCGTCGACCAGGCGGGCAGTATCGAGCATAAGCTGTAGATTTGCGGTCTGGTCGGGTGCCACGATTTCCTGGCTGGCGGCGTCGGCTTCGCTGCGACCCGAAGGGCCGGCCAGCGCCGCCGGGCCGTCGCCATAGGCGCGTTCAACCAGGCTCGCCGCCCATGGGTAGGAAATCACGACGCCGGAGATCACCACTGCCAGCAGCGGTATCAGGGCCCAGATGCCGAATACATGGTGCCAGTTGTAATCGCGGGCCTTGGCGCTGGGCAGACTGCCGCGGAACAACAGATTGAGTTTGACGAAGGACCAGCGCCACGCCTTGGGCCACCACAGATAAAAACCACTGACCAGGATGAAGAGGAAGGCGAGATTGGCGGCGCTTGTGATCGCCGCGCCGGTCTCGCGCGCCTCGCCGCTCATCGCCAGATAGCGGTGCAGGCTGGTGATGGCGCGGAAGAAATCGCGCGCCGGGCCGGCGGCGCTTTCAATCGTTTCGCCGCTATAGGGGTCGATCAGTGTCGTGCGCCCGCGGCCGGCATTGAGCTCGACCGGGCGGGCGGCGTCGCGGTGATAGACCAGAGACAGTCGCGCCTGGCTTGCACTTTCCCCGGCCATCAAGGCCAGTTCATCAGCCGTCAGCTGGTCGCCGCTGATTGAGGCGGGGCTCAGCCGGGCCACGGCCATTCCCAGCATTTGCCGTTCATAGGTCAGCAGGACGCCGGTGGCTGACAACAGGAAGATGATCAGGCCGGCAGTGACGCCGACGCTGAGATGGGACCAGAAAATGATACGGCGAAAGGACAAGCTCGGCTCCGGGCGATGCGGCGATTGGAGTCTGTACGTGCAGCGATTGAAATTCTGTCGCAAGCCTGTCCGGCAGGGCTGTATTTGGGCATGTAGGCCGTCTTCAACTGTCGTCGTGTTCAACTGTGGTCGGGTTCAAGTGCGGTCGGCGCCCCGCGTTGCGACGCATCCCGTCACTGTCTGTTTTGCCGACCGATGACTGGGGGGCTAGGGGGCCGGCCGGGCCCGAAACGCCGCAGGCCCGCCCCCTCCTCTGGCATGAGGAGCGGGCGGGCCTCCGGTATGATCGAAATGACTGCGGGTCTTGCTAGTAGCGGCCGCCGGCGCGACGCTTGGTTTCCGGTGCGGCACCGCCATTGGTCGCCAGCAAATGCTTGGCAATGGCTTCGACGATCTTCAGATCGCAATCCTCATCGGCATTGACGTAGAGATTGCCGCCGAGGATGGCCGCAGCCGATTCCGGCGCGTCGATCGCAGTCGTGGTGTGATCGGACAGCAGGCTGGCACTGCCGGCCAGGGCAATGACCGGCTTTTCCGCGGCCAGGAAGAGCTTGATCAGTGCGTGCGCACTGGCGTCGAGCAGCATGGCCCCTTCGAGCAGGACCAGCGCTTCATAATCGCCCGCATCCAGCTCTGCCGTGGTTTCTGTGATGGCGAAATTCAGTTCGAACGGGCCATTATAGCCACGCAATGCGGCTTGCTGGTCGGAGACAAGTGTCAGGCGCCGGTTGTGGCGTCCGAACGTTTCCGAGGCGTCCTGCAATTGCTGGATATTGACTTTTTCGGCGGCGAAAGCGGCGATGCGGTTGGGGCGTTGGCCATGATTCATAAGTGGAACAATCTCCTCGTGACGGTTGAGTCCGGTGGGCGGAATGAGTGGAAAATCAACGCGATTGAATAAAGAATTTGCGAGAAAAAGCAAGAGATACAGGTGTGTTTAAAATAATCTTCGACCGAAAGTCGGGAAATAATACTGAAGCTTATTCAAATTCACCGCATGAATTCAGCGAGGCATCGGTGATCTCGATTTACCGTTCTCCAGTGTTTTTCAATCGACGCCGGGAGTGTGTTTTCAATTGCTTCTAACAGGCGGCAGCATAACGCGCAGCAGCACGCAGGCTGGTCTTGAGACGCGCCCGTCGATTCTCGCCCGTTTCCCGCTAAAAATCACGTATCGCGCTCGATATCGGGATCACTATCCTGATCGCTCATCGGGTTGAGATCGGCGGCGGCCATGCTGGTCGCATTGCTGGGCGCGAAATCGCCCTTGTCGACATCTGGCACCTGGCGCATGCCGGCGCGCCGGTAGAGCATTGCCGCCGCGAGGATGAACAGGCCGGCGGCCGCGAAGGTGAACAATCCGCTCACCCCGGTGAGGCTCATCACGCCGCCCGCCAGCGTCGGACCAAGCATGGAGCCGGTGGCCCAGAGCATCAAGATTCCGGACATCATATTGGCGGACTGGCCCGGCTCCGCCCTGTCTGCGGCGTGGGCGACGGCAACGCCGTAAAAGGACAGCGATCCGGCGCCCCAGACGGCGGCCAGGGCGAACACTGCCGGCAAGGGCAGCTGCAATCCAAACAGCGCCAACAGAACGGCAGCCAGGCCGCTGACGGCCGCCAGCACGGCGATGACGATGCGTCGGTCCATATGGTCGGAGACAATGCCGGCCGGCCATTGCGACAACACCGCACCGCCGATCATTGCGGCATTGAACATTGCCGCCATGCCGGCTGCTGAACCCGGCGACAGATCGGTGACGAAGACGGCGTAGAGCTGCAAGACCGCACCATTGACGATGCCGGCGATGAAGGCGGCAATCACCGCCGAAGGCGCCGTGTCCCACAGCCGCAAGGGCCCGAAGGGCTCGGCGCTGGGCGCGGGTGGTTCGGCCCGGCGCGTCGCGGAGACGGGGATCAGGCTGGCGGTGAACAGCGCGCTGACGATCAGGAAGGCGGCGGCACTGCCGGGTGTGGCAAGGGCGGCGAGAAAGGGGCCGGCCATGAAGCCCAGTTTCGAGGTGACCAGATAGAAGCCGAGCACGGCGCCGCGGCGCGCGGCGGGCGCAGCGCCGGCGATCCAGCTTTCACCGGAGGCCAGCAGGCCGGCAGCGCACAGGCCAATCAGGGCCTGCATCAACATCCACCAGGCGGGGTGGGCGCTGATATAAAGCGCCGCCGCCGCCAGCGAGCCGCCGGCGGCGAAGGCTGCGAACGCCCGTATATGGCCGATCTGGCGAATTTCTGCCGGTGCGATCCGGGCACCGACCACGAAACCGAGGGCGTAGCTGGAGGCGATGGCGCCGATTATCCAGGTCGGAGCCCCCTGGGCAAGCAGGGTCAGTGGGCCGACCACGGAGATGGCACCTGTCGCGGCCTGCAACAGCGTCAACGCTGCAACAATCGCCGTGATATTGCGATATTCGTCGATCAGATTTCTGTCTTCGCTCGGTGCAGTCATCGCCAGCGGCTCCTTGCGCGCATTGCCCTGGTTCGCTGCCTCACCGGGATCGGGGACGGGCATTGATTCCCGTTTGGCACGATCCGGGGGCAGACCACAATCGCGCTCATGTGGTCGGCCGAGACTGGTCCAGTCCACCCCTCTGCGCGAGCGTGTGAGTCATGATTAATTCAACTCACCGAAATTTAACGGCTCCTCGGGTCTAATCGTCGCACGACACGGGAGAACTCGCCATTCTTTGGAACCGCCTCGACAGGATGATCGGCGTCGATGCCACGACCGGCTTCGACCGCATGATCCGGTATCGCGTCGCCCTGGCGTTCACCGTCACCATGGTCGCGACCGCGCTGATCAATGTCGCCATTCTCGCCCTGTCCGGCGAGGGCAGGCCCGGCATGGCCACGCTTGGGCTGGCCTCGGGCCTTGTTTATGCGGCGATCGGTGTGATCGGACTGAAACTGCGTCGCCCGAACTTGACCATCGCGCTGGTGCTGGCAGCGACACTGATGACGCTGATCGGCGCTGTCTGGGGCAATCGGGGCGGATTTCCACCCGCCATGATCTACCTGCCCAGCATTGCATTGAGCGTCTATGTCGCCTGGGGTGTTCGGGCGGCGGCGGCTGCGGGCGCTGTCCTCGTCTCGCTACTGGTCATGGTCGTGATCGCCAGCCAGCGGCTCGCCGGCACGCCGCTTGAGCTCATCCCGGTCGAGCTTGTGATGGTGCTGGCCATTATCACCGGCTTCGCCAGCTTGTGGGTCGTCTTCCTCGGCTCGACCTTCCGATCAGCGATGCATGCGGCCAATGCCGATCTTGAAAACGCCAATGAACGTCTGAAGAGTGCCTTGATAGCGGCCGAGGTTGCCAATCACTCAAAATCCGAATTTCTCGCCATGATGAGTCATGAAATCCGCACGCCACTCAATGGGGTGTTGGGCATGACCCGGGTCATGCAGGGCGATGGAGCCCTGACCGAGCGGCAGTCTCACAGCCTCGCCGTGATCAATGAGTCCGGGGAAAATCTGTTGGAATTGCTCAATGACATACTCGACCTGTCGAAGATCGAGGCCGATGCGGTGGCGATCGAGGCGATCGAGCTGGATATCGTGGCGCTGGCCGCCAGCGTCACCGGTCACTGGCAATTGCAGAGCGAAGCCAAGGGGCTGACTCTCACCCTCGCCGAGCATGACATTGCGGTTCCCCTTCTGCTCGGCGATCCGATCCGGATTCGGCAAATTCTCAATAATCTGCTTGGAAACGCTGTCAAATTCACCAGTTCCGGGCGAATTTCAGTTGAGCTGTCGCAATCCCCGGCGGACGCCAACGGGCGCATAGAGACAGTGGTGGCGGTGACCGATACCGGCGAGGGCATTGCCGACGACAAGCTCGCAACCATTTTCAATGCCTTCAGCCAGGCTGACAGTTCGACCACCCGAAAATTTGGCGGGACCGGGCTGGGGCTGGCGATCTGCCGCAAGCTCGCCGACCGCATGGGCGGCCGGCTCAGCGTCGAAAGCCAGGCCGGAATCGGTTCGCGCTTTACGTTTGCGCTGCGCTCGCAGCCCGGTGATGGCAGCATGCGTGCCAAGGTCGAAACCATCGCGCTGCCCTTGCGGCCGGGCCGGCCGGTCGCAATCCTGGCGGTCGATGATGTGCGAACCAATCAGCTGGTCCTGGCGGCCATGCTTGGCCAGGCCGTGCTCGGCGAGGAAATCACAATTGATTGCGCCAGCAGCGGTGCCGAAGCGCTCGCCGCGACGACGGTGAAAACCTATGACGTCATCCTGATGGACATTCAGATGCCGGAGATGGACGGCTATATGGCACTCCGCCGGCTGCGTGAGAATCCGGCGATGGCGATGGTGCCGGTCATCGCCGTGACAGCGCTGACTTCCGGGCTCGATCGCCGCAAGATCGCCGCCGCCGGATTTTGCGACTATCTCGCCAAGCCGTACGAGCTTGCCACGTTGCGCCAAGCCCTGGCGCCGCATCTCGGGCCGACCGGGGCCGAGCCTGACAAGCGCCTGGCTGCCGGCGGGCACTAGCCGCCAGCGCGCCGTCAGATTTCCGCGACGATGATTTGCGGCCCACCGGCCTTGATCGCAGCAATAAGCGCGGCGTCGAATTCGCCTGCGGTCCGGGCGCGGCAGCCGGGCACGCCGAAACCCTCCGCCAGCTTGACCCAGTCCATTTTCGGATTGTCGAGCGAGAGCATTTGCTGTGCCGCCGGTCCTGGCTCGCCGGCGCCGACGCGGGCCAGTTCGAAATTGAGCACCAGATAGGAATGATTGGCGAAGACGATATTGATCACGTTCAGCTTTTCGCGCGCCTGCGTCCACAGGGCCTGAAGCGTGTAGGCCGCGGCACCATCGCCGCACAGGGCGAAGACCTGGCGCTCCGGGCAGGCAAGCGCCGCGCCGACCGCTTGCGGCATGCCGGCGCCGATCGCACCGCCGGTCAGGCAGAGCCAGTCGTGCTTGGGACCGTTATCCGTCCACGGAAACACGCCCATGCCCGAGGTCGTGGCGTCGTCGCACAACACTGAATTCTCCGGCATGTGGCGCGCCATGGAGATGCCGACATAACCAGGATTGAGGGGCTCATCGGGGAAGATTTTCGGCATTTGCGCGCGTTCCGGCGCGGGCATGGGCGCGGCCGGGCCAAGACGGTCGGCGAGCGCATTCATCGCTGCAATGATGTCGTCAGCGGGACCACCCAGGGTGAGGGTCTGCGCGCCTTCTGGGGCGAACTGACCGGGATCGCCAGGATAGGCGAAGAAGGCCACGGGGGCCTTGGTGCCGGCGATCAGCAATAGATCGCAATCGGCCAATTCCTGGATCGCCTCGCCGCCGAGATAGCTCAGGCGCTTTGGCGAGACACGGCCATGACCGCGCGCGATCCGGGGCACGAATGTATCCATGAAGAGCCGGGCACCACTGGCCGCGGCGATGCGCGAGGCCGCCTCGAGGCCGCCCTCCAGACAGGCTTCATTGCCAAGAAACAATATTGGTGACTTCGCGCCGCGCAACGCCGTCACCGCCGCGTCGATGGCCGCATCACCGACCGGGCGCAGTGGCGGCAGGGCTACCGCCTCGATCACGTCCGGCTCCTGATCCGACCAGGCGCAATCGGCGGGCAGGATCAGGCTGGCGACGCCACGCTCGGGTCCATAGGACTGGCGTACAGCCTCGACCGCCATACTCGATACTTCGGATGCGAGCTTTACTGTGCCAACCCAGCGCGACATGGGCGCACACACGCCGGCGACATCACTGGTCAGGGGGGCATCGAGCGCGGCGTGGGCGACGGCATGATCGCCGACGATATTGACCACCGGCGCAAAGGCGCGCCGCGCATTGTGCAGATTGGCGAGGCCATTGCCGACGCCAGGGCCGAGATGCAGCAGGGTGCAGGCAGGCTTGCCGGCCATTCGGGCATAACCATCGGCCGCCCCGGTCGCGACGCCCTCAAACAGGCACAGCACGGATTTCATGCCCTCGACGCGGTCGAGCGCCGCGACCATGTGCATTTCCGAAGTCCCCGGATTGGTGAAACAGACCTCGACGCCCTGATTGATCAGGGTGCGGACCAGGCTTTCGGCAGCAAACATGGTGGAATCTTTCGCTTGAGAGGGATCAGAGGGGCGGGCGGCGGACGAAGTCGGGACCCAGCTCGCTCAGACGCGCCACCCCGGTCAGGGCCAGATCGCGCTGCAGGCTGGTCGTGAGGAATTCCAGGGCATGGCGCACACCGGCTTCACCGGCGGCCCCGAGGCCGTAAAGATAGGGTCGGCCGATGGCGACGGCGCGCGCCCCGAGCGCCAGCGCCTTGACGATGTCGGTGCCGCGGCGAATGCCGCCATCGAGGATTACCTCGGCCTGGCGACCGACGGCATTGACGATGTCGGGCAGGGCATCAATCGTCGCGGTTGAGCCGTCGAGCTGGCGTCCGCCATGATTTGAGACCCAGACCGCATCGGCGCCGATATCGACGCAGCGGCGCGCATCATCGGGACGGACAATACCCTTGATCGCAAAGGGTCCGCCCCAAATCTGTTTCATCCAGCGCGCATCTTCCCAGCTGACCGTCTGGTCAAACTGACGGTTGATATAGCCCATGATGCCGTCGCCGCCCGGATTGAAATCGGCGAAATTGGCCGGGGTGATCTTCGGCGTGGTCAGCATGTCGAACAGATAGCTGGGGCGAGCCAGAACCTGGGCCACTGTCTTGGCATTGATTTTCGGCGGTACGGTGAAGGCATTGCGCAGGTCGCGCTCGCGATTGCCGGCAATGGGCACATCAACGGTCAGGATCAAGCCGGTAAACCCGGCCGCCTTGGCGCGTTCGAGCGAAGCTTCGACGATGGCGCGGTCTTTCCAGACATAGACCTGGAACCATTTCGGGCCGGGCGTTTCCGCCGCGATGGCCTCAATGGAGGTCGAGCCGAGCGTCGAGAGGCAATAGATCAGGCCTCTGCCATCGGCGGCACGCGCCACGGCGGTCTCGCCGCCGCGCGGATGGAAGAGGCGCTGGGCAGCGGTGGGTGTGACGATGATCGGCGCGGCACAGGGTGAACCCATCACCGTGGTTGTCATGTCGATGCTGGATATATCGACCAGGGCTTTCCAGTTCAGCGCATAGGCGTCATAGCGCGAGCAATTGGCCCGCAGAGTCACCTCATCATCGGCACCGCCATCGATATAGTCGAACACCATGCGCGGCAGGCGCTTTTTCGCAAGCGCGCGCAAATCGTCGATATTGTGGACGGAATTGAGACCGGTCATGGATTGAGCCTTGCCTTCACCGGGCGCGCGGTCAAGCGACGCGATGACGCAGATACCCGGGTTCGGCCGGGACCCGATTTGAAATCCCCGGTTTCATTCGCAGGTAACGCTCGTCTGGCATAGTGGAGGCATGGCGCCGACTGACCTAGAGATGAGCCATACAGGCGGCGGGCGGCCGCGCAATCTCCAGGGCGGTATTCAATGTCATTCCTGCGTATTTTCGTGGCGGGCGGCCTTGCGGCGGCGATGTTCAGCGTCGCTCCGGCGGCAGCTTACGGCCCCGAGGGCCACCGCATTGTCTGCGACCTCGCCTATCGCTATCTCAGCGATGATGCGCGCGTGGAAGTCGACCGGCTGATCGCGCTGGATCCGCAATTCGAGCATTTCCGCGATGTCTGTTCCTGGGCTGACGAAGTACGCGGCACGACTCATCAATTCACCCGCCCCTGGCACTATATCAATCAGAGCCGCAATGACCCGCAGGTCGATGCCGAGGATTGCGCCGAGGATGGCTGCATTACCGAGGCCATCAGCCTGCATGCGGGTGTCTTCCTGGATCGGGCCCGCAGTGATGATGAGCGCCTCGAAGCGCTTAAATTCCTCGCCCACTGGCTCGGCGATATCCACCAGCCGATGCATGTCTCGATCGAGGGCGATCGCGGCGGTAATGATATCGACGTGCTGTGGCGCGGCGAACGTCACACCAATCTTCACCGCGTCTGGGATAGCGAAATCATTCTCGACTATATGAGCGAGCAATGGGGCTGGGCGCCGGAAGCGACGCGCTGGTCCTATTTCGCCGACGAGCTGGCCTCGGAAATCCCGTTAAATGGGGTCGAGATTATCACCCCGCTCGACCCGATTGCCTGGGCACAGGAAAGCCATGATATCGTCCGCTCACGCGATTTTGCCTATTACTGGGCCCGCGCCGAGCAGCCGATTGCGCCGGGCGATGCCTATTACCAGCGCGGTTTGCGCATCAGCCGCCAGGAATTGAAACAGGGCGGCGTTCGCCTTGCCGGTCTGCTCAATGATCTGGTCGCCGAACGCCAGCTCGCGGCCCTCGCCGGTGGGGCGGTGCCGGTCGCGCTCGACGACTAGGCCGGACCTGTTGCCGGCGACGCCACAGCGATTTTTCCGGTCACCGCTCTGTTGCCGCTTGTCGCGGTGTATTCACAATGGTTAACATGCCTCCCGGCGAGCTCCTTTAGAAGGTGCCGCAGCCTCCGGGGGGAGATGTGTTGGATTTCAGCGACCAGACCATAGTCATTGGCGTCGTCATGGCGGCCCTGATCGTGGTGTTGTTGATCGTGATCTCCACGATGTGGGCCATGCGCCGCCGGCATGTCTCGGACGAGCATCACATCACTGAATTGCGCCAGAAGCGGGCTGCGGTCTATCAGGAAGCCAAGGCAGCCTATCGCCGCTATCGCGCCAAATTCGAAAAATCCGATACGCTGCTGATCGAGTTCATTCATGATCTGGGCGATGGCTTTATTGGCCGCGACAGTGCCCCGCAGCAGATCGTGTTCGATGAGGCGTTCGACGCCATCGCGCTGATCCGCCAGGCCAAACCACACTGGAAAATCGTCATCGTCCTGCATACGCTCGGCGGTTATGCGCGTCCGGCACACATGATTGCGCTGGCGATCAAGGAGCATTTGCGCAAGACGCGGCACAATTCGAAGCGCGATCCGCATGTCGTCGCCTATGTGCCCTATGTTGCGATGTCCGGCGGCGCAATGATCGCGCTTGCCGCCGAAAAAGTGGCGATGGACCCGACCGCGTCGCTGGGCCCGATCGATACCATTTATGGCGGCTTCCCGACCGAGACCTATCGCGACCTGCTTGAACAGAAGGGCCCGCTGGCGACCCAGGACGTATTGGTCATGCTGGCGCATGAGGCGGAGAAATATGACCGCTATGCCGATCGCATCGCCCGCGAAATCGTCCACGCCAATCACAAGGCCGAAGGCAAGGGGGAGGACTTCCTTGCCGATTATCTGTCCGCAGGAAAGCTCTCGCATAGCGAGGCCATCTTGCCGGCCGAGGCGGAGAGGCTCGGGATCAATGTATCGAAGAAAATACCGCCCGAGATCTATGGCCTGGTCGATGCCCGCATCCGGATGATCCATACCCGGCTGGAATATGAGGAGCGTCAGGTCGCCAATCCGGATTCTCCGACGGGCGAGGGCGAAGATGCGGACAAGGCGATCGACCGCGTCATCCGCGAAAGCCTCGGCGGCGGGATCCGGATGTGAGCCGGCGCGGCGCTGCATTCGAGGCTTGAACCGGCCTTGCCGAAGCCCAATTACAGGGATTGCAATCAGGGATATCCGGCATGAGCAACAAGTCCGAACTTTACGCGGATGTCCGCAAACAGATCGCCGCGGTGATCGCCGGCGAGACCAGCGTGACCGCGCGCTATGCGACGGCCTCCTGCCTGCTGCGTGAGGCCTTCGGGACGCGCTTTTTCTGGACCGGCTTCTATGTCGTCGACCCGCTCAAGCCGACCGAGCTGGTGGTCGGACCCTATCAGGGCACGCTGGGCTGTTTGCGCATTCCCTTTGGTCGCGGCGTCTGCGGTGCCGCCGCCGCGACGGGCCAGACCCAGCTGGTCGCCGACGTCCACGCCTTTGCCGGCCATATCGCCTGCGACAGCCGCTCCAACTCGGAGATCGTCGTGCCGGTGTTTGATCGCGATGGCGCGCTGGTGGCGGTGCTCGATATCGATTCAACGGAAGTCGGTGCCTTCGATCTTGAGGACCAGGCCGGGCTTGAGGCGATTTGCGGTGATTTGCTGACGGTTTGAACGGCGGGCGAAATCTCTTCGACGAATTGAGGTTTGGGCCGCGCGACGGCGATGAGGCTAGTTCGCGGCCTCGCCAGCTGCTGGCGCGGCGAGGATCTCCATCACAAACTGAATTCTGAGGTTTTGCGTAATCTCAACCGGTTCCAAAGCCACGTCGAATTCAATCCTGGAGTTTCTGGCCATGCCGAGAGGCGGCCCTTCAAACTGGGCAGTCTCCAGGATTGCAAGGTCTGGGAAAAGATCTCCTCCGTCACCGGCCACCACGGCATGAACGCCGGTGACGCGCATGCCCAATGACGCAGCAATCGCGTCCGCCTGTTGCCGAGCTGAAGCAACCGCGCTTGCCATTGCCTGTTGTTCCGCCGCCGCGGTGTCGCGAACGAAAAAACGGTGCAGGAGTACATTTGTCGCGCCTGACTCGCTGGCAAGACTGGCTGCGTTGCCCGCAACTTCGGCTGGAGAACCCTGGAATTGTCCAACAATATTGAGTCGGTAGCCGGATATCACACACTCTGATCGTTGACTTCGGTATCCTGTGCAATCGGGCTCGGAATAGCGTGGTACAACTTCCAGCCCTGAGGTGGTGAGCTGAGCCCAGCTGAGCCCGTCCAGCGCGGGCAGCGATGCATTGACGTCGCTCAAGAGGTCCGAGGCCTCCTGCAGCACTAGGCCCCGGTCATCGCCGCTCACTTCAATCTCGAAGGTAAGCGCAAAGGCATCGGGCAGGACTTGAACGGAACCGGACCCTTGGACGGTGATGACGTCGGAGCGGTCATCCGCGCTGCAGGCGGCGAGAAAGCCGCAGGCCAGCGCCGCCATGCATTTCACCAGATGTTTCATGACGCATCCCCCACCGTTCATTGCAAAGCTCAGAACGTATCAATCACTGGTAGCAAGTGATTGTCCAGCGGAAGGAATTGGGTGGCGGCTCCTGTAGCTTGGGGCAAGGGGGCCGCCACCCGACCCGCTATTGGGGAGCGGGATTATGTTGCGTCGCGGCTAGCGAGCGACGATTTCGACCCGTCGGTTGACGGCGCGGCCGGCGTCTGAGGCATTGGTCGCCTCCGGTGCCAGAGGGCCGACCCCTCGAGCTTGTAACCGGCCTGCATCGACCTGATGGTTCTCGACGAGGGCGCGGACCACAGAGGCGGCACGCCGTTCCGACAGCGAGAGATTATAGGCCAGGGCGCCGGTCATGTCGGTGTGTCCGACGACATAGAGTGACAGGTCCGGACGGGCGAGCAGCAGGTCGCGCAGCGCAATCAGCGCATCCACCGACTCCGGCAGGAGTTCATCGTCATTATGGGCGAAGAGCAGCCCGTCAACGCGAACATGGCCGTCTGCATCAAGGCCGGAAGCCAGCGCCTCAGCAGTGATCGCAACCAGCCCTGTGTCCATCTCATTGGTTTCGACGATATCGATCGAGGTGCCGTGGCGGCCGACGCCAAGAGCGAGATAGGCCGTCCGGCCATCATAGCTCAGACGCCCGACCGCATAGCGTGAATTGCCGCCATTTATCGCGGTCATGCCATTGGCGTTATTGTAGGCATTGCGCGTTGAACCGGTGAAACATTCGCCATCGCCGGCACAGCTCCAGATCTCTTCAAATCCGGCCGCATCGAGGGCTTGCCGGTAATTGGCGTAGATTTCCAGCTCCGAGCGTTCGTCGGGATTGTCATAATACAACCGCGTGACCCGGCCCTCGACGGGCTCGGTGATCGTCGTGCGCGTGTCGAAATCAAAGCCGGTGATCATCATATAGCGGTCATAATCGGCGTATTCGCCGCCGCCCAGGCTGGAGCCTTCATAGGGCGTGACCAGCGGGTGGCCCGTCACTTCGGTTTGCGCCGCAGCCTGCGCGGTGCAGGTGAGTGCGAAAATCATGGCTGAAAGGGCAAGGTTTTTCACAACCATCTCCTTTTGGGCTAGGGCGCCTGACAAAGGCTGATATCGACGAATTCCTGCGCCGGTGCATGGTAGCAATGGGTGATGACATTATCAGTCTCGGCGGCCTCGAACACGGCATTGCTGGCGTCCAGTTTCACTTCGATCAGCGCATATTCGTAGAAGCCGTCATTGTCCGGGCCGTCATTCCATTGCTCCGCCCATTCGCCCGCAAAGACGTCGCCGGCACCGAGCAGATTGGCATTCCGGTTGAGCGCCGCGGTGGCATTAATGGCGATGTCGGGGATTTCAATGATGGCCGGGTTTGACCAGGCGTCTTCGCCACTGCCGCGCCGACCCGGGCCTTCATTGATCCGGAACTCGACCGTGGCGGGACAATCCTTCCGGGCGCGATAGTCGCGCGAGCCGGCATTCTCGACGAGAATATGATTGCGCAACCTGTTCAGGGTCAGCGTTCCGGCACCATTGGCCCGGTTCTCCGTACGCAAGGCCTGGTCGAAGCTGAGCGGGCCGGGTGTGGGCGGCATCTGCCCGAAGCGGAATTCAACGCGACCGGACAAGGCCTGGGTCATCAACCCACAGGGTGCTTCCGCAATGGTGATTTCCCGGTCCTCGAGATCGGTGTCCGGCAGATCGCCGCGCCGCGGTGGAACCTCATCGATCACTTCGTCACCGGCATCGGAGGTGCCATCATCTTCAGCAGGGGGAGCCAATTCCACCGGCGGTGGATCGAGGCCCTCGATCTGGATGACGCCGTTTTCGGAACCGCCATCATCGTAGAGGATCAGCAGGCCGACGGGATTGGAATGAACCGGTGCGGGAATCATGATCCCGGTCATGCCGGCGGGCCCCGAAACACTTTGCTGGTGGATGGTGCGCCATTGGTTGGCGGTCGTAAAGCCACGGAACTGGACGCGGAATTCGCGATTGCTCTGGCAGTCGGGGTCAGCGAAGGCCGGGATTGATGTGACCGACCAACGGCCCTGCGCGTTGCTTCGCGTGGCGGGCCAATTGGGCTGATTCCACCATCCGCCCTGGGTGCGCGCCTGGACGCGGACATCGAGATTGGCGGCGGGCCAGGTTTGGCCTGGTAAAGTTCCAGCTCCGTGCAGCACGCCTTCCAGGCGGCCATGAACCTCCCAACGGCAATTCGCTTCCGCAGCCGAAGTGAAGCTGGTCGCGAGGACCAGAATCAGCACCAGTGCACCGTATCGCATCGCGCTCTCCCGTTCTTGAGCGTTCCATGATATGTTCGTTGAAAATTAATTCAATGAAAATAGTTTCAGAAAACGGATTCGGGTGATTTGAGGTTCGGGTTTGACCAGCTCTCGTAAGGAAAAGAAGGATGCCACGCGGCACAAGTTGATCGGCGCGGGGGCGAAAGTTTTTGCCGCCGATGGCGTTCAAGGCGCGCGAATCGCGGATATCGCGCGTGAAGCGGGAGTCGCGATCGGCACGCTTTATACCCATTTTGCCGACAAGGACGCCCTGTTCATCGAATTGATGCGCGCCGGCAAGGTCAGCGTTATCGAGGGGCTCATCCAGGCCCGGGAAACCTCCAATACGCGGGCCGGACGCGACCGCGCCGCCATGGAGGGCGTTGTCGCCTTCGCCCAGATCTACGGATCGTTTTTCCGGCTTCTGCTGGCGCGTGGTTCCGGCGATCCGATGCAGCGCGAAGTCGTCGATGCGATCACCGATTTGCGGGTCGCCGAACTCATTGAGGGGCAGGCAGAAGGTTGGGCGCGGCGCGATCTTGATCCGCAAGCGGCGGCGCGTTGCGAGGTCGGTGCGGTGTTTCATCTGCTCGATTGGTGGATCGACAATCCCGACCGGTTCACACCCGACCAGCTGGTCGAGCAGCTCTGTATCGTCCGGCGCTTTGGCGTTGAAGGCGCCGGGGCGCTGATTGACGGTGGCGGCAGCTTGCCGCCCCTGACGGCTGCGGGCAGCATGGTGTCATGACACAGCAGGCCCGCATTCGTCTCGACGACCATGAGATCGCCTATTCGCTGCTGCGCACCAGCCGCCGTACGATCGGCTTTGTGATCAATAAGGATGGTCTGACCGTGACGGCGCCGCAGCGCGTTGGAGTGCGCGAAGTCGAGGGCGCGCTGCAAGAGAAGTCACACTGGATTTTGAGCAAGCTTGCCGCCTGGGCCGAACGGCCACACCAGCGCGAACTGGCCTATGAGAGCGGCGAAATCCTGCCCTGGCTGGGTGGTGAGTTGAGGCTTCAAGTCGAGCCGCGCGGGATTCGCACGACGCTGCGCCGTGAGGGCGACCGGGTTCTGGTCACGGTCGATCCGCAGGCCGGCGGCGAGTTGCGGCGACGCGCCATCGCCGCGGCGCTGATGCGTCATTACAAGCGCGAGGGTGAGCAATTCATGCGGCCGCGTGTCGAAGCCTTTGCGGCGCAGCTCGAGCGGCCAGTGCGCAAGGTCGTCATCCGCGACCAGAAGCGCCGCTGGGGATCATGTGCGCCCGATGGCACAATCCGCCTCAATTGGCGTTTGATGGGGTTCCCCGAAATTCTGGTGGATTATGTCTGCGCCCACGAGGCGGCGCATCTGGTCGAGGCCAATCATTCACCGGCTTTCTGGCGGACCGTTGAGCGTCTGATGCCCGACTGGCGGGTTCATCGGGCGGAGATGCGGCGGGCGGCCGAGCTTTGGACCTGGTCATAGGTCAGCAAATGGGGCGTGTTGTATGTCGTACTTTCGTTCATCTTCGTTAACCAACTGGTTAGTTCATGAAACTATGCTTGCGGCAGGGGGAGCGGCCAATGCCAGATGATTTTGCTTACACACTCAGCATGGTTTCGAATGACAAGGTGCTGTCGATACAACTCCATGGCGGCTGTCATCTTGAGGCGTCTCTGGTCTCGCTACATGCGCTCGCAACAACATTGATCAACAATCCGATTGAAGGCTTGCTGGTTGACTATAGCCGGTATGCCCTGACCTATGAAATGGATGAGTTTTCACAGATTGCGGATGTGTATTGCACCGAATTCCCCGAAACGTTTCCGGTTGCCTTCGTCTACAAGGAAAGCCAGGTCGGGCGCGCCATCTATATGACGCGGCGGCTTGAGGAAACCGGTCGGCCGAGCCGCGCATTTGAGTCGGCGGAACTGGCCGTGACCTGGCTTGAAGCCCAGCTCGTTGCGCGCGACATGCCGACCACCGGTGAGGCTGATCAGCCCAATTCGGCCCTGGGTGCAGCCGGCTGATCTCGGCCCTTTGACTGGCTATGTCGATCGCTTGCGCCGGGGCCCGCGCCGACTTCACCAAACACTCCCTCCGCCGTCACCGCAGGGAGTGGTGAAGGGAATTCGCCGGTGGGGCGCCGCCAGCGCAATGACAGCGGCCATCAAACTCTGCTAGCGTTCGCATGGCTGCGGCGGCGGGCTGTCGCAAAGGGGGAAGTCATGATGCTGCGTCGTCTCACGCAACACATCCGTGAGCAAAACTGGTTTGCGGTGGTGCTCGATTTCCTGATCGTGGTGCTGGGCGTCTTCCTCGGCTTCCAGGCCACACTTTGGCAGGGCGCTCTGGCGGAGCGCGAGCGCGAGGGCATGTTGCTCGAGCGGCTCGGCGAGGACTTGCTGGCGCTGCAGCAGGTCAATGAGGCGGTGGCGGGACAGCGTGAGGCGATGAATGCGCAATTCGACCGCGCGATCGAGTTTATCCGCGACGCAGACCCGGCGGAGGCGAATGCCGAAGCCTGGCAACAGGCCGTCTCGCCGGTGTTGGGCTATCCAGACCCGGTGACTGAATTTGCGATCTATGACGAGATCAAGTCGACCGCCGGATTCTCCCTGCTCAGTGATGACGAACTGCGGCACGAGTTGAGTGGTTTCGGCCAGTGGCTCGATAATTCGAAGCTGGCACTGGGCGTGAGTGGGGACTCCTATGGCAGTGCCTGGGAGCGAATTCACCGGCATCTGGTCACGGCACAGGAATACCCCGACCTGGTCGCGGCAATGCCGCTCGAACAGCGCGCGACATTGATGGCGGACGTGCAGATGATGCGCACTTTGGCCTTTTTCGCGTCCTTCAAGGCGGCGGACATCGGCCTGCGGGCAGGGGAGTTGATTGCCTTGCTCCCCGAGGCGGCGCAGCCGCACCGGCCGGCAGATCTGGATTAGCCTTCGCGCGCAGCCGGATGGTCAACCGGGGCATGGTCCTGGTTCAAAGAAGCAGGTCCGTGTCCCGCTTCGCGTGGAGCGCGATCACCTAACCAGGTCGGGACACGGACCGGCAAAGCCGGACCTTGTCCCGGCCGCGCGAATATTATCTGCCTCGCCGCTCTGGCAATCGCACCGCACCGCCCCCATCTGAGAAAAAGACACGATCTGCTGGATCCTCTCCCATCTGACCCCTTGCGCTGCAGCCGCGTTGCCCAATGCCCGCGTCTCGGCTAAAGGGAGGCCAGCTTTTACCCCCTTTACCGAAGAGACCGTCCGCCCATGTCCGCCTATCAATACGTCTATCATATGGACAAGCTGTCCAAGACCTATCCCGGTGCCTCCAAGCCCGTGTTCGAAAACATCTCGCTCCATTTCCTGCCCGACGCCAAAATCGGTGTCGTCGGCGTCAATGGTTCGGGTAAATCCACCCTGCTGAAGATCATGGCCGGGATGGATACCGAATTCGGCGGCGAATCCTGGGCCGAGAAGGGCGTGCGCGTCGGTTATCTGGCGCAGGAGCCGCATCTCGACGACAGCAAGACCGTCTGGGAGAACGTCATCGAAGGCTCGGCGTCCAAGAAGCTGATCGATGATTTCAATGCCGTCTCGATGAAGCTCGCGGAGGATTATTCCGACGAGCTGATGGAAGAGATGAATACGCTGCAGGAAAAGATCGACGCCGCCGATGCCTGGGACATTGATTCCAAGATCGAAATGGCAATGGACGCGCTGCGTTGCGCGCCGGCGGATTGGGGCGTCAAGGATCTCTCCGGTGGTGAACGCCGCCGCGTTGCCTTGTGCCGCCTGCTGCTGTCCGAGCCGCACATGCTTCTGCTCGATGAGCCAACCAATCACCTCGACGCCGAGTCGGTTGCCTGGCTGCAGCATTATCTCGAAAAATTCGCCGGCGCTGTTCTGGTCGTGACCCACGACCGTTACTTCCTCGATTCCATCACCACCTGGACGCTCGAACTCGATCGTGGCCGCGGCGTGCCCTATGAGGGCGGTTACTCGTCCTGGCTGGAGCAGAAGACCAAGCGCATGGGCCAGGAAGGCCGTGAGAAATCCGCCAAGGAACGTGCACTCGCCCGCGAGCTGGACTGGATCCGCTCCTCGCCGAAAGCGCGTCAGGCCAAGTCCAAGGCGCGTATTCGCTCCTATGAGCAATTGCGCGAGACGGCTGAACGCGCCGATGTCTCGCACGCCACGATCAATATCCCGCCAGGCCCGCGTCTCGGCGGCGTGGTGGTTGAAGTCGATGCCCTGAAAAAGGGTTATGGCGACAAGCTGCTGATCGACGGGCTCGAATTCAAACTTCCACCGGGCGGTGTCGTCGGCGTGATCGGCCCCAATGGTGCCGGTAAATCGACCTTGTTCCGCATGATTATCGGCCAGGAACAGCCCGATGAAGGCTCGATCCGTCTCGGCGAGACCGTCAAGCTGGGCTATGTCGACCAGTCGCGTGACAAGCTCGATCCGAAGAAAACCGTCTGGGAAGAAATCTCCGAGGGCAATGACATCCTCACGCTCGGCAATCGCGAAGTGCCAAGCCGCGCCTATGTCGGTGCCTTCAACTTCAAGGGTGGCGATCAGCAGAAGAAGGTCGGCCTGCTCTCCGGCGGTGAACGCAATCGCGTCCACCTCGCCAAAATGCTGAAAGAGGGCGGCAATCTCCTCCTCCTCGATGAGCCAACCAATGATCTCGACGTCGAAACCCTCTCGGCCCTCGAAGAAGCCCTGGAAATGTATCCCGGCTGCGCCGTGGTTATCTCCCACGACCGCTTTTTCCTCGACCGCATCGCCACCCACATCCTCGCCTTTGAAGGCGATAGCCATGTGGAATGGTTTGAAGGCTCCTTCTCCGATTATCTCGAAGACAAGAAGCGCCGTCTCGGTGCCGATGCCGACATCCCGCACCGGATCAAATTCCAGAAATTTGGTCGGTAGATCGCGAATCCGTCTGCAGCATGAAGTCGAGGGCCTGGCGTTTACGCCGGGCCCTTCTCATATTTGCGAGGGAGTGTGAACTTTGTTACTAGGTGGCGCTGGCAGGAGAAGGTGGAGGGTAAGGGTCTTCACCATTTGCTCTTGCGATGGCTGGGTCCATGAATGTCACAAGGTCGGTAATCTCGGCGACCATGATTCCGGCCAAGCGTAATTTTGTAATCGCTTCAGCGGACGTAAACGGGCTCGCGTCAAAGGTACCTGTCGGTCTCCCATATGTGTACAAGCGATCGACCCGTGCGTTAATGATCGCCAAATTTCTCAAATAATCCATTACCACATGTGGGATGACAACCTGATCATGTGGAGGGAGGAATGCCGATTCAAGAGACCGCATCCGGCTCTCGTGAACCTGCAAGTCTCCGAGAATTTGGGTTAGCTGCTTTACCACTGTGTCCGGGGCGTATTGCAGGTTCTCTTTGAACACTCCTCTGTATCCAGGTGGCAGAGGGGGCGGCGCTGGACTCAGCGGAATACTGCTGTCATCCGCATCGTCGCTTGCTCGCTGCCAAGCGACCTCCAAGGTGCGCATCCCGAGCCGGCAGTACTCGGTCAACTCACTCAACCGCTCTGGAAGAAACGCTCTCGCGGCGTGCATTTTCCGCGTCGTCATTTGGTGTTCGTGGTACTGGGCTGCTGCGAAAGCTATCACGCTCGCGGAAAGCGCTAGCATGCCCATGTTTACAGATTGCCATCGGTCCCACACGATTTGAATCTCAACCCAGTCATGGTGCTCGACGACTGGTGCGATGATCGCAGTGAGGAACCATGTCAGAATGGCAACGCCAAGAATCACGTACAGGAGAAGAATTCGAACACTATTCGGCAACACGTTGTTACCTCCCCACTCGGACCAACCTACTCAACACGCAGCGCGTTATTGTAAGCATCAATTTTACGTTGTCGAGATGAGCCCTGTTCGCTAATCACCTTTTCGGTTGACCAAGTTACACGAATGGAGGGAAGTCGAATGAGCATTGATGCCTTCACCCGAGCTCTTGGAAGGGCGGTGCAATTGGCCAGGGCGGAAATTAGCTCGGCTCCGTCCGATGGTCGAGCGGCTTGGGCGAGGATATCAAAAAGCACAATCGAACCCGTTCAAGTTGCACTGAGGCAGATTGACGAAATAGCTACTCAGGATGGCAAGTGTGTCTCGACACCAGGGTCATCGGGTTTGTTCGACCTGGATTCCTCTGCTATCCACCTTGTGTACAACGCCATTTTTTATGGCGTTGAGAATGTATCGGCGTCGCTGATTGACATATTTCGCAGCAAACGAATTCGTACTGCGACGATTTATTCGCTCGCGGGGCTGTCGGTCCATCATGATATTGAGATCGAAGAAAATATATCTTTGATTCCAGGGGGCAATGCTCCCAACGTTGAGAATTCTCAGCGTGTGTTCTCACCGCAAAATACCGAGGGACACGTATTCAGCTTCGCCCCAAGCAGCGCGCTCCGAATTCGACGGGAAGTTGAGCTCGACTTCTATCAAAGGTCAGAAGGCGGCGAAGATTTCATAGGTATCGGAGAGGCGCCGGAGGTCAAAAAGATCCCTGCCATCCTCGCCGCAATTTCGCTCGCCTCAGGCGCAGTCCCAGAGCAACGGGAGACCTATCACGTTATCCTTGATGTTGGTTGGCCAGGTATGTTGTCGAACGGATTGGGCGGGTCTCGTGGCTTCCCTAAGAATATTCCGTTTGATCAGCCGATTGCTGAGGACGACCTGAGGTCGATATATGATTTGATAGTGAAAAATGGAAATGTGGACATAAGCTTGGCTATCGCGAAGTTGAATTCGGCTCGTTGTAAGGACGGTTTCGCTGATAAAGTCATTGATTATGGAACTCTTCTGGAAATATTGCTGATGCACAATTCGGGAAATTCCGGAGAAATAACTGAAAAACTTGCTTTGAGAGCCGCTTGGTTGCTTGGCTCCGATGTGGAGTCAAGGAACGAGGTTTATGATATGACCAAGAATATGTATCGAATGCGCTCATCGGCGGTTCACAACGGTACAATAGAAAAGGAATTGAATAAAATAGGAAATTCAGATGATCATCATTCGGTATTTTCTCGATATGATAGTCTTTGTCGTCAGGTGGCTGTCAGTATACTGGAACGCGGCGGTTGGCCGAACGATTGGAAAGTGCTGGTTTTGGGCGGCTAAAGATCGCGTTCGTTGAATATTGATCCTGCCGATCGAGCGGAATCCCGTTCCTGCCAATTGCATTGGTCTTCCTGCCCTAAACCCGGCTCGCCGCAAACGGTGCCGGATCGACCGGTGGTGTCTCGCCATCGATCAGGGCTGCGAGCAATCCGGCCGAGCCCATGGCCTGGGTCCAGCCGAGATGGCCGTGGCCGGTGGTGAGCCACAGGCCCTTGGCGCGGGTCTCGCCGATGAAGGGGCGGCCATCGGCACTCATCGGCCTGAAGCCCGCCCAGGCATTGATCTCGCCCTCGAGCAATTGATCGGCGAATTGCGGGTAGAGGGCACGCACCAGGGATCTGAGATTTTCGATCCGTTCCGGGCGCAGGCGTTTGTCAGTGCCGGCGATCTCGGCCGTGCCGGCGATGCGCAAGCGGTCACCCATCGGTGTCACGATGGCATGCAGCGCCTCGTCGAACACCGGCACGCCCGGGCGGGTCTTGAGACCGGACATGTCGAGGGTGAGCGAATAGCCTTTCACCGGCCGCACCGGCAGGTGCAGGCCCAGCGGTTTCATCAGCGACCAGGCGGTGTGGCCGCCGGCCAGGATGATGGTGTCGGTCTCGATTTCCTCTGTTTCGGTGCGCACGCCGATAACACGGCCGCCGCGCTCGATCAGTTCGAGCACGCGGGTATTCCACTCGAAGGCGACACCCGCTTGCTCTGCCGCCTGCGCCAGCGAGGCCGTGAAGCTGTGGGCATCGCCTGATTCATCGTCGGGGTAGTGGATCGAGCCGGTGATCTGGTCGGCGATGGCCGTCAGTCTCGGTTCCAGCTGCAGCGTCGTTGCGCGGTCGAGGACGCGATAATTCAGGCCGAGCGGCACAAGCTTGTCGGCCGAGAGAATGGCGGCGTCGAGGCCGGCCTGGCTGCGGCAGAGTTTCAGCGTCCCGCGCTGGAGATTGTCGAATTCCAGCCCAAGCTCGTCGCGCACGGCCTGGGTTTCGGCGAGGCTGTAGCGCGAGAGGGCGAAATTGGCCGCGCTGGCGGCGGCGTGGCGCGCACGGGTGGAATTGCGCAGGAAGCGCAGGCCCCACGGCACAAGTCCCGGCAGGGGCAGAAGGCGCAGTTTCATCGCCGCATGCGGATCAAACAGCGAAGTGATCAATTGTCCGGCGATGCCGGGCGAGTTCCACGGCTCCGGCTCCGACGGCGTCAGCGCGCCGGCATTGGCGAAGCTGGTCTCCAGCGCCGGCCCTGCCAGGGCGTCGAGAACCGTCACCGAATGGCCGTGCCGGGCGAGTGTCCAGGCCGCGGTAACCCCGGCCAGCCCGGCTCCGATAATGATGATCTCGCGGCGTCTCACATTGCGCTCCAGAATCCGACATACAGGCTTGCCTTTGAACTTCGCCGCGATGCGGATAAAAGCAAGGGACATTCCGCACTTACAGGCAAGATTCCCATGGATGCACTGGTCACACAGCTTAAGGCAATTGCCGAGCCGACGCGCTTGCGCGTGGTTTCGCTATTGTCGCGCGGTGAATTGACCGTCTCGGAACTCGTGCATGTGCTCGGGCAGAGCCAGCCACGCGTCAGCCGTCATCTCAAACTCCTGAGCGATGCGCGCCTCGCCGAACGGCTGCCGGAGGGTGCCTATGTTTTCTACCGTCTGACCGAAGCGGGCGGTGGCCGGCGGCTGGCGGAAATTCTGGGCGAGCTTTTGCCCGAGAGTGATCCGGTCCTGACCCGCGATATTGCGCGGCTTGAATCGATCAAACAGGCCCGCGCCCTGGCAGCGCAGACCTATTTCGAGAGCGTCGCCGATGATTGGGACCAGATCCGGCGCCTGCATCTCGCCGATGCCGAGGTCGAGAAGGCCATGCGCAAGCTGGCCGGGCCCGGCCCCTTCGATCTGATGATCGATGTCGGAGTTGGCACCGGCCGCGTGCTCGAGCTGTTCGCCGACAGGGTCAAGCGCGGTATTGGCGTCGATATCAATCACTCCATGCTCAATGTTGCGCGGCTGAATCTGGCCAATGCCGGGCTCAATAATTGCTCGGTGCGCCATGCCGATGTCGGCGCACTGCCGTTTGAAAACGGCGCTGCCGATCTGGTCACTGTGCACCAGGTCCTGCACTATCTCGACGACCCCGCCGGCGCCGTGGCCGAATGCGGCCGCCTGCTCAAGCCCGGCGGCCATCTTCTGATCGTCGACTTCGCCCCGCATCAGCTCGAAACCCTGCGCGAGGACCATTACCATCGCCGCCTCGGCTTTTCCGACGAGGAGATGCAGGCCTGGATCGAGGGCGCCGGCCTCAAGCTCGCTCACCAGACCTCGCTGCATCCCGATGAGCCCAGCGGCCAATTGACGATGAAGATCTGGGTCGCTGTGCCGAGCGAATAGCGCACGCAACACGCTCCGGCCTCCAGCCGGTGCGTGTCCCGATCGCGCTTGGCAGTTTCGAGCTTTCTGCTAAGACCACCTCCACATTCGGCACGCCCTCCGGCCTGCCATGATCATCGAGACACCAATGGAAAAGACATTCGCGCTGGGTTGGGAAGAATGGGCGGCGTTTCCGAAATTGGGATTGCCGGCGGTTAGAGCGAAGGTCGATACCGGCGCGCGGACGTCGGCATTGCATGCGGTTTCGGTTGAGCCTTTCGGGCCGCTCGACAAGCCGCAAGTGCGTTTCATCATGCACCCGGTGCCAGACAAGCCGGAGATCGAGGTGGTCTGTTCCGCCCCGGCTGTCGATCGCCGCGAAGTGACCTCGTCGAATGGCGAGCGTGAATTGCGCTGGGTGATCGAGACGCCGATGAAAATCGGCGACCGGACCTGGCCGGTCGAGCTGACGCTGACCAATCGCGAATCCATGACTTATCGCATGCTGCTCGGCCGCCAGGCGATTGGCGAGGATATGGTGGTCAATCCGGGTCAGTCCTGCGCCCAGGGCGCGCTGAATTATGAGCTCTACAAGGATTTCCCGCGCCGCCGCCCGGTCAAGCGGCCCTTGCGTGTCGCGATCCTGACGCGTGAGCCGGGTAATTATTCCTCGCAACGGCTGAAGGATGCCGCCGAGACGCGCGGCCATGTCGTCGAGATGATCAATACGGCGCGCTGTACCCTGGCGCTTGATGCGGCCGATCCGCGGGTATTCTATGATGGCAAACCGCTGCCGGCCTATGACGCCATCATTCCGCGCATCGGTGCCAGCATGACCGGTTATGGCATGGCCGTGCTGCGGCAATTCACCATGATGGGCGCTTATTGTCTCAATTCAGCCGAGGCGATTGGGGCCTCGCGCGACAAGCTGTATGCGCATCAGGTGCTGGCGCGCGAAGGCATTGCCATGCCGGTGACGGCCTTCGCGCATTCGCCCAAGGACACGAATAACCTGATCGCCCATGTCGGCGGCGCGCCGCTGGTGGTCAAGCTGTTGCAGAGTACGCAAGGGCGCGGTGTCGTGCTGGCCGAGACCAAGAAGGCGGCGGAATCGGTGATCGATGCGTTTCGCGGTCTCGAGGCCAATTTCATCGTCCAGGAATTCGTCAAGGAGGCCGGCGGTGCCGATATCCGCTGCTTCATCGTCGGCGGCAAGGTGGTCGCGACGATGATGCGCCAGGGCGAGGCGGGTGAGTTCCGCTCCAATCTGCATCGCGGCGGCTCGGCGACCAAGGTCAAGGTGAGCAAGGATGAACGCCTCTCCGCGCTGCGCGCGGCAAAGGCGCTGGGGCTTTCCGTCGCCGGGGTGGATCTGCTGCGCTCCTCGGTCGGCCCGAAAATCCTGGAAGTGAATTCTTCGCCCGGCCTGGAGGGTGTCGAGCGTACCTCGGGCAAGGATGTCGCCGGCATGATTGTGGAATATATCGAGGACCATGTCCGCCCGATCGCCCGCAAGACGGTGCGGCGCAAGAAGGCGGTGGCGGCCAGGCCGGCGGCGGACACCGCGTCCTGAACAGCTGATTGCGGGCCGGCCAGGGAGGGGGCGGTCCGCGAAATCAGGTCTGAAAGTCGGGCAGGCCCGCCCTTGAGGGGAGAGCGGCAGGCCTGCCCGTTTCAATCAACCGGCCGGGATGATGACCTGGTCGACGACGTGGATGACACCATTCGAGGTCAGGATATCGGCCTGAACGACCTGGGCATTACCGACCCGGACGCCATCGGTGGCATCAATGGCCAGCGAGGAGCCTTCAACGGTCTCAACCATGAGGGTTTGGCCTGCCAACTGGTCAGACGTCACCCGGCCGGCGACCACGTGATAGGTCAGCAGGCTTGCAAGCTCGGCCTGGTTCTCGGGCAGGAGCAGACGTTCAACTTCGCCCTCGGGCAGGGCGGCGAAGGCCGAGTCCAGCGGTGCGAACACCGTGAACGGTCCCTCGCCCTTGAGCGTGTCGACCAGACCGGCTGCCTGGACGGCAGCGATCAGCGTGCCGAACTGACCGGCGGCAACCGCCGTGTCGACGATATCGGCCTGGGTCATGGCGTGATGACCATGATGATCCATCTTGGCCGAGGCCGGGGTGCCGGCGAAAGCCGGGGCGGAGAAGGCGGCGGCTGCGACGGCAGCCAGGGCAATGAGACGCATGGTTGCGCTCCCGTTCTTGAGACAAGGGGGACCGTCGGTGGCCACCGACGGTTTTGAGGACTGGGTCTCATGCATGTGACAAACGGGGTTACGTCAGCTCGTCGCGAACGGATGAGTTTCTGTCGGATGTTTAATGTTTGGGGCGTGCCCGGGCCGAATTCGCAAAATTGGAATCGGTTTGGGGAGGGGCTCTTACTACTACAACAACTATAGCGCGGATGCGTAGAGGGTGACGCCCTGATGCCGGATGTCTGGATGCCGTCCGGTGGGGGGGCTGGTCAAACCAACGATGTCAAAGAGCGATCGTGGCGGGAGTATAGCCCGGCGCTGCGGGGAGGTGGATAAGCGCGGGGAAAACCGCGACACCAGTTTTCGCTGAAAACATCCCCGTCCAACAACCCGGCCCGAGCGGCCAGACCCCGCCCTGAAAACCATGCCGGGATCCGGCCAGACTGGACTTGTCTCGTCAAGGGCGCGAAGCGCCGCTGCGCGGTCATGACCCTTG
>Ga0316206_1001039_pt1 | contig 28368 bp, 23 predicted proteins | sample 6monthpyrite_MG_FD_204942 | JGI IMG/M metagenome (GOLD analysis project Ga0316206, IMG submission 204942) | Microbial mat bacterial communities from mineral coupon in-situ incubated in ocean water Damariscotta River, Maine, United States -... | ecosystem: Environmental > Aquatic > Marine >... | reverse complement strand
TAAAAGGCGGTAATGACAATATATCAAGCGGTTCTCAAAATGATATTATATATGGAGATGCCGGAGATGACACCATTTATGCAAAAGATGGAGATGATACTTTATCTGGTGGATTAGGTAATGATACGTTAGAAGGTGGCAATGGTAACGATAGCTATCTGTTTAATCGTGGAGACGGAAAAGATATAATAGTAGAGGAAAATTATGATTATTACGGTGGACAAGATACTTTAGCATTTGGAACCGGCATCACGTTAGACGACCTTATGGCTGAAGTAGATGGCAACAATTTCCGCATTGGGATAAAAGAAGATGCAAAAAGTTTCTCTGAGCTGAGTGATATAATAACTATACAAGATTTATTAACTGCTAATAATACGCTAGAAAATATTTCATTTGATGATGGTCAAATATATACAGCTCAAGAGATATATGCGATGTTTATTAAGCAATCTACTGATCAAATAATATATGGTGGGCGAGGTGATGATTACCTTGTTGGTGGGTCAGGTGATGACTCTATTTATGACTATTATGGTGGGAATGACACTTTAATAGGTGGGCTAGGTAATGATAGATTAGAAGGCGGTTACCAAAATGATTCTTATGTATTTAATCGTGGTGATGGCCAAGATATAATATATGATGCAGGCTCTGATTTTGACTATTATGGCGGTGCAAATATTCAGGATACCATTGAGTTTGGTTCGACTATAACCAATATAGATCAAATAGTGGTTGGGTTTGGCAGAAGTGGTTTAATCATAGGTATAAAAGAGGGTGATGTAAATATAGTCCAACTTAAGGACAGAATGACTATTGAGTATGGAACTTATACAGACCATGCTATAGAGACTATTAAATTAGCTGATGGAAGTACTTATAATATTTCTGAGTATTTTGGTATACGATTAATACCAGGAACTTATGCTACTCCAGTTGTTTTAGATTTAAATGGAAATGGTACAACCTCTATTTCACTAGAAGGATCAAATGCTTATTTTGATTATGATGGTGATGAAAATAGAGAACATACAGCTTGGATGGAAAATGGTGACGCCCAGTTGGTGGTTGACCTCAATCAAGATGGCGTAATAAACAATGGCAGTGAAATATTTGGAGAATTCGCTAAACTTCCCGATGGAACACTGGCTAAAAATGGTTATGAGGCTTTAGCTCAATATGATACAAACGGCGATAATGTAATTGACAACAAAGACGATGCATTTGGAAACCTATTGTTGTGGCAAGATGCAAATCAAAACGGTAAAAGTGAAGATGGTGAACTGCTAAATATACAACTGAGTGGGATAACAGCAATTAATCTTAGCAGAACAGACGGTATAACATTTGAACAGCAAGATGAAAATGGAAATATTATCCTAAATGAAACCAACTATAGCAGTATTAATGGGCAAGGCATCATAAGAGATGTGGCATTTGCATATGATGCTACCGATACCATAACAAATAACGACACATTAAGTAAAAAATATTATGGAGATACTCTTTTCGGCGCCGAGGGTGATGATACATATATATACAATTTAGGTGATGGAAAAATCACAGTTGATGATAATGGTGAGGGGAATGATACAATCGTATTTAATGATAATATATCAAAAGAACAACTGCTTGTTAAGTGGGATAGAAGTAGTGGAGATTTAATAATAGGAGTTAGGGAAAGTATATATGATGATAGCTCTTTATTTGAGTTATCCAATCAAATAAGAATTAAGGGCTTCTTTCAAGATAGCGGTTCTATAGAAAATTTCAAATTTAATAATGCAATTACTTTGAGTAAAAGTGAACTGTATGATATTTTATTAAACACCAAAGACACTCAAAGCCTTGCTGCGACAGTACTTGCTAAAGACTCCAAACTAGTTGGCGGTGAGTTCAGCGATCTGCTTTTGGGTTCTGATGGAGAAGAGGAGTTACAAGGTGCGGCCGGAAATGATTTCTTAAAAGGTTTAAGTGGTGATGACTTAGTTGTAGCTGGAGAGGGTGATGATACCATTGAAGGTGGATTAGGAGACGATTCCTTATATGGTGAAAGTGGAAATGATTACTATATCTATAATAGGGGCGATGGGAAAGATTTAATTGTGGAGTCCTTTGGTCAAGATAGACTGATTTTAGGAGAAGGCATCATTAGAGATGATTTAATTGTTCAACAAGATGGAGAGGATATTTTAGTCGGTCTAAAAGATTCGGATAAAAGTATATATGAATTATCCGATGTAATTAGAATAAAAAATCAATTTATCAGAAGCTTTGAAGTTGAAAGTATCGAATTGTTTAGTGGAGAAGTTATATATTTACCTAGCAGTTTTAAACCCATAGTAGAAGATTTTGTATTAGATACGCAAGAAGATAATGTAATTACAGGTCAGTTGAATATTAATGGCAACAAAGATGAACTAACTTATGAAGTTGTTACTCAAACAGCAAACGCCACTTTTACGGTAGACACATATGGAAACTATATTTACTCGCCAAATGAAAATTACAATGGCACGGAAAATATAGAAATTAGAGTGACGAGTGCCAACGGTAAGAGTGACACAGCAGTAATTACTTTTAATATAGAAGCCGTAAATGATGCACCAACAGTAGATGATATAGAAACATTAAACTTATTGGAAGACAGCATAGTAGTCGCAGGACAAGTAAATGCGAATGATGTTGATAACAATTCAGTACTAAGCTACAAAGCAGAAACTGTAGCAGGATTTACACTCAACAATGATGGAAGCTACAGCTTTGATGCAGGTGATGATGCTTATCAACATTTAGAAGAAGGTATTACTCAGACAGTTACCATTCCAGTGACAGTCGCAGATGAACACTCTGCATCAGTAACAACAGATATTAGCTTCGTAATCACAGGCACAAACGATAAACCGCTTATTGAGACCATTACACCTACCAGCACAGCTGAAGATGCAATGGTAGTTACAGGAAAGATTACATCAACAGATGTAGATGATAATTCAACAGCCTCTTACAGCACCACGCAAATAATATCAGGATTCACACTGAAGAGTGATGGAAATTACAGCTTTAACCCGGCAGATGATGCATACCAAACATTAGCAGAGGGCGAAGTTCAAGAGATTACTATAGCAGTTACGGTGACGGATGATAAAAACGTAACAGATACTAAAGATTTAGTTATTACTGTAACAGGTACTAATGATGTACCGACAGTTGCAATCGATAATGAATTTTTCACACTTCAAAACATTCGTAACATAGATGGTAAAATAGAAGCTAATGATATTGATGGAGATACTCTAAACTATACAGTCTCAACAGCTGCACAACACGGAGCACTAACTGTAGATGAGAACGGTAACTGGCACTATAAAGCAGATGGCTCTTTTAACGGTGATGACAGTGCAATAATAACTGTTGATGATAGACATGGAGGAAGTGTAACTTCAACTCTAAACTTCACAGTGAATGGATATATTTACGAGGGTGAAGATTTAGTTATAGATGAGGCGAGTGGTAATGATACGCTATCAATGAATAACATTAATAAAAATGAACTTAGCTTTAAACATAGTTCCGATGACTTAGAAATCTCTGTTTCAAACGGTGGTGTAATTACACTAAAAAATTACTTTAACAATATAAATGCCGGGGTTGAGACTCTTCATACAGCGCAAGGCGATATCAGCCTTTCAAGAGATGTTATAACTAAATTAAGCAAAGATTATCATCACAAGCATCATGATTCTAAAAGGATTGATGAACAAGATAATCTTAATAATCTTATCTATGGAGATAATAATAACATTAAAGGAAGTAATGGAAATGATATTATCTTCGGTAATAATAAACATGACTCTATATCAGGTAATGACGGTAATGATTTACTTGTAGGCAGAGACGACAAAGATAAATTATATGGTAATAATGGAGATGACAACCTATATGGTGATGCAGGAAATGACCGTCTTGATGGTGGAGATGGTAATGATTCTCTCATTGGTGGAATGGGTAAAGATAAACTAGATGGTGGTAAAGGTGATGACTTGCTGTTTGGTGGAGCCGGAGATGATGAGTTAGAAGGTAGTGAAGGAAATGATACTTATTACTTTAATATTGGCAATGGACATGACAAAATAAAAGATAAGTCTAAAAAAGGTAGCAGTGATATAGATAAGATAATTTTTGGTAAAGATATAGATAAAGATAATCTAAGTGTTATTAGAGACGATGAAAATCTAATCATAAAATATAGTGAATATGATTCTATAGAGATTAAAGATTGGTTTGATGACAACAGACATAAAATAGAACAGGTAGAATTTACAGACTATACATCCTTATCAGTAGATGATATCAATTCTATGATAACTTCAGAAGGTACAGAGCATAATGACACCCTTAAAGGATTTAACAACATAGATGATAAAATATATGCTTTTGCCGGAAATGACAAACTATACGGCTATGGTGGTGATGATTTCTTAGATGGAGGAACTGGTAAAGATAAACTCTACGGTGGAGAAGGGAACGATACTCTTGTTGGAGGAAAAGGCAATGATACTTTAAATGGTGATAGCGGCAGTGACACCTACTATTTCAATAAAGGTGACGGTAACGATACTATAAATGACTATTCTAAAAAGAGTAGTAAAGATATTGATAAGATAGTATTTGGCGAAGGTATCACTAAAGACGATGTCAGTTTCACTATGAGTCGAGGGGCTCTATTTATCCAATATGGTGATCATGATACAATCAAAATCAAAAATCAAGACAGTAAAAGAAAGCAAATAGAACGAATAGAACTCTCAGATGGTAACTATCTAACTAATGACGACATAGACTTAGTAATTCAACAGATAAGTTCATATGGGCACGATAATGGTATACATCACATAAATAACAACGATATACAAGCCAATAATGACCTTATGAATATTGTCAGTAGTACCTGGAATATATAAAAATTTGCGTATGTTGAAAACAATAATAGTATTTTTAGCCTTTGGCTCAGTTCTCTGGGCTGAGGCTGTGAGTTTAGAAGAAATTTTAGATTATGCCAGTGCCAATGCTAAAACCCTTCAAATAAAACAAACAGACGCCCTCATTGAATCAAAAAATGTTCAAAGTGCTGAATCAGCTTATTATCCGAGTTTGAATCTAATTTATAATGCTGAACGTAATCAAGCATTAGATGGAACGCCCATAGGTACAGAATCTATTGGCGGTATAACTATCTCCGGTGGAAGTCGCTATCAAAGCTCTATGATATTACAATTAAATTATGATCTTTACCATTTTGGTGTGACAGATAAACAAGTTAGTATTGCCACTTCTGAGTTAGATATAAAAAAGATGCAATGGTGTTCACAAGAGAAACAACTTCATCAACAAATTCTTGAGCAATACGCCAGTGCGCGAAAAGCAACTGTTGAAAAAAAGTATAGAACACAAATGCTTGAACTACGTACAGCACTCTATACTATGAAAGAGAGGCTATATAGGGCTGGACAATATTCTAAAGTTGATTTAGGTGATGAAGCAATAGATATAATAACAATTCAACGGGATATTGAAAATAGTTCAATGAGATATCAAGAAAATGTTATAAGAATGTCACAGTTAAGCTATATGAAGATTAGTCAAGATGCAGAACTTCTGCCTATTGGTGCAAATAAGGAAAATACCTTTATAGAAAAATATGATAATACGACAGAAGCTCTAATTTTTCATAAACGCCTTACTCAAAAAAAAGATGAAATTTCTTTACAGTTGCGAGAGCAGTTACCAGCTTTAGGTCTTTATAGTAATTACTATCTCTACGGCTCACATCTAACAGATTATGACTATACTATTTCACATATAAACAAAAAGAGTTACAATATTGGATTGTCTGTACGCTACAATATATTTGAGGGTTTTAAACATAGCGCATCCAAGGAGCGTTTAAAATTAGAATTGCAGCATATAGAACAAGAGTATGATGAAGCAAAACACGTTTATGAATATGAAACCAAATCAAAAACGACAAGAATAAGTGAGCTTGAAACTTTAAAAGAGCAGGAACAGCATTTATTACGGGAAGATTATAAAAAGATAGACATGTTAACAAGGTTACGTAAAAAGCAAAAGATAGATAGCATAACAAAGTTAAATGCTCAATATAAGCTTCTAGAACGTATTTTAAATATAGAAATTAGAAATATTGACACTGCATTTGAGAGTGCTTCATTATATATATTAAATAGAGGAATAAATCAATGCAGTCCGCATTAACAGCTTTAGAAATAGCCGGAAAATTGAATCGTATCCCAATAGATAGCCGAAGTATCATAAAAGAGTATGCTCTAAGTGAAGATGAGCCATCTATAGAAGAATTAACTCGTATCGCAAAATATCAAGGTTTTCGAAGCAGTATAAAAAAACTTCCAATAGAAAAAATACTCAAGAATTATCCGCTGCCTGCTATTGTTCTAAAAAAAGATGGTACCTATATGAGTATCATACAGGTGAACGAAGAGAAAAAAGAACTTTTAGTTTTTGATACTAGTTCTAAAGAACCTTATATCATGAGTTATCAAGAGTGTGAAATCAATAGCAGTGGAAAAACTATAGTCTTAAAACATAGGATACTTTCTCATCAAGTAAGATTTGGATTTGGATGGTTTTATATTCAGATGCTTAACTATAAAAAGATTATAGGTGAAGTTCTGTTAGCCTCATTCATTTTACAACTTTTTGGTTTGGTGACACCATTATTTACTCAAGTTATTTTAGATAAAGTACTAGTTCATAGATCTATGACTACCTTGGATGTTTTAGCTATTGCATTTGTAGCAGTGGCTTTGTTTGACTTTACAATTAATCTCATACGAAACTATATATTTGTACATACTACTTCTAAAATAGATGCAAAGTTAGGGGCAAAACTTTTTCATCATCTTTTAGCTCTTCCAATCGCTTACTTTGAAAAACGAAAAGTTGGTAATATTATTGCCAGAGTGCGTGAGCTAGATACAATCCGTGAATTTATAGCAAATAAATCAGTAAGCGTTATTCTAGATGTACTTTTTTCGTTTGTATTTGTAGCTGTAATGCTAATGTATAGTGTCAAATTAACCATGTTAGTAGTAGTCTTCGTGACAGTTATAGGTCTTATTTACGTTTTTATTACTCCACAACTGCGCAGACGTCTTGAAGAGAAATTTCAAATGGGTGCACAATCTAACGCCTATTTAGTTGAATCGGTGACAGGGGTACAAACTGTTAAGTCTTTAGCACTTGAGGGCTCAATGCAACGTAAATGGGAAGATTATTTAGCAAAATATATAAACTCTAGTTTTCACCTAAGCAACCTCTCCAATGTGTTAGGAGGACTCTCCGGAATGTTACAGAAGTTAATGACTATTTCTATGCTTTATGTAGGGGTAACTCTAGTATTGAAAGGCAAACTAAGTGTAGGTCAATTAATTGCTTTTCAAATGTTTGCTAATCAGTTTAGTGGACCGGTGCTTCGTCTTGTGAATCTCTGGAATGAATTTCAACAAACACTTCTTTCAGTTGATAGAATAGGAGATATTTTAAATACTCCAACAGAGCAAAAGAATGATAAAGCTATTACTTTGCCAAGAATTGAAGGAAGTGTGAAATTTGACAATATCGGGTTCTCTTATTCACCTGATATGCCTAACGTACTCAATGGTATAAGTGCTGAATTTAAAGCAGGACAAAGTGTAGGTTTAGTTGGTAGAAGCGGGAGCGGTAAAAGTACCATAACTAAACTTATTCAACGCCTTTATATACCTAATAGCGGAACTATTTATATTGATAGTGTTGATATCAGACATATGAATCCAAAATGGTTGCGTAACAATATTGGTGTAGTTTTACAAGAAAATTTTCTTTTTAGCGGTACAATAAAAGATAATATTTCGCTATCTCGTCCTGATGCACCCATGGAACATATTATTCATGCGGCCCAAATGGCTGGAGCACATGAGTTTATCTCAGAACTGCCTGAAGGGTATGATGCACAAGTTGGCGAACGGGGTGGTTCACTTTCTGGCGGTCAAAAACAGCGAATTGCTATTGCTAGAGCACTTATTATTAATCCTCGTATTTTAATCTTTGATGAAGCAACGTCTGCACTAGACTATGAATCAGAAAAAATTATCCAAAACAATATGGACACGATTAAAAAAGGAAGGACAATGTTTGTAGTAGCTCATAGACTTACTACAGTGAAAGATTGCGATGTTATTTTAGTACTTGATAGAGGTAATGTAGTTGAGCGTGGCACACACAATGAACTGATAGAACTCAAAGGTTATTATCACAAGCTTTACACTCAACAGGATTAACGATGGGACTTTTTCATACAAGAGATAAACACGAATTTAGACCGTTACTTGTCGAAATAGAAGACCGTCCTCTAAACCCATTAGGAAGAGCTCTACTTTGGACAATCATTAGCCTAATGGTATTAAGTAGTTTATGGCTTTACTTTGCAAAAATAGATGTCGTGGTAAGTGCGAGAGGCAAGATAATACCCTATGGTGAGATTAAAGTACTTCAACCTATTGAAACAGGTGTAATAAGCAAGATATCAGTAAAAGAAGGTGAACTAGTTCATAAGGGGCAGATGCTTCTTGAAATAGACCCCTCTGTTACTGAAACTAATCTGGCATCAAAACAGAAAAATCTTGAACTCTTAGAGATGGAGACCACAAGGTTAATGGCATTAATAGAAGATAAACCATTTATTATGCCTACAACATATAAAGACATAGCTGTACTCGCTACCCAGAAACTGATATATGATACAACTAAACTGGGATTTAAACAGCAACGGTTATTGATTAAAAAACAGATTTTACAAGTAAAAGAACAGATAGAGTCTGCTTTGGTTGATAAAAATCGTCTAACACAGCATAGTCTAAATGTAAAAGAAAAGGAACTAAATCTCCTTGAGGTAATTGATATTATTGCAAGAAGTGAATATGAAGCTGTACATAAAGACGTAATAGAATACGAAGAGCAGATTCGAATGAAAGATCATCAAGTAAGCCAATTTCATGAAAAGCTAAATGAATTGGATGAACAAATATTGTTAATAACGCAGGAATACCGTAACAAACTCCTTGAGGAACTTACTCAAAAACGTAAAGAAGCTACACTTTTAAAAGTTGAAATAGAATCAATTGAATTTAAGAAAGCTAAGCAACATATCACTTCACCGGTTGATGGTTATGTAGCTAAACTTATGGTTCATACAATTGGCGGTGTTGTAACACCTGCTGAAAAATTGATTTCTATTATTCCAAAAGATGTACCACTTGTGATTCAGGCAACTGTTCTTAATCGAGACATTGGCTTTATAAAAGAGGGGATGGAATCTGCAATAAAAGTAGATACATTTGATTTTCAAAAATATGGGCTTATTCCTGCAAAAGTTAGCCATGTTGCAGGTGATGCAATTGAAGATGAAAAACTTGGTCCAGTGTATGAAATTTACTTAGAACCAACAAAAGATTATCTCATCGTCAGTGGTGAAAAAATATATTTAAACTCTGGCATGAGTGTAACTGTAGAATTAAAAGTGGGAAAAAGACGTGTAATTGAGTTTTTTATTTATCCACTGATTAAGTACTTGGATGAAGGGATGAGTGTAAGATGATAAGAATAATACTAAAAGAGATTTTACATGAAGAGTCTTAAAATATCTGTAGTGATACCTTTTTATAATACTCCTTTTGCTTTATTTATGGAGTGTATTCATTCAGTCAAAAAACAAAATCCATTTGAAATCATCTTAGTAGATGATTGTTCAAATCATTTAGAGCTTGTAAAGTTCGCAAAAAACTCTGGTTGTCGGTATATAAAAACAGCATATCAATCTGGTTTTGATGGACACCCTTTTAATCTCGGTGTCAGAGAGTCTACAGGAGATTATGTTTGTAAGGTAGATTCTGATGATATTCTTTTAGAACTTCCGATACACATGTCACATGATATACATTTTGGAAATGCAGACAGAGTAAATATGTCAGGAAATTTGACAGTACAAGAACTAATACTTGCTCCAAGGGCTATATTTAGTGCTATGGTAATTAAAAAAGAGTTAATGTTAAAATATCAGTCAGCTGAAGATGCAAATGTGTTTGGAGATGTTTTATTGGTTTTACGTTTATTATATAATAAATATAGTTACGACATTCATGAAAAAATAAATTATATATATCGTAAACGAGAGAATTCTATTCAAACTTCACAATCAAATTTTCAACATAGATTAAGGCAGATTCAAACTGTTGCACGTTTTTGTTTCTTAGAAAATATTGAACCAAAAAAAAGTATATATTATTTAGAGTTAGCAATGTTAAATGCAAGATATGGAAGTAATAGTAGAAAAGTTTATAATCGTAATAAATTAAAAAAAGAAAAGTAATGCTTTATCAGTTTGAATTAACTACTCATTGCAATTTAAGCTGTTTTTATTGTCCTATAGAAAGTTTAAAAAAAATTCATATGGATTTTAAAAAGTTTTGTTTTTTTATAGATGAAATAGAGACTCAATCATATGTAAAGCTTCAAGGCACTGGAGAAGCAATGTTACATCCAGAATTTGACAAGTTTTTATTCTATGTAAAACAAAAAGGTCATTTTACGGATATTATTACAAATGGTACAGTAGAGATATCGGATACAAGATTGAAAAACATTGACAGAATTGGATTTTCTATTGATTCATTAGATGAAAAATTTGCACATGAAAATGGAAGAAAAAATTTAGATAAAGTCTTAAAAAATCTTTTAAATACACACAAAAGAGCACCTACAAAATGTATGATATTTTCTGTTTATTACGGACAGAATATAAGTTCATTAAAAGCTTTTTCAAAACAATTAAACATTCCTCATATTATTCAAAATATCCAAACTAAAACATCTTATCAAACCAAGTATAAAACTAATAAATACTATTATAAAAAGTATAGTTGCAGTTTCATTAATGAAAATAAAATGAAGTATTATTTTGCTGATGGAACACTTGCTCCCTGTGCTTATATGATTAATGTAAAAGATGTTTTGTGTAAGAAAGAGATAAAAGATATGTTCTCAAAATCTATAGTTCCAAAATGCTGTGAACAGTGTGGAGAATTGGTTGGAAAGAATAGATTGCTTAAATAGTGGAGAAGAATATGATAATCATTGATGCCCAATGGATACAATTGAAATATGACATTTATGAGAAGGTTCAATAAAGCAAGCTGTTAATACGCCATATTCCCTATATAAGCTTACTCAAAAAATACAGCAAAAAGGTTCAGAAGTAGGCTTGTCATTTTATGCATTTTTTGCCAATAAAAATGACAACCCTGAACTTTTAATGGAGGTCGCTTCATGGTGGATTATGGAAAATAAACTGGACCATTTTGAAAAAGCGGTTAAAATTAAGAAGCTGGTAGAGTAAAACATCTTATATCTCAGGGCTAATTACCAATAATTTCATAACGACATGGCGAAACCGAAATTGGTTCAGGGAAGCCTTTGCCAAGCACCTTCATACCATCGGAATTTTGCCCTTCTTCATTATTAAATCCTTCGTTGACCACTTTATTAAAACTATCTATTGAATCCCAAACGACTGTATTTACATATTGTCCTTTTTTATCTTCATCTATTGAACGATAAAAAGTTGAACTTACAAACCCATCTTTTTTACGAAAATAATCCACATATTTTTTTCTTACGGACATGGCTATCTCTTCCATGCCCTCAGGGACTTCAATAAAATTTATTACGCTTATTTCTTTCATTTTATATATGAAAACTTTGTGCTATTTCTTGCTTTTTATCAGTCAACATTTCAGAACTAAGCATGCTAGTTCCTTCTAGTGCGTAATAACTTATGTCTTCAAAACCTAAAAATCCAAATACACTTTTTAAATACGGTTCTACAAAATCCATAGCTTTCATCTGCGTAAAGTCAGCTCCGTATGCTGCTAAAATGACTAACTTTTTACCAGTAAGTAAGCCTGTATAACCAGACTCGCCAATTGAAAATGTTTCTCCCGGTCTAGATATGTTGTCTATATACGCTTTGAGTGAAGAGGGGATGTTAAAGTTGAACATCGGTACGCTAATGAGCACTGTATCGGCACTCTTTATTTCGGCTATAAGTTCATTAGCAAGTAAAAGTATGTCATTCATGACAGACGTTCTGTCTTCGCTTGGAACAAAGGTTGCCTCTATATGCTCTTGACTCAAATGTGGAATGTTTGTTTTACTTAAGTCGCGGCTGATTATTTCCACATCTTGATAGTTTTCTTTTAATTTTACTTCAATCATATTGGCTAAATCTATTGAATGAGAGTTAGCGCCTCTTGTGCTTGTGTCAATTCTTAGTATTCTTTTCATTTTAGCTCCTTTGTATTTTATAAACGAGATAAATTATATCTGCTCTAGGAGAATATACCAAGAGATAAAATGAACAGTTTATGACACTATTTAAACAATTTTTTAGAAAACTCTGTAGGGGGTATACCCTCATTTTTTTTGAAAAATCTTGTAAAATAGGAGGGATTTTCAAAACCCAATTCATCAGAAATATTTTGAATAGTTTTAGTCCCTGAAACTATTTCGCGTTTAGCTTCAAGCAACAGTCTGTTATGCAATATCTGGGTGATAGTTTGTCCTGATAACTCTCGCGATATTTCATTGAGTCGTTTGGCGGAAAGTTTCATCTTACGTGCATAAAACTCAACACTTCGCTCTTCTTTGTAGTGCTTTTCAATGTACTCTTTAGCATCCGCCAAGCGCTGACAATTCATACCCATCGCACTAGTTCTTTGAACTTTAATTTTAGCCATATAGTGTATAACAGACTCCAAAAGGGAGCGTAAGATGAAATAATCAGATTTTTCTTTGTTGTATTCAGCCTCAAGTATCTCCATTGTTGGAAAAGTATGCAGAAATTTTGATGGCTCAAACTCTAAATAAGGGGCGGTATCGAGTGGATTAAAAAGTTTCAAGAGATTTTGTTCCAAATTTTTGTTACCCGTAAGTAAAAAAGCTTCATTAAAGGTAAGCAGGTAACCTTTATATTCTTTGTTGTAGGTTTTGATATTCCATCCATGCGCCTGACCCGGTGCTATAAAATAGATACGCCCGGCATCAAGTGCAAAAGGAGTAAAATCGATACTATGCGAGTAATTACCCTCTTGGGAAGATGTTATAATAACTATCTCATAATACTTGTGTCGGTGGGTAGGAAAGTACTTGCTTACATGTTTCTCTTCTAACCTCGATACTCTCACTTGTTCGTTGTCAATTATTTCATAACTTGGTATTTCTGTATACATGTCATTATACTTCCAAAAAAATATGCAAAGCTATTTTAAGTGTAAATACTTCTGTGTTCATGGTTAAGTATTCACGTACAGAACTCTAAACTTTCTATCGGATATCTTAGACTCTTCTTCATGTATATCAAACAAAAGTTCTTTGAGTCCATGTGTTTTAAACAAGTCTATCTCATTTTTCTCCAAAGGCCAAGGCGGACCATCAAACTCTTTCTCCTTTTTATGAGCAATAAGTAATAGTTCACCTTGTGGAGCGACTGTTTTGGATACTGCTCGTATCATTTTCTCACGAAATTCTCTTGGTAGGGACTGTATGGTAAATGCTTCAAAAACAAAATCAAAATACCCTTGATATTTTGGTGGCATGTCAAAAATATCTTGCTTTTCAAATACTATCTTTGAGTCATTAAAACGCTCTTTTGCCAAATCAAGAGCAACCTCTGAGACATCGATTGCCAAAACATCATAACCTGCAACTTCAAGTGCTTTAGCGTCATCGCCTAAACCGCAGCCTATGACCAAGGCTTTTCCTTTGTGAGCATCTTTAGAACTTAAATAACTCTCTAAAAGAGGATTTACTGCCAATCTAGCCCAAGGGATATTGTCATGATTGTCTTTATGCTTTTTGTAGAGATCGTTAAACCATTCACTTGCCTTATTGTGCGCTTGAGCCTTTGGTGTAAGAAAAGGCTTAATTACATTATTTGTATGTTCAAGAACTTCTTGCGCCCCTTTAATATCTAAACCTCTTCCCAATGTATGCATATAAGAGGTGTAAAATTGCCAGGACATTAGGATAGAATCTACAATATATTCTAAAGAATCATTATCAATGACTTTAATTTCGCCATTTCGTATAAAGTTTTCTACTGCTATTTTAATTCTAGAACGATGAGCAAGATTGTCTTTTATATAGACTCTCTCCAATTCTTTATCTTTTGAAAAAAGAAAAAGCTTCTCTTTGAAAAAGAAACGGTACTCCCACTGGATGTTTATAAGTAGCTTTTGATGTTCATTTAATTCCGCTAAGTTTTGTGGCAATTTATCTACGGAAAGTGTCATCTTTTCTCTTTTTTGTTTGTAGAGCAAAAATATTATTTCTTCACGATTTTTATAATGATAGTGCAGATTTCCAGGGCTTATCCCCATAGCTTTTGCTATATGGTTTGTAGTAGCAGCTTGTGTATTCGTTTCATTAAAAAGTTTTAATGCTGTTTGTAATATTTCTAATTTTCTTGACATACTTGTATCCTTAATTTGAAAATTATAGTGTAATTACTCTAGAATTGCAAATTTTTTATTCTTAACAAAGCACTTATTTCAGGTGCATCTAGAACTTCAATTTGGAATAAATACAATAATTAGAGTAATTACTCTTGACAATAAATTATTTTTACAGCTATACTTCTAGTGCAATTACACTAAATTTGAGGAAAAAAATTATGAGATTAGTAACTACATTGGCATTAGTAGGTATATTAGGTTTTAGTTCACTTGGGGCTGCGCAGTACACGGTAGATTCTGTACACTCAACAGTCGGTTTTAAAGTTCGTCATATGATGGTTGCTTCAGTTCGAGGTAATTTTAAAGACTTTAAAGGTTCTTATGATTATGATCCTGTTAAAAAGATTATATCATCACTAGAAGGTAGCGTCAAAATAGTTTCAGTAGATACGGGCGATAAAACCAGAGACGATATTTTACGGAGTAAAGATTTTTTTGATGCGGCCAAATACCCAGAGATGTCTCTCAAGCTAATTAAGCATGACGGAGATAAAGCACTGGTGAGTTTGAGTATAAAAAACATAACAAAAGAGATAGCATTTGATGTTGACTTTTTGGGTGGAGAGAGTAAAGACCCATGGGGAGCTATCAAAAGTGGTTTTGAGCTAAACGGAAAAATCAGTCGTAAAGAATTTAATATCATGTTTAATAAGATACTTGAAACCGGGGGTGTGGCCGTTGGCGATGAAGTGAAAATAAATCTTGAAATTGAAGGTATCAAAGATAAAGGATAATATCTCCGGAGTAGCACAAGTTTTTTGACGTACGCAAGAAAAAAATTCTTGCGTATATACACTTACATGTCTAAATAAATTTTAAATGTATTGAGCGAAATCGTAACAGCGACAATGTTTGCAGCGTATCTTACTCCCTCAACAATATCTTTTTCACTCCATCCCAATTTTTTAAGTGCATCAATATCTTTTCTGGTTACAGATTTTGAATGACTTGTGGACTTAACTAAAAAAAGCAGCATCTCTTTTTGCTTTGGATCTAATACTGCTGCATGAGGATCTTTTTTAATTGCCTGGACATCCTTAAGTGGAAGTTTAAACATGTTCACAAGTAAACCTTCATTGGCACCTACGCAGTAATGACAATTTGATTCGCCACCTACTACCATTCGCATCATTGCAAGCATTTTAGGGGAAAAGTTTTTGTTTTCCATCATCAGATGGACCAACTCCCACGAGTTCTTCATCATTGCAGGACTTGCACTTAGCTGTTTGACAGCATTTGGCACCATGCCAAATGCACCTTTTATTTCATCATATACTTTTTTAACATCACCAGTTGCCTTTTTTTCTGATACCATGGAAATGAGGTTTTCATCAGGGGATATTTTTGCGGCCTGAGATGATACTACTAGACTAGAGGTTACAAGAAGAGCTGTTAATGTTTTTTGAATTAAATTCATATTTTTCCTTTTGTTTATTGGTTGAGCAATTTTTATTTCTACCATGTGGTTGAAAGTCAAAGTCGTTGTTGAAAAACAAAGTATGAAACTCTATTTCAGACTATTAGGCACATCTATTTTGAAAAATCTTGTTAAAACTAGTAACCTCCTTGTTGTGTACTAAATAGTACAAAAATATGTAAAATACCTGTTTTAAAATGAAGATAGCTTATCACTCTCAAATATAGTAAGTTATCTAGATTGTCTCGTATCCAAACTCATTGACTATTAATATCAATGTAAGATTTTCTTTAAGCGCCTTGGATTAACTTTGTTTGTTATGAAAAGAAATTATAGACTAAGTAGTACAATAATGTCAAGAGGAGTTTGATATTATTTATGTATGTTTCATATTAACAGCCTGCAGAATTTTTAAATAGCCATAGGAAACAGATATTAAGTTTGAAAACTCATGTAAAGAGTGGTAAAATATACTTTTTATCTCTTGTTACAAGATTTATGTCAAACTCAAGGAAATTTACAATGAAAATATTAGCAATATCAGGTTCTCTTAGAAAAAAATCATACAACACAGCGATTATCCAAACTCTTGCATCATTCGATTCAGAGATAAAAATATACGCTGATTTAGGAAAACTTCCGTTTTTTAATCCCGATATGGATATTCCAGCCGTACAAAATGCTGATTTGCCCTTTTTAGTTCAAGAGTTTCGAGCTCAAATTGCCGAGGCTGATGCCATAGTTATAAGTACACCCGAATATGCATTTGAAATACCGGGAGTCTTAAAAAATGCTCTTGATTGGTTGGTATCCAGCGGTGAGATTGTTGATAAGCCAGTAGCGGTTATAAGCGCTTCAACATCGGCTATGGGTGGGGACAAAGCGAATGAAGTGCTTGTAAAACTGTTAAAGGTTTTAAGCGGAAATCTCGTTGAAAAAGCTATTTTAAAAGTAAGTAGGGCTAATAAAAAAATTGATGATGATGGTAAAGTCATTGATAAGGACCTGGTTGCAGATTTACAAACTTTTTTGGCCGAATTAAAGTTCGGCTGATAAAAAAGGTTTATAGACTGAATAAACCTATTTGACTTAAGTGCGTTGGTTGATACTAAACTTTAGAACACTCCACAATAATTGACATGTATAACAAAACAAGCTAAACTTTTACCAAACAACCGTTTGGAATAAATATGGCAATCAAAAAAACATCAAGAGAAGAGATTTTAAAAGAATCTGTCAAGCTTTTCAAAATACGTGGATATTACAACACCTCAATGGCAAATATTGCAGATGCATGCGGGCTTATCAAAGGGAGTATTTACCATCATTTTAAGAGCAAAGAAGAGATAGGACTAGAATCTTTGAAATACATAAATCAATATTTTATCGATAATATTTATAGTATTGCAAATAGAAGTGATTTATCTGACAAAGAAAAAATCAAACTTTTTGTACAAAAAACTGATGATTATTTTTTACATAGCGAGGGTGGTTGCTTACTTGGAAATTTGGCATTAGAAGTATCTTCTGAGAATCTTGCGTTTAAAGAGGAGATAAAGTTATATTTTACGGGATGGGAAGATGCCCTGGCAGAAATATTAAAAAACAGTTATGGCATAGATAAATCATTTTCTTTAGCAAAAGAGTATGTTGCTTTGACACAGGGCGAGATTATGATGATGAACCTATACGATACATCGCAAAACTATCTTAGGGTTGGTGAAAAAATTGTTGCTTTAGTGCGATAATTTTTTTTGTTAGATTTATTCAAACAATCGTTTGTTTGTTTGTTGAAGGAGAGTATATGAATTATTTAAAAAAATTTAAAGGGCAAAACATTGCTTTGGCAAAAATGCCGGATATAAAAGATATATTATTTGCTTGGCTGGGCGGTTTTATTGCTATCGGCATCATAGGGTATTTCACTTCAAGTTATGACAACTTACTGGTAATGGGCTCATTTGGGGCATCTTGTGTGCTTATATTTGGATTTGCAAAAAGTCCATTTTCTCAGCCTAGAAATGTTCTAGCCGGGCATTTATTTTCAACGTTTATAGGCTTGTTCTTTTTGCATGTTGTAGGTCCGCAATGGTGGAGCATGGCTTTAGCGCTTGCTACTGCAATAGCTGTTATGATGGCAAGCAGAACAGTACATCCGCCTGCTGGATCAAATCCGTTGATAGTATTTTTGCTAGGTGCAAACTGGGATTATCTCATTTTTCCAAGTCTAATCGGTTCGATAATTTTAGTTATTGTTGCACTTTTTTATAACAACTTACATCCAAATCGAAGTTATCCAGAATATTGGATTTGATGAATATTTCTCAGTATCAACTTGGATGCGTATATAAGAATTATTTTTCATATTTTGAAATAATCGTGCTATCTGCAACAGAGTATTCAAAATATTTATTTTTTATTTCCATATATTTTTCATCTGCAAAGAAGGCATCCATAGTCTCCTGAGAATTAAAAAATATTGTAAAAACACGGTTAATCGGTTTTTTACTTTCACTTTTTAGAACCTCCGATACTTTAAAGTCATAACCGAATCCACCATTGTATGATTGTAAAATTGGGAACATATGCTCACGATATTTTTGATATATCTCATCATCAATGACATTTAACCCGACAAGCATTTCTATAGACATATTAAATCACCTTTCATTTGTATTTAACCCGAATTATGTGACGAAGATTACTGGTTTTAAGCTTTGAAACACTTAATAGCAATTAGCACTTTTGGAATTTTCTTTTTGTGGTAGCTTTTTTAATTGAAGCTTTAATGGTGTGCCCATCGTCCAGAATCTTATTGAATAAGAGTATCGATACAGCTACTTTATGAATAAATAGGCAATAAAAAGAGAGTAGAATATGTTTTTATTTGAATCCAAATTATGCAGTAGGAAATTAAAATAAAAACTTTATGAACAAAGAGGAGTAAATCATGGAAGATACAAAAAATACGACGAAATATTTTATATGGATGATTGTTGCCATGCTATTTTGGGGTTTTGCGTGGACGGCTGGCAAGGTTGCTGCCGCGCATTCAAATGCAGAGGTGGCTGCATTTTGGCGCTATGCTATCTCGTTTATAACCATCATCCCTGTTATTTGGTATATGAAAACACCGCTTAAAACAGACAAAACAGGCTTTTTATATATACTCGGTGCCGGAGTGTTGACATCGCTATTTAACTATCTCTTCTTTGCCGGTCTCTCACATGGACAAGCAGGATATGGGGGAACTATGGTTACATCTCTTGCCCCCATACTCACATACTTGCTCTCAATCACAATCTTTGGAACAAAGGTGTCAACCATGCAAATAGCGGCACTTTCTCTTGGTATTTTAGGTGCATTGATTTTGCTTCGTGTACCGTTTGATGGCTTTTCATTTTTGAGTGTTGAGAGTTCTTATTTTTTAGGATGCGCAGTGGTATGGTCGATAGTTACCGTCATTTCTCAAAAAGCTGCAAAAAGAATGAATCTGATGTTTTATACTTTTGTCGTTTTTGGAATCACTGCTTTTATAAATATGCTTTTTGCTTTGCCTCATCATCCGTTTGATTTTGCTGCATATGATGGTGTGTTCTGGGCGACTATCGCATTTGTTGGGATACTTCCGGGTACATTTAGCACAGCTTTGTATTTTGTTTCAGCAGGTAAGATTGGAGCGCATAGAACAGGAGTTTTTATGTTTATCGTCCCAGTAGGCGCCATCGTTTCAAGCTGGGTAGTATATGGCGAAGAGGTGGCACTCTCAACGATAATAGGATGTATTTTGGCATTTGTGGCCGTAATGATTTTTAATATGAAAAGACCTTCAAAAGTTTCAGCATAAGGACTAAAAGATGAAGCAGACTATCAATTTTAAAGACGATTATGCAGCGATTTGGCGACCTAAAAAAGAAATTTTAAAGCCTGTAAAACATATAGAAAACATTTCGTTTGATGATTTGGTTGGGATAGAGCGGCAAAAGCATGCTCTTATAGAAAATACCGAACGCTTTTTAAATAACCTTCCATCAAATAATGTCCTTTTATGGGGTGCGAGAGGTACAGGAAAATCTTCTCTTATCAAAGCACTTTTAAATACCTACGCACTCAAGGGTTTGCGGGTCATTGAGATAGACAGGGACGATTTGGACGACCTCATAGAGATATCTGACATGATAAGGGATTTGTCTTATAAGTTCATCATTTTTTGCGATGATTTGTCTTTTGAAGAGGGAGAAAAAGGGTATAAAGGTTTAAAAAGAATTCTCGAAGGTTCCATAGAATCACCGCCAGAAAACGTAAAGATATACGCCACATCAAACCGCAGACATCTAATCCCTGAATATCGCACTGACAACGAAGGCACAAAACTCGGAGACAATGATGAGATTCACTACTCAGACAGCGTAGAGGAAAAAATCTCACTTAGTGACAGATTTGGTTTATGGCTCTCTTTTTATCATGGTAATCAAGCTGAATATCTTGCAGTTGTGGACAGCTATTTTAAGGAGTACAAGGGTGACAGAGAGTTTTTACATGCAGAGGCATTACGTTTTGCGCAAGCAAGAGCAAGTAGAAGCGGCAGAGCGGCAAAACAGTTTTTTAACAGCTATTTTCAAAGGTAAATCATGACACCTTGCATCAGACTGCTAACAAAAAATAAAACATCATATAAAGTACATCAATACGAACATGACAGCTCATGCACATCTTACGGGGAAGAGGCAGCTTTGAAACTCGGAGTTATGCCGCAAAGAGTGTTCAAAACTCTGGTGACGCAAGGCGATACAAAAGAGTTTTTCGTGGGGATTGTCCCTATCGTATCACAGCTCAGCCTCAGAGCAATGGCAAAGGTTCTGGGTGTGAAGAAGATTGCAATGGCAGATGCAAAAGATGTAGAAAAAGTGACGGGTTATGTTCTAGGCGGAGTAAGTCCGCTTGGGCAAAAAAGAAAATTGAAAACAGTCCTAGATTCGAGTGCTTTGGAATATGATACTATCTTTGTCAGTGCTGGAAAAAGAGGCTTAGAGGTGGAACTTTCACCGCAAGACATGCAAAAATTGCTCAATGCAAAGTTTGAGAGGGTAGCAACATGAGTTTTGAAGAGATAGATATATATTTACTTTCAAAAAAAGGTGCAACTTTTGATTACCCGTTTGACAAAACCGTTAGAGTTTATCGCGTCGGCAATAAAATTTTTGCACTCATGACAGACATAAAGCCACTCTCCATCAACCTTAAATGCAATCCTCTCTATGCCCTAGAACTCCGCTCCTTGTATGAGTCAGTCAAAGGCGGATACCACATGAATAAAAAGCACTGGAACACTGTAAATATTGGCGGTGACGTAGATGACACACTTCTAAAAGAACTCATAGACCATTCCTATGAACTCATTTATAATAAATTGCCTAAAAAGCAAAGAGAGTTGCTTGGGTAATCTAAATGGACACCAAGCTTTTATTGCATCAGTTATTTTATATGGTGTATCCTCTTGAATAAAGTGTCCAGAATCTTTAAGTAATACAATTTTATGGTTTGTAAATATCTTTTCAAATCTTTCTCGCTCAGGTGCTTGAAATGCAAAATCATTCAAGCCCTAAACGATTAAAGCTGGTTTGTCAGAAACAGAGGCTAAATCCTTTATTAAATGTTTTATTTTTAGCCTTAAAATGTTTTTTCAAAACCAAGCAAAAATCTATTTTGATCTCTAAACTGGCAATATAGACCTTTTTTATCTCCATAGAAATTGTCGAGTCCTGTATATATAAGAGTCTCTTCATCCAGTTCATACTTGATTTTTGGACGAATTACTCCATCATTTTCCTTGAAGTTATGAATTTCTAATAGCTCTACATGCAAAGTATTATTCATCATGTCTTTTTTATAAAGCAGGGTAATAGTGTCGTCAATCTTAGGTCTTGTAAAGCCATTGTTGAACTTTAAAAGATATGATTGATTCAATTGCACACTCATTAAACTCTCTGTTAATCCATACCAATCAACTCCTATTATATAAGAGAACTCATCACTCTGTTTGACTCCTCTTGGAGCAGTAGAGTTCAGAAAGTATTTTCCATCTGTTAAACCTGCTTCAAGTCTATAAACGAAATCCTTATAAGAATAGTCAGCACTCATTCCATATAACGAACTTCTTTCATAACTGGGGTTTATAGTCACACTCGCTGTGGAAGCATCAAAATCTTGATATAAAACTGGAAAGTCTTCATAAGTATATATATAATAAAACCCTAATTCCATGCCCTCAAAGCTATGTGTATATCGTACTCCTATATCTGAGTCTTTGATAGCATCTTTTGGTTTGTCCGCGTTTGCAAAAACTACATTTGCGCCTGCAACAGGCGCTGGTACTATTCTTGGCGATGTAAAAGCGTAAGCAGCACCTTGTTTTGGTAGTTTATGATACGATGTATCAGGAGTCCATACTAGCTCAACTACCGAATTGTTAAATGCTTGTGTTAGAGATAGCGACCACAGAGGGATTCTAGAATCTTCAAAATCTTCTAAAATGAACTCTGTAAAATCTTGAGGATTAAGTTTATCTAGTAGTTTTATGCCATCCGCTTCACCCCATACCGTTTGCATCTTTCCAGCTTTAATTGTCGTATTTTCTAGAGTTTTTTCGTAGTATAATTCTCTTAGCTCAATTTGTCCAACGTCTCCCATAACTATTGGTTTTGATGGATGTGAGTAGTTGGAATTGATAAACTTATTAGGCTCTATATTGTCTTTTGCATCTAATCTCATACGATTTATATTGACAACCTTTGCATCATCAAAAAAGAAATCCAACTCTAAAGTAGTGTCAAGCATAGCTTCTTGTAAGGTAGCATTTTTTGTTAAGAGAGCATTTTTGTTCTTTATTTTAACAAGAGATTCAAGCTCTAAGGAATACAAGTTGACAAAGAGCAAAGTACTTAAAAGAACTAATGACTTCATATCATCTTCCTCTTTTGAGAGACATTTTTGTAAATAAATTATCTGAAACCTTACTTTTGTAATCAATATTTGAGAAGTAAAAATCACTTGTATGTTGATTTTGATGATTTTGCATATGCATGTGGTGTACACTCCAAATGTTCTCTATCAGAGTTATTTCTGTGCTGTGTAGTGTTTTGAGTAGCTCTTTTCTTTCATCATAAAAAATGACTTTTCTTGCAACAAAGCTACCCTTGTCAATGTAAGAGATAAGTTTAGAATATCCCAATTCATCTGCAATCTGCTCATTTTTTACAGTTGATTCAATCTTATAGACATTGTGTCCATCAATTTTTTCTTCGCCCAAGAGTTTAAAATCATAGTCCTCCTTAGAGATTTTTCCCTCTTTTTTAATATCTTCGTATGAAAAATCGGTTCCTAAAAACCAATCTCCTCTATCACTAGAAGAGACTCGTCTAACTTTTCGTAAAGCAGGTAAATATAACCACTGTTCATCCTCTTTTGTAAAGTTATCAAATGTTAAAAACCCTGTGCCTTTTAGACGCTTTGGTTTCTCATAAAACATAATACTTTTTTTGTTTTTACCATAATACTTTCTATAAAAAGCTGTTGCTTGAACTCTTATTTGACCATGTTTGTTAGTGAGTTGCATTTTCAAATTTCGAGTAACTTGCAAACCGTCATCTCTAGCATTTACATGATCAACTATCTCTAAAACATCCATGCTCCACAGTGAAGTTGATAGCACTAGAAGAAGCATATTCTTTATTATGTATTGCATTATTTATCCTTTTTGATTAAAATCATCACAGTAGGAATTAATAGTAAGCTAAAAAGAAAACTACTGCTAATTGCCACCGCTACTAGTGAACCAAACTTAATAAGTGGCACAACTTTACTTATTAATAAAGTACCAAAGCCAAGAATTAGTGCTAATGCATTAAAAAATAAGGCTCGTCCTGTGCCACTATAAAGTGCATAAATTCGTGCATTGGCACTCAAGTGTTTATTTTCTAGTGAGATCATTCTCTCTGCCGTATGTATGGAAAAATCTATTCCTAAACCTATAGCAATAGATGCAAACATAGATGTACCAACGCCAAGCCATATGCCACTAAATCCCATTACTGCATAAATTGCAAGAATAGATAAAATTACAGGTGCAGTTACAAGGAGCGTAATAGTGAGTTTTTTAAAACTTGCCAGTGCTACTAAAAATACCAAAAGTAAAGAGATGCCGACACTCTGGAAATGGGAATCCTCAATCCCTTTTACCCAGTTATAGTCTACATTAACGCGACCACTCACTTTTGCTTGTACAGTATCACTGTTAAAATTGCTGTCTAAATACTTTTGAACTTTTGTGACAATATTTTTTTCATCTACGTATTGACCGGAATTCATATAAACACGAATATTCGCCTGTCTATAATCATAATCTAATATATCATCAAAATCATCAGAAGAAGCACTAGCAGAGTAGATAAGAAAATACTGAGCGGCTGCTTCAGAAGATAACGGCAATTGATACATGTTTTTCTGATTTTCATTGAGTGCTTTGTTCATCTGCTTTAGGTAGTCTGTATATGCGACCGAATCACTTACATGTGCTAAAGTCTTAACAAATTTCTGAAATTTCTGAATTTTTTGCATAACTTCAGGTTGAAAAAGTCCTTCTACTTTGGGGGTTTCTACCAAGATATCTAAGTAGTGAGAACCATTAAAATGAGTGTTTATCACCCTATCTGCTTCTACTATCGGTTCACTAGAGTCAAATGTCTTAATTCTATCTTCATTTATGATTAATTTTGAAAATCCTACCATAGAAATTGATGCGAGTATAAGTGCGAAAAAAATGATATGTTTTGGATGTGATGAGACTAATTTCGCAAAGTATTTCGCAAAATTATTTATGCTTGTTTCTTTTTTTACAAAAAGAGGACTCTGCTTTAGTTTAAACTGTGCCATAAGAGCCGGCAATATCGTAATAGAAAATATCCAAGCAGCAGCAACACCAATCATAGCAAATAGACCAAAATAAATCATGGGAGGCATAGAAGATGAGATGCTAAGTCCTAAAAATCCTGCCATAGTCGTAAGTGTTGTTAGCCCTATAGGTGTCCACATCTCAAGCATGGTCCCTATGACGGAATCTTTATGTGATTCATGTTCATAATCTCGTCTTCTTTCATAATAAGTACTAAGTATATGGATGGAATCGGCGACGGAAATCCCGATAAGAACAACAGGTAAGGCATTAGTGATGACAAAAAAAGCAACACCGCTATGGGCCATACTGCCAAGAGCTAAAGCAACAGATCCAAGTATAACTAGGTTAGGTAGCATAACCGAACCAATTCTTCTAAAGGCAAGAAATAGAACAATCATGATAACTATTGCAGCAATAGGGTTTAATCTTGATGCATCGTGGTCTATATAAGATGACATATATCCACTGACGGCACCTTCTCCTGCAACATGAAGCGTAATTCCATTTTCTTCGTATTTTGATACAAGCTTCAGAAGCTTTTTATAGAGTATTTCTGAATTCTTAGTATCTTTTAAATCTGCAATAATTAATGTTGCTTTTTTATCTTTAGAGACTAGAGTTCCTTGCATTAAAGGAAAATTATCTATAGCCTTAGATATCTCTTTTGATTTAGCATCGCTTACTTTTTCATCTGTTATAAAATACTCAACTTCCATGCCGTCTCTCACACCATGAATATTTTTTTTCTTTGAGAGAGAGGTTATTCCGTCATTTTTTACTTCAGGAAATTTTTGTATCTCTCTACTCAACTTATAAACTAATTCTAAAGTTTTAGGATTAAAAATTCCTTTTTCATTTTCAATCACCACTACCATTGGGTCATCTAAACCAAACAGCTCTATAAGTCTGTTTTTATTAACAAGTGCAGGATTGTCTTTTTTCATAAAGGCATCAGCTGTTGTATCTTTTACGATGTTTTTTATGCCAATAGCAAAAGCAATTATTATTAATAAACTCACAAATGTTACTTTAAGAGGATTATTTACAATCCACTTAAAAAAATTTCTTTTCATTTTGATTATCCTTTATGTGTATATACACATATATAATTAAAAAAATAGCCTTTACTTTTTGGCTATAATTTTTATAATGTCATCTAGAACTTCGTTGAGTTCATTCCAATCACTTACACCTATGGATGCTTTAAATTCATCCTGGGCTTTTTGCCACTCCGTATAACCAACTTTATATATTTCTTCTCCTTCTTTTGTGATTGTTACTCTTTTTTCTCTTTTATCATCACTATCATTAACATAAACAAAACCATCCCTTACTAAAGGTTTTAAGTTTCTATTTATTGTTGTTCTGTCCATTTTAAGTGCAGATGAAAGGTCATTTATATTTCCATCTTTTAATATTTGAATAGCAGTCAGCATGCTGTACTGCACAGGAGTTACACCAATTTTTTTAAGTGATTTAGCATAAATATTTGTTACATAACGCGAAACTGTTCTTGTTTTTGCGAATAAGCAGTTATGTGCAACATTGTAATATGCTTCCATTAAAATAAATCCTTTTTATGTGTATATGCACATTATAAATTTATTTAGATTTACTTTTCCTTAAAGTTCTGATTTTGTTTAAGATTTAATTTCTCTACAAATATCAGGAGTAGTTTATGCAAAAGAAACTAAAACAAGTCCATAATAAAAAAATATGATGGCTGGAAAACCAGTTTAGTGAAAATATAAATCATATTTGCTCATGAGTCTTATCGCTTTTGCATAACTATTTCCTCGTAAGTTTGCGAGCAAATAATTAAATAACATATTTAATATTTAATCTTTCAATCTCAAACAGAACTTCATTAACACTCTCAGAGAGTTCACTCCCCATTTTTTTAATCTCATCCGGAAACTCTTTTTCGAGGAGTTTCATCAAAGCATACCAAATAGGTTTATACCTATCTTTTAACTGATATTTTTCCATCTCAAAGAACTCTTGTGCTTTATAAAATTGCCCTTTTGATAGTAGTAGATTTAAGTATAAGATGATACCAATTTCCATCTCCAAAGAATCCTCATATTCCAAAAATTCTAAAAATTTGTCATAACTTTTTGAAAATTCCTCCCTCCATAACAATACAGTTGCTAATGTATGCGTATTATACAAATCGTATTCATTTATATAACTTTTGTGGGCTAAAGCAAGGGCTTCCTCAGATTTTAGTGTCTGTTCAAAATAAAACCAAGATAAACTGTTTAGGGCATCATTGTCTGCGCTTTCAATCGCCCTTAAATAATCCTCTTCTGCTTCTTGAGAATCTGCATGATATAAATATCCAATTAACTTATTTTCTCTTTTTTCTAGCTCGGTATGACTAAACCATGAAAGTAAAAATTTTACAAGCCACTCAACTTTGTATCTGTCTTTTTTACGACCAAATCTTATGAGATACCAGATGTTGAAAAATCTCTCTTTTATTTTATAGATTTTATTTTTGCCGCTAAACTCAGCTTCTATGACTTGGTATCTCTCCAGCTGTTTTAGTTGGGCAGAAACCTCCTTACTTTGCAGTCTTGTCTTTTTAGCTATATCTTTTGTAAACATTCCATCCCAGTTGAGGGCAATTGTGTGTACTATGTCTTGCAATGGTGGCGGTAAAGCATCCATTCTGTGTTTGTAAAGTGGTGTCATATCATCAAGGACTTTTAGCAGGTCTTCAAAAGCGTGACCGTCTTCATCTGTAAAAGTATCAAAAAGCATAATGATGGTTCTTGGTGTTCCACCGCTTAGGCGTCTGAGTGTCTCTATCCTCTCGGGTGACTCATTTATAACTTTTTCTATCTTCTTTTTTTGTTCATCTTTGCCGATTGCTTTTAAGAGCTCGATACTCTCTTCATAGTTTAAGCCTTTGAGTTTTACAATCTTAAAAAACTCAAAAAATGGTTTTGTATACTCATACTGCTGGTCAAACATTTTTGTTGAACCACCGACTATGATAAAAGATGAGGATGTGAGTAAAATTTCCCGTAACTGTTTTTGCTCTTTCTCTTTTAATTTCCCCAGCAATTCATCAATATTATCTATCAGAAGCAGTAATTTTTTCTTTTTTGATTTTAGTACACTCTCAAGATATGAAAAACATCTTGATTCATAATCATCATCTTTAAAATGCAGCTCCATACCATCTAAAATATTTTCAAAGTTATCTTCATGTATGGTTTGCAGATAATCAGCCACCTCTTCCCAAAGTTTGCATAACGACCTTATCTGGTACTGTTCTTCTCTGAATTTAATCGGCAATAAAAATTTAGACAACTCTTCATCATTTCGCACTTCTAAGT
>Ga0316206_1001038_pt1 | contig 28408 bp, 26 predicted proteins | sample 6monthpyrite_MG_FD_204942 | JGI IMG/M metagenome (GOLD analysis project Ga0316206, IMG submission 204942) | Microbial mat bacterial communities from mineral coupon in-situ incubated in ocean water Damariscotta River, Maine, United States -... | ecosystem: Environmental > Aquatic > Marine >... | reverse complement strand
TCCTGCTCATTTCATACAAAGTCTGACTGTCGAGCACAATGGCAAGAGTGTCCTGAATGCTGATATGGGTCCTGCAATCTCTGCAAACCCTTATTTATCTATCAAGTTCAAGGGTGCTGCTGCAGGTGACAGCGTGAAGATCAGCTGGAGTGATAACAAAGGCGGAAGCGATTCTCATACTGTAAAAGTACGATAAACGCGCCTTAGCAATCATATCGACAAATAAACCGGAGGAAATGATGAAAAAAATCCTACTTATCGCCACTGCTTTCAGCATCGCTGTTGGCGCGCCTATCATGGCGTCGGCGAGTCCAAGCGGAGATTTAAAGGCATTCCGCGCTTACTTTAAGAAGCGCTTCCCAGATGTCAAATTATCTGCATATAAAGATGGTATTTATGCCATCAACAAAGAACGCCGTGAAGCATGGTTAGAGTTTGAAGACTTCGCTCCACCATATGAAGATGGCGTCGCATTAGGTAAAAAACTGTTCAATACACCTTTTGCCAATGGTAAGACTTATGCTAGCTGCTTTAAAAATAACGGCATCGGTATTCGTCAAGACTTCCCTTACTTCAGCGCGAAGAAAGGTGATGTTGTAACATTGGAAGGTGCTATTAACGCTTGCCGCATTAAAAACGGCGAGAAGAAACTTGGCTGGAAGAAAGGCAAAATAGCTGCAATTTCTGCATACATGGGCCATACATCACGTGGTAATAAAGTGAATATCAAAATTCCTAATAACCCACGTGCTATGGCTATCTATGAAGAAGGCAAACGTCAGTTCTACGCCAAGCGTGGACAGCTGAACTTCTCTTGTGCCGATTGCCACGTTTATCAATCAGGCAACATGGCTCGTGGTAACTTACTCAGTCCAGCACTGGGTCATGTCACCCACTTCCCTGTATGGCGTAAGAAATGGGCCAAGAAAACGTTTGCGAAGAAAAACAAACGTGGCGCAACTGATGGCTTCGGTACACTCCACCGTCGTTATGGTGGCTGTAACAAGCAAGTCCGTGCGAAGCCTTTCAAGGCTCAGAAGAAAGAGTATAAAGCTCTTGAGTATTTCCATACTTACATGAGTAATGGAATGGTAGTCAACGCACCTGGTCTGCGTCAGTAAGATCTTTTGATCTGACAAAAAAACCCGGCAATATGCCGGGTTTTTTTATGCCTGCACTATATCCTGTCTATTCCAGCCCGACACAATAAGAATTAATATCAATAGATACAGCCTGTTACAAAAAATAAAACAATAACAGCATCAAATTTTATTAGGACTCTTTTTTTCAGACAATTAATAAAATGCTTAATTAACCTCTGCAACCAACCTTTTCTACATTTTTAGTGGCAATCCAACACCACAAAAGGTAATATTCAAAATTGATTGTTTATTTAAAACAACTAGTTGCACCTATTACAATATTTGGTCATTTACCCACCCTTTTGCGCTAAATCAGGATTATATGACCATAAAAAATAAGATTTTTGAGGAGTTTTGCCCATGAATATGTCACGTCGTGAATTTATGCAAATGCTAGCTGTTGCCAGTGCATCTGGTTTTAGCTTGTCAGCATGCGATTCCGGTTCCCAAAGCAGCGATACCGTTTCTACCAAATCAGCTGGCATAAAAGCCAATAAAGCACCTGGTAATATGTACGAAGTGCCTGCTTTCGGAAATGTGTCATTGATGCATTACACAGATTGTCACGGACAATTACTGCCTATCTATTTTCGTGAACCAAATGTAAATATCGGTATCGCAGGAATGAAGGGCAATGCCCCTCATCTTGTGGGTGAAGCCTTTTTGAAAAAATTTGGTATCAATAAAAACTCTATTGACGCCCATGCATTCACCTACCTTGATTTTGCCAAAGCCGCGCAACAATATGGCGCAGTCGGTGGATTTTCTCACTTGGCAACATTGGTGAAAAGTATTCGTGCTTCACGCCCAGGTTCTTTGTTACTAGACGGTGGTGATACATGGGGGGGTGGTTCAGGCACAGGCCTCTGGACCAACGCACAAGATATGGTTGATGCACAGAAACTGCTTGGTGTAGACGTCATGACCGGTCACTGGGAGTTCACCTTTGGTGCTAACCGAGTTAAAGAAATTATCGAGAATGACTTCGAAGGTCATATTGATTTTGTTGCTCAAAACGTTGTCGACAACGAGTTTGAGGAACAAGTGTTCAAGCCATACACCATCAAGGAAATTAACGGTGTACCCGTAGCGATTATTGGACAGGCCTTCCCGTACACACCTATCGCCAATCCACGTTATATGGTTCCTAACTGGAGCTTTGGTATCCGCGACGATAATATGCAGGAACACGTCAATAAAGCACGTGGCGAAGGAGCACAAGTTGTTGTTGTACTCTCTCACAACGGCATGGACGTTGACCTTAAAATGGCAAGCCGTGTAACAGGTATAGATGCAATCATGGGCGGTCATACGCATGATGCGGTCCCAGCACCTGTACAAGTCAGTAACCCTGGTGGTAAAACACTGGTTATTAACTCCGGCTCGAATGGTAAGTTCCTGTCCGTTCTCGACTTTGATGTCAAAAATGGAAAAGTACGTGACTTCCGCTTCAAGATGCTACCCGTGTTCTCTAACCTGATTGAGCCAGACAAAACAATGGCTGACTACATCACCAAGGTTCGCGATCAGAATGTTACCTATGCTGGCAAAACCTTCAATATGAAGAACAAGCTGGAAGAAAAATTGGCTGTTGCCGGTGACCTGCTCTACCGTCGCGGTAACTTCAACGGCACATTTGACCAACTTATCTGTGATGCCTTGATTGATGTACAGGATGCCGAGATTTCACTTTCACCAGGTTTCCGTTGGGGAGTCAGCGTTCTACCAGGCCAGGACATTACCTTTGAGCACGTCATGACACAAACAGCATTGACCTATCCTGTTGTTACCAGAAACGAGATGGATGGTAAGTTCATCAAAACTATTCTGGAAGATGTGGGTGATAACATTTTCAACACTGACCCTTACTACCAACAAGGTGGTGATATGGTTCGTGTTGGTGGTCTCAAATTCGCCATCGACCCAACCAAGAAAATCGGTAACCGAATTACCGATATGGAATTAAATGGTAAAGCGATCATGCCAAGCAAGAAATATGTAGTTGCTGGTTGGGCAAGCGTGGCACAGCCACTTGAGGGTAAACCTATATGGGATCTGGTTTCAGAATATCTACGAGACCAGAAAACCGTCGTCAAGATCTCGGACTTTAACGAACCGAAGATCAAAGGGCTGGGTCCTAACCCAGGTCTTGAAATCTAGTTACAGTCATCACGCCCAAAAAGAAACCCCGCATTGCGGGGTTTCTTTTTGCCTGTCAATAATATCCCGGCTTCTGTGATATTTACCAATGAATATACTAACCTCATCGAGATGACTATTGTCATGAGGCCCCATACCCTCGTACATCCCGGTGTTCTGAAAATAAGACCTGCCTGCACCTAAACCTGTCATTCATAGTAACACGGAGGCTTACGTGCCTTACTGAGAGCGTAACACTCACACAAACACACAGAACTAATATTTGAAGGGTTTATCAGACTTGAAGAGAGAAGCGACGGGATGAGCAACCTTTTAGGTCACTCACCCCTTGCTACTTGAATATGGTGGGCCGTGTGCGACTCGAACGCACGACCAATGGATTAAAAGTCCACTGCTCTACCAACTGAGCTAACGGCCCGAAAAGCTTGAACGCGAATAATACTGGAACCACCGGGAATGGCAAGCCCTCCCGGTGGTTTTTTTTAAATTCCTTCCAGTTTACGCATGCCTTTAGGTAATAAACGTAAATCTACCAGCCCGGTAATAAATGCTGCGAAGAAACTGGCATCCTCGTACATCATTTTGTACAGCTGTATTTTCATGGTCATGGCACTACCAAAGATAATGGCTGCCAAGGCTATCATTGAACCCAGCGCCAGTGTTGATACACCGGTTATGCCCTGACCAATAGTACAACCCACCGCCAATACACCACCAAAACCCATGAGGACTGCACCAATCATATGCATATAAAAATCTTTAAACGATGCAAACCACTCAATTCGGAAGCTACGTGAAACCAGTGACCAGAGGAAAGATCCGGCAATCACGCCAAACAGAGCCATCAAACCAAATGTGAGATATTTGGAAGCAAAGCCACCCATGGCATATCCGTATGTCTGCCCCATTGGGTTAATAAAGGTGAATGACTGTGTACCTAACGATCGTGCTTCAGCAGGTTTACCCACATCACTATCAGCAACCATATCCCAGTTTTGCATGTAACCCGAGAGATTCAACATCTCACCTTCGGCCGAGATATTAATAAATGCACTACTGATATACCAACCGGCCAGTACAGCCAGACCAACACTCAGTCCGCCAAGAACGTTATCCATGCTGCTGCGGAATTCACTGGATTTAAAAATAATAACTAGTAATACAAATGAAATCACCGCACCCAGTGCCAGGCGAATCATCTCGCCATTTTCTGCATTGATCAGTGAACCCAGGTCCTGATTAGAAGCTAATGAAATACTGGTTGGGTTAGTCCAGTTATAAAACAACACGGAATACAATGTCTTGTCACTACCTGGAAAAGGATTGGTCATAAAATAAGCAATCACTGCAATCACAATCAGGACAAAGATAGATTTAATATTACCACCACCGATACGTATCAGACACTTGTTACCACAACCACTGGCCAGGGTCATGCCGATACCAAACAAGATGCCACCCAGTAAATTCTCAAACCAGATCAACTGGCTACCACGATAAGGAGGAAATGTTGTATCGGCGCTCATGATTCCGGTTGATTCCAGGATAACAAGTCCTGCCATGGCTACTGCAATCGCCAGAAACCAGGCACGCATTCTACTCATGTCGCCCATATTGACTGCATCAGAAACTGCACCCATAGTACAAAAATTGGTCTTATTGACGACGGCACCCATTACAAGTGCTACAACAAACGTGACCCACAGAAAGACTGATTGCGCACTGGCAAAATCTTCAAAAACCATTGTTATATCCTCTACTCAACATATTTATATTTCCACAGACATTTGTTTGAAAAATGCCATAATCCCTGTAATTAGCCACGCATTCTAACGAAATAGACTAAATTTATCTACCCGCAAGCAAAGGGTTTACATGAAAAACAATGAGTTAGAAATAAAATGTTGGATCTGGTACGTTTGCTGCTGCAAATCCTTCTCGTCGTAAGCGGCATGAATCACATACGCCACAAGCATAACCACGCTCGTCGGCTGAGTAACAGGATACGGTCTGACTATAATCTACACCCAGAGAAGTACCGGACTCAATGATCTCTGCCTTGCTCATGTAAATGAGAGGGGCGTGGATACTCAATCTCTTGCCTTCCACACCCGAGCGGGTTGCCAGATTTGCCATTTGCTCAAATGCCTCGATATATTCCGGTCGGCAATCAGGATAACCTGAGTAATCCACGGCATTCACGCCCAAAAAAATATCATACGACTCGATCACCTCAGCCCAGGCGAGCGCCATCGATAAAAAAATAGTATTTCGTGCCGGCACATAAGTAACGGGAATACCGTCAGCTGCATAATCAGGCACAGCAATGGTATGATCGGTTAAGGCTGAACCACCAATACCTGCCAGGTCAATGTCGATGACCTTATGCTCTGCTACATCCTGGGTCTGGATCACACGGATGGCCGCATCCAGCTCGGTGATGTGTCGCTGACCATAGCGAAAACTCAGTGCATAACAGTCAAAACCCTGATTCTGAGCAATAGCCAATGTCGTCGCAGAATCGAGACCGCCTGAAACAAGTACGACTGCTTTTTTTTGTGTTTTCATAACCATTAAATTCAAACCAATACAACAGATATAGAATCAAATATGACAGAAGGGGCCTCTCAACGACCCGGTTCATCACCCCATAGCAGTTTATGTAACTGCATCTGAAAACGTACATCCAGACCTGACTCAAGTATCCAGTCTGCCAGATCGGCTGCATGTAATTCACCATGTACGGGGGACATCAACAACTCGCACTTGCCTTGTAACTGATATCGCTCTATTTGTTTACACGCCCAGTCAAAGTCCTGTCGATTACATATCACAAATTTAAGTTGATCATGCTGAGTCAGAAATTGCAGATTTTCGAATCTGTTTTTTTCCTGCTCACCCGACCCTGGTGTTTTAAGGTCCATGACTCGACTAACCCGAGCATCCACACCACTAATATCCATCGAACCACTCGTTTCGATAGAGACTTCGTAACCTTTATCACAAAGCAGCGTCATGAGTTCAAGGCACGCTGGTTGTGCCAGTGGTTCGCCTCCTGTCACCGTTACATGGCGAGCAGGATATTGATCAACCTGTTTCAAAATAGCATCCAACTTCATCCACTCTCCCCCACTAAATGCGTATGTGGTATCACAGTAACCACAACGTAGCGGACATCCTGTCAGACGAATGAAAATGGTTGGATAACCCACCGTACGTGCCTCACCTTGCAGAGAATGGAATATCTCGGTAATTCTCAGGCGAGAATCGGCCTGTGTGTTAGTTTCATATGTAGATTGCATCTGGTCATTTTACACCATATAGCCACAAGGACATAAGCTAATCAATTGCACCAAATAACAACAGACGTTATATAATGCATAATATGTCTGAACATGAAACAAAATCGATTGGCAGAGGAATGCTTATCCTAGGCTGGGTTGTCTTCCTGGGTCTTCTGGGTTTATTTTTCAACAATATTCTCGAAAAACAAAACAACCCTAACCAGAACTTGAATAGCAGCGTCCTAAAATCAGGTGTTCGCGAGATACAATTAACCAGAAACCATTATGGTCATTATGTCACATCTGGGAAAATCAATGATCAGGACGTTACCTTTTTTCTGGATACCGGCGCCACCCGTATTTCTATCCCTGCCAAAGTAGCCAAACGTATCGGTTTGAAAAGAGGCTATCCACACAGAGTCAGCACAGCGAATGGTACCATCGAGGTTTATTCAACCAAACTTGATTCGGTTGACATCGGTGCCATCAGAATTAGCGACTTATCGGCAAGCATCAATCCTCATATGGATGGTGAGGAGATATTACTCGGAATGAATGTACTCAAAAAACTGGAATTAATTCAACGTGGAAAAACCCTGACATTGCGTCAATATCCTTAAGTATCGGGTAAATCACAAGGTAGAAATTCTAAAACATCCTGACGCTGAATTTTAATGCCATGTTAGAATAACGATATCAACCAGACAGAGACAAAAAATGACCATAACAACTGACCCCGGCCTTCAATACGATGATCTCGTGGTCGATGAAGGCAAAGATGCAACTGGACTGGGCCAAACAGCTATTGTTCACTATACCGGCTGGCTGGAAGACGGAACTAAATTTGATTCCAATAAGGATCATGGGAAACCATTCAGCTCCCCTATGGAATGTGGCATGGTAATAAAAAGATGGGGGCAGGGTGTAATAGGCATGAAAGAAAGTGGCACACGCAAACTAACCATACCATCAGAACTGGCATATGGTTCACATGGTGTGGGTGGCGTTACCCCTGCCAATGCAAGCTTGATCTTTGAGGTCGAGCTAATTGAAGTTAATGACTAAAGGACCTCGATTTGATCGACTTTAAACAAGGTCTGGAGCAGCAAGTTCAGATTGCACTGGCAGAAGACATCGGCAGTGGTGATATAACCGCCAACCTCATACCGGAAAACACACAAGCTCACGGTAGTGTTATTGCACGCGAGCCCGCGATAATATGTGGACAGGACTGGTTTAATGAATCATTTCTACAAATCAATCGTGATATCAAAATCAATTGGTCTGTCGTCGATGGTGGTGCCATTGAAACCAACCAGACTCTATGCACACTCACAGGTGATGCGCGCAGCCTGCTAACCGGTGAGCGTACAGCGCTTAATTTTTTGCAAACTCTGTCTGCAACGGCAACAAAAGCGAATCAGTATGCCAGCAGCATCGCCGATTTCAATACGCGCATTCTTGACACCCGCAAAACGATACCTGGCTTACGCCTGGCTCAAAAATATGCAGTGCATTGTGGTGGTTGCCATAATCACCGTATCGGACTGTTTGATGCCATACTTATCAAGGAAAACCATATCATAGCCGCGGGCTCCATTGGCAATGCTGTTAAAATTGCCAGAACAAATAACACAGATGGATTCATCGAAGTTGAGGTTGAGAACCTTTCTCAGTTATCAGAAGCTCTGGATGCTGGTGTAAACAGAGTGTTACTGGATAACATGGATATCGATACATTGGAGAAAGCCGTCAAGATAAATGATAATCGAACTGAACTCGAGGCATCAGGCGGGGTTACATTAAACAATATACGGCAGATTGCTAAAACCGGCGTTGATTTTATCTCGATCGGAGCACTGACCAAAGATATAACAGCACTGGATTTATCCATGCGATTACAGTTCAATTAGCAAAATTACATATATAAATTATACTGTTAAAAGCCACTCCCTTTTTGTGAGAAAATTTTCCCAAATTTAGGCAATTTTGATTGAACATTGATGAAATTGGACGTATATTTGACCATATAAAGATCGGGTAATGATTTTCCTAGTGTTTATTCAAACACTCATAGCGTTGAGATATATAACATGGATACAAATTTAGCATTTAATGGAAGAAACGAAGGTCTCAGTAGCCGAATCAAACAAGCCAGAATCAAATCGGGTATTAGTCAGGCAGAACTTGCGCGACGTATGGATATTTCACGTGCCAGTGTCTCTATCTGGGAATCTGGTGGTAATGTTTCTCAAGATAACATCATCAAACTCGCCAGCTTACTTAAAGTAACTCCGGAATGGCTTCAATATGATGTCAGTGCTCGTCCAGAAGTGGATGTTGAGATGCTTAAAAATTGCTTGATCAAAACAGAATTCATGTCAAAAAAACTGGATGTCGAACTTAATCAGGATCAACAAGCACGACTAGCAGCGTATCTCTATACTGAAGAGTTGCGTGGAAGCGATCCAGATGAAAAAAGAATATCAGACCTTATTCGCATACTGGCATAGCTAGTCCAACTCATCCAATAAATGCACTTCCATGGAGGTGCATTTTTTTTGATATGTATCAATCTACCCTGCAACTCAGGTGCTATTATTAACTAATAAACCTTGTGGAGAATGATCGTGCATGATTACAAAAACATACTCATAGCGGTAGATTTTTCACATGCCTGTGAACAGGTAATACAACGTGGAATTCATACCTCAAAACAAAACAATGCCAGTGTTTTCCTCATCCATATTATTGAAAATCTTCCTCCCATTGATATTGGGTACGAACCCATGACGATTCCAGACTGGTATGACAACGAAACCGAACTGATTAAACACGCAAAAATAAAAATACTAACAATGGCTGAAGAACATGGCATTCCAGAAAATCATACCAAGGTCATATCTGGTTCTCCCAAACTCGAAATCATACAATTTGCAGAAAACAATGAAGTGGATTTAATCGTTATCGGCTCACATGGGCGTCACGGCCTACAGCGACTTCTCGGCTCAACATCTTACCCCATATTACATAATGCTACTTGTGACGTACTTGCTGTGCGTATTAAAGATAAAGCTTAAGTGAAGGTTACTTCAAAAAATATTCTGATCAGCGCAATGTTGTTTGTGCTTGTTATTCTGGCTTTTTTGTATGGGTCCCGACCCAAACCGGTCAAGGTTACATTAAAACCTGTCACCACCGGTGTCGTAGAAAAAACCGTCACGAACACACGGGCAGGCACAATCATAAGCTGCAAACGCGCTCGACTAGCACCAGCCGTTGGCGGCCAGATATCACGATTACTGGTCAAGGAAGGTGACAAAGTAGAAGCTCAACAGTTACTCCTGGAAATATGGAATGATGATTTAAAATCTCGTGTATTGCTCTCCAAGCAAGAAGCCAAGGCAAGCCAATCAAAATCCAAAGAAGCTTGCGTAAATTATGCCGTTGCTGAAAAAGAAGCTCAAAGACTTAAAACCTTGCGCAAAAAAAACCTCGCATCAGTCGAAGATATTGATCGCGCCATCGGTCATGCTCTAGCAAGTAAGGCTGCCTGCGAAGCGACCAAAGCCAGCATATTAGTAAGTCAGGCCCAGATTGAACTGGCCGAAGCGCAACTCCAACGCACGCAATTAAAGGCACCCTTTGCAGGTATTATTGCCGAAGTACATGGTGAGGTCGGAGAGTTTGCTACACCCTCACCTATCGGCGTACCCACTTTACCCAATATTGATCTGCTTGATCAAAATTGCTTGTATATCCGTGCACCAATTGATGAAGTTGATGCACCTGACCTGAAAAACGACATGCAGGCACGTATCAGTCTCGATGCGTTTGGTAAACAAACCTTTGCAGGGAAAATACGTCGGATAGCAGCTTATGTGCTGGACATAGAAAAACAGGCCCGCACGGTTGATATTGAGGTCGACTTTATTAACCCTGATGATATAAAAAATATGTTACCTGGTTATAGCGCAGATGTAGAAGTCATTCTTGATAAAAAAAGCAATACGCTTCGTGTTCCAACTGAAGCCATTCAAGAAACCAACCAGGTACTGGTCTTCAACAGCGACACCAATACACTTGAAAGCAAAACATTCACCAAAGGTATTTCCAACTGGGTGTATACCGAAGTCATTAGTGGCCTTAAAAAAGGCGACAAGGTTGTCATCTCTCTGGATCGCGAGGGGGTGGAAGATGGTGCCACTGCAGTCGCGGAATAACAATCAGCCTCTCCTTGTTGATCTCCTGAAAATTTTGAGCTAGCTCAATGATAGAATTACTAGATATAAATCGAATCTTTCAGGTCGGCGATCAACAGGTTCATGCCTTGAAAGACATCAATTTGACCATTCAAAATGGTGAATATCTGTCCATTATGGGACCATCAGGCTCGGGCAAATCCACATTACTGAATATTATTGGTATGTTGGATCAACCAGACAGCGGCACCTATCATCTTGAAGGCAAAGAAGTCACACATCTTTCCGATAATGAAAAATCCATTATCAGAAGCTCACAGATCGGATTTATTTTTCAGTTCTTTCACCTCTTACCCAGACTCACCGCAGCGGAAAACATTGCATTACCCATGATGTTGGCAGGCATATCACCGTCTGAGCGACAAAAACGTACCAATAAAATCCTGGCCTTGCTTGATCTGACAGAACGCGCACATCATAAGCCGGAACAATTATCTGGCGGACAACGACAACGGGTAGCCATCGGCCGTGCCACTATCATGCAACCCAAAGTGCTGTTGGCCGATGAACCAACTGGCAATCTGGATCGTCATGCTGGACATGAAGTCATCAAAATACTGGAACAACTCAACCAGCAAGATATCACCTTGATAGTTGTCACTCATGACCCTGAACTGGGAGAACGCGCCCATCGTAAAATAAAATTCGTAGATGGCGCAATTACTATTGATACCGGCACTCAATCATGAGCATAAGTGATTTATTACGGTTCTCATTTGCAGCGATCATACGTCACCGTTTGCGAACAGCGCTAGTTCTCATTGCTATCGCTATTGGTGTAGCTTCAATCATCATACTGACTGGCCTTGGTGAAGGGGCCAGGCGTTTTGTATTAGGCGAATTTTCCTCATTGGGGACAAACCTGTTAATCGTATTACCAGGAAAATCTGAAACTGGTGGCGCAATGAGTGTTTTCAGTGGCGCCACTACACGCGATCTGACATTACAGGATGCCAGCAGCCTTAAACGGCACCCTCAAGTACGACGCATCGCACCCATAGTATTTGGCGCGGCCGAAGCCTCTTGGCAACAACGCAGTCGAGAAGCACCGATTATTGGCTCATCTTCAGAAATGCTGTCGATACGACATTGGTCGTTAGCACAAGGTCGCTTTCTACCGCCAGGTGAACTAACACAAGCTTCTGCCGTTTGTGTCATTGGTAAAAAAATTGCTGAAGAGTTATTTGCACAAACCAACCCAGTCGGTAAAAACTTGCGGATTGGTGACCGCCGCTTCAGAGTGATCGGCGTACTGGCTTCAAGCGGTCGCACGATCGATCTTGACGTGCAAAACATCATTATTATTCCTGCCGTTTCTGCACAAAATTTATTTAATACTCCCGCTTTATTTCGCATTCTTGTTGAAACGCGAACACGGGACAGCCAGGAAAAGGTCAAAAAATTTATTATCAACACCATGAAATCCAGACATCAGGGTGAAGAAGATATCACCATCATTTCACAAGATGCCTTGCTGGGGACATTTGATAAAATACTCACTGCACTGACATTGACTATTAGTGGTATCGCTGCCATCAGCCTGACAGTTGCAGGCATTCTGATAATGAACATCATGCTGATCACTGTCAGTCAGCGTACCACCGAAATAGGCTTGCTCAAGGCACTCGGGGCTTCTCGTTATCAAATACAAATCATATTTATGACCGACGCCGTCTTACTGGCCATAGCGGGTGCAACACTGGGACTATTTCTGGGCCAAGGTGGCAATCTATTCATTCATCAACTGTTTCCTGCTCTGGATAACAGCGCCCCCACCTGGTCTGTTGTAAGCGCCTTCCTGGTCGCTATCTGCACCGGCCTGATATTTGGTGCCATGCCCGCTCGACGTGCTGCAAACCTCAACCCGGTCCAGGCATTGGTACACCACTAGTCTAATGCGAATTACTGATTCATTAAAACTTTCAAGCAGCGCGATATTCAGACAAAAATTGCGTGCATCACTCACTATTCTGGGTATTAGCATTGGCATCGCCTCTGTCGTTCTGCTGACCTCGATTGGCGAAGGTATTCACCGCTTTGTCCTGGCTGAATTCACACAATTCGGCACAACCATCATTGGCATTACACCTGGCAAAGAAAGCACCCTTGGTGTTTCTCCTGGAGTATTCGCGAACGAACGTCCTTTGACCATCAATGACAGCATCGCACTAAAACGGATTCCTCATGCTCTTGCCGTCGTACCCAGCGTTATGGGTAATGCTGAAATGAAAGCTAATAATCGCAGTAGACGTTCAACAGTGTATGGTGTTGGTCCGCAAATGCCCGAAGCTTTTTCATTCAAACTCAGTACAGGGCGCTTTCTGCCTGATGATGACTCCAATGCTTCGCGTGCTTTTGCTGTTCTGGGCCATAAGCTCAAGCAGGAATTATTCGCAGAAAAAAATCCGCTTGGACAAAAAATTCGTATCGGCGGTAACAGCTTCAGAATTATCGGCATCATGGAACCGAAAGGGCAAATACTGGGTTTTGATCTCGATGACACTGTCTATATACCTGCCTCCCGAGCTTTAAATCTATTCAACCGAGAAAGCTTGATGGAAATAGATCTGATGTACGAACAAGGCAGCGACGAGAAAAAAATAGTTAATGCCATTAAAAAATTACTCATAGCACGTCACGGGCGAGAGGATTTCACGATTACCACTCAACAACAAATGCTAGATGTCATGGGTAATGTGCTCAATGTTCTAACGTTTGCTGTCGCCGCCCTGGGTAGCATTTCACTACTGGTTGGTGGCGTCGGCATTCTGACCATCATGCTGATTGCGATACAGGAACGCACATCAGAAATAGGATTGTTACGAGCACTGGGGGCGCGTAGAAACCAGATCTTATGGTTGTTCCTCGGAGAAGCCATTGTGCTTGCTGCTATCGGCGGTTTTGCAGGTCTGATTTTCGGTTACGTTGGTGCTCAAGTTTTACATGTGGCAATTCCAGCTCTACCCGTCCATACCCCTGTAATTTATATGTTACTAGCCGAAGCCATTGCCATCATTATTGGTTTAGTGTCTGGTGTTTTACCGGCGCTGAAAGCAGCTAAAATGAGACCAATAGAAGCACTACGAACCGAATAACAATCCATATAAAAACAAACATTTAGAAACATGAAAATAAAATTTATATGATATATAACCCTACATCGCAAGCAAACAAATCTGTTGTATCTATCAAATATCCATACCGTTAATGCAAACTCCTTCGTATACCCGACAAAATACCTAAACAATTCTCTTCCAAAATATGGCCATTATCTTTAAAATCAACGAGTGAAAAATGCAATTGATAAACAAAAGCTAATTCGTGAGCTTTCAGCTATTTTACCAAACAACTCTTTGCTGCATAAAAAAGAGGATCTAAGCCCTTACGAATGCGATGGCCTTTCTGCCTACCGCCAATTACCTATGCTGGTGGCCTTGCCCAGAGACACCACTGAAGTTCAGGCTATCATTAGCTGTTGCAATCAACATCATATTCCCGTGATTGCACGTGGTGCGGGTACTGGCTTGTCTGGTGGTGCGTTACCAAGTGAAAATGCGGTCTTGATAAGTCTGGCGAAGTTAAACAGTATTATTGATATCGATAAGAATAACTTACAAGCAACAGTGCAGCCCGGTGTGCGAAACCTGGCTATCTCTGAAGCCGTAGCCGACCTGGGACTGTATTATGCTCCTGATCCATCATCACAAATAGCCTGCACCATTGGTGGCAATGTCGCAGAAAACTCAGGAGGGGTTCATTGCCTCAAGTACGGCCTGACTGTTCATAATATTAGCCGAATAAAAATCATTACCATCGAAGGTCAACAGTTAACCATCGGTAGCCAGGCCATGGATGCTGCAGGGTATGACTTGCTTGCATTGTTCACCGGGTCCGAGGGGATGCTGGGTGTTATTGTTGAAATTACCGTTAAGTTATTACCCATGCCAGAGTCCACACGAGTCATGCTCGCCGCATTCGATGACGTTGAAGTAGCGGGAACTGCAGTCAGCGATATTATCGCTGATGGCATCATCCCTGCGGGTCTTGAGATGATGGATAACCCTGCAATACGCGCAGCAGAGGATTTTGTAAAAGCAGGTTATCCCACGGATGCTGCGGCCATTTTACTTTGTGAGCTTGATGGCACGATAGAAGAAGTCACGGAACAAACGCAACGAGTACACGAATTATTGTCAAACCGGGGTGCGACTGAAATCAGGATTGCTGAAAGTGAAGAACAACGTCAACAATTCTGGAAAGGTCGCAAAGCGGCCTTCCCTGCTGTCGGTCGCATTGCACCTGACTACTATTGTATGGATGGAACCATTCCCCGCAAAAAATTACCCTGGATTTTAAAAAACATCACCGAGTTGTCTGATCAATACCAACTGCCTGTTGCCAATGTATTCCATGCCGGAGACGGTAACCTTCATCCATTAATCCTGTATGATGCCAACATACCAGGCGAGCTTGAACGCACCGAAGAATTTGGTGGCAGAATTCTGGAGCTCTGCGTTGAAGCCGGCGGCACCATTACAGGCGAACACGGTGTTGGAATGGAGAAAATAAACCAGATGTGCATCCAGTTTGAAGACGCCGAGTTAGAACAATTTCATGCTGTCAAAAAAGCATTCGACCCGCACGGTTTACTCAACCCTGGCAAGGCAGTGCCAACCTTACACCGCTGCGCAGAATTTGGTGCCATGCACGTACATCAGGGTAAATTATCACATCCGGAACTGGAACGATTCTGATGTCTGATCTTGGCCAATTACTCAGTGATCAAATCCGGGCAGCATTTACTGATCTACAACCATTGGTCATTCGAGGTAATAACAGCAAAGCCTTTTATGGTAATACCATTACTGGCCAGGACCTGGATGTTACCGGACATACCGGCATCATCAGTTACGAACCCAGTGAACTGGTACTCACTGCCAGAGCGGGGACAAAACTAAGTGAGATAAAAGAAGTACTTGCTCAACATGGCCAGATGCTTGCTTTTGAACCCCCCTCTTTCGGTGATGCAACACTGGGCGGGACGATTGCCTGCAACTTGTCTGGACCACGACGTCCCTATGCAGGGGCTGCTCGCGACTTTGTACTCGGTTGCCGCATAATCAATGGCAAGGGCGAGATACTAAAATTCGGGGCCGAGGTCATGAAAAATGTAGCGGGTTACGACGTATCACGTCTCATGACGGGTGCCATGGGAACATTGGGTGTATTACTCGACATTTCGTTAAAAGTTTTACCCATACAGCAACAACGAAGCAGTCTTCGTATCGAAATAGACGCCAAGCAGGCACTGAACCTGTTTTCGGACTGGCGACAAAAGCCACTACCCATCACAGCTGCATGTCACGATGGTAATGCATTGACAGTGCGACTGGCCGGTAGTACGTCTGCCCTGTCAGCTGCTAAAAATAAAATCGGTGGAGAACAACTGGCATATAGCACCGACTTTTGGCAGCAGGTCCGTGAACATGAACATGATTTTTTTAAGGATGAAAGACCGTTATGGAGACTCTCGATACCATCCGCTTCGAACATCAACATTGAAGGCGATCAGTTCATTGACTGGGGTGGTGCCCAACGTTGGTTACTAAGCAAGCAAGATGCAAAAGACATACGATCAATTGTTGAAAATGCTGGTGGGCATGCCTCTCTGTTTCGCGGCAACAAATCAGACATCGAATGTTTTCATCCTTTGCAAAAAAACATGCTGACAATTCAACAATTGCTTAAAAAGGCATTTGACCCGCAACAGATTTTAAACCCGGGAAAAATGTACAACACTTTATAATGCAAACCAGACTCTCAGAAAATTTTCTAGCCACAAGCGAAGGCAGCCAGGCAGACCACATATTACGCAGCTGTGTTCATTGCGGGTTTTGTACGGCTACCTGCCCGACATATCAATTACTCGGCGACGAGTTAGACAGCCCTCGTGGGCGTATTTATTTAATTAAACAAATGCTCGAGGGCGAAGAAGTCAGCCGAAGCACGCAACAACATCTTGACCGTTGCCTGACCTGTCGCGCCTGTGAAACCACCTGCCCTTCAGGGGTAGAATATGGAAAACTGATTGACCTGGGCAGAGGCTGGATCGAAAAAAGAGTATCGAGACCTTTACCCCAAAAGGTAAAACGCTGGTTATTACGTAAATTAATTCCACACCCGAAACGATTCGGTTTTATATTACAAATTGCGCGTTTATTTAAGCCATTTCTGCCCGCCAGTCTCAAACGAAAGATTCCAGCTCGACCTGCAAAAACTGTTTGGCCTGACACATCTCACACGCGTAAAGTCCTTATCCTGAACGGCTGCGCACAATCGGTCACCCACCCGGAAATTGATGCCGTGACCGCACGCGTACTCGACCACTTTAACATCGAGATTGTTCGTGAACATCAATCAGGTTGTTGCGGTGCTGTCAGCCAACACCTGTCAGCCGAAGCGGAAGCAAAACAACAAATGAAACATAATATTGATACCTGGTGGCCACTGCTACAAACGGGTATTGATAATATCATTGTCAATGCCAGTGGCTGCGCAGTACAACTGAAAGAATATGGCCATTTTTTTAAAGACGACCCGCTTTATGCCGAAAAGGCCGGGCAAATCGCTAACAGCGCACTCGACATCAGCGAATTATTAGCTCAGTTACCGCTCGATCAAGCCCTTTCAAACCCATCAGGCCAAACGATCGCATTTCACTCCCCCTGCACGTTACAACATGGACAAAAAATCATTAACACCATCGAACCCATGCTGGAAAAATGCGGCTATCAACTCACGGTCGTTAAAGACAGCCATCTTTGCTGTGGCTCGGCGGGAACCTATTCAATTATGCAGCCTGACTTATCAAACCGTTTGCTTGATAATAAATTAAACAACCTGACTGCACAAAACCCGGAACTCATTGCGACGGCTAATATTGGCTGTCTCATGCACATGCAAACAACCAGCCCGGTACCCGTCGTACATTGGATCAGCCTGATAGAAAAAGCGATTAAACAGTAGGCGTTTTTTACTAATTCATTACAAAAGATTGATCCAAATCAATACCAGAACGGATGGGTTTCGGTAATCTGGTACTGCTCCTTGAGGATTAAGAGATCCCTCATACATTGCCCTATTCGACAGAATAGGGCATTTTTAATGCTTGAGAATTTTTCGGGCGTAACAACCCAGGGATAAACATCAATCGCGTTCAAGCGAATGAATCTAAAAGAAAATAGAAATTACAACGCTGGATTCTGGCTGCGTACGCGAATAATAATATCAATGCCCTCAGCGACCATACCCTCTGACAGAACCGGCAAACCGGATACGGTTATCTGCTCACTACTGACATCGGTTAAGGTACCGGTATCTATATTATAAATATGATGATGTTCAGACGTATTGGAATCGTAAAACACCCGACTAGGATCAACAATCACCTGGCGAACCAAACCCTTATCAGCGAACAGACCCAATGTATTATAAACCGTTGCTTTTGAAACAGAGGGTTTACCCTTGTTTACTTCAGTCAGCACCTGATCAGCAGAAAGGTGTTGAGGGCGGGCAAACAGGATTTCGGCTATATCGATGCGTTGCTGGGTTGGTTGCACACCATAACTATCCAGTAACTTGACGGTAGCTGGTCTGTTAAGCGGCCATTGATTTTGTGAAGCATTCATAACAATAGTATATGCCGATTTATAAGCCAAAGTCTAATATTAACCCTTGTTTTTATTGCGTTTAATGCTCAGCCATTAACGCGTAGGGAGCGGGATCAACCTCAGTTTCTCTTCCCAGGACAAGATCAGCCAATAATTGGCACGAAGCAGGTGCCAGAATGACACCGTTTCGAAAATGCCCTGTATTGACATACAGGCCATCGATATCAGGATGCTCACCTATATAAGGTATGCCACTAGGACTACCTGGTCGCAACCCCGCCCATTGCGTTTCGATTTCACAGTCGGCCAGATCAGGTATCATATTTTTTGCCACCATCACCAGCTCCTCAAATGCAGCTTGTGTTGTTGATTTGTCAAAACCGACATATTCCATCGTGCTGCCCATCAGGACCCGGCCATCACGCCGTGGAATAAGGTAATATCCCTGATCAAGAATAATCTGCTTAATCATACCCGGCCGGGTTTTAAACAGGAGCATCTGGCCGCGCACAGGTTCTACCTTTATATTGATACCCAAAGAAGACAACATGCCGGCACTCCATGCACCACCAGCAATCACTACCCTGTCGGCCGACAACAGCCCATTATTAGTTTTAACACCGCGAACTTTGCCAGACTCGTGCACGACCTCCTTGACTTCAACGCCCTCACGTAAATCCACACCTAATGAGATAATGCTTTGCCTGACAGTTTTAATTAACCGAGGGTTTCTGACCTGGGCGACATCGGGCAACCACAATGCCTGTTGATAATCAGTAGACAGCGCCGGTTCAAGCTGTGTCAATCGCGGGGATTCTATTTGATGGCAACTGATACCTGATTGGTCTGACCATTGCTTGGCAGCAACAGCCTCATTTTCATCAAGAATCAGCATGCCGCTTTTTGTCCACTCCGGATCAAACCCGGATTCGTCTTGCAGCGATTGAGCCAATGATTCATAAACATGGTGACCAATACGGGCAAGCTGTAAAACAGGCTGTGGATATCGCCACGGGTATAGCGGCGATAAAATACCCCCACCTGCCCAGCTGGATTCAGATCCAGCACGACCCTTGTCCAGTAAAATAACATCCAGGCCAGACTTGATTAATTCACGAGCTGTTAACAGTCCTATGAGACCTGCACCAGCGACGACTACTTTCGTCAAACTTCATTTACTCCTGCTGGGGTAACCTAAAAACAACCAACATAAAAGACATGGTTTTATATTTTACCTGTTTTGAGAAACTTTAGTCCGTTTCCGACCACTTGTCTGGCAAATGGGACGACTTATCGAAACATTGCTGACTCCAACATTCAGATGGTCTATATATCAAAACATGAAAACACATTCTGGATTCACACTTATTGAATTATTGGTAACGCTGGCAATAGCGGTCATCCTGACCATGGTTGCCGTGCCCGGTTTTCGTTCCATCATACAGAATAACCGCGCTTCCACACAAGCCAATGAACTACTAACTGCATTAACGCTGGCACGTAGTGAGGCCATTAAACGCGCTGCCAATGTCAGTATTTGCTCAAGTGCCAACCAGGCTACCTGCGCTGCAAGCACGGACTGGAGCACGGGCTGGATCATATTCACCGATACCAGCGGGGTAGCAGGCGTACTCGATGCTACTGACGTTTTAATTCGTGCCTGGGAGCCATTATCCGGCAATACTGCATTAACAACAGTCGCTGCTAACAATGTGCAATTTCTGTCATCAGGATTGACTACAGCCTCAACCTCTTTCACATTATTAACACCCGAATGCACCGGAAACAACCAACAAGTTATCGCTGTTAGCGCTACAGGACGCGGCCACACTACTGCAGCAGCCTGCCCCCCTTAACTCAAGTATTGATACGTGACAAATATGATGAAAAATAAATACAGTCGACAAAACGGTTTTACCCTACTGGAGATATTGATCACCGTGCTGGTGTTATCCATTGGTTTACTGGGCCTCGCGGGGCTTCAGGTCTCCAGTATGAAAAGTAACCATAGCTCCTATTTACGCTCACAGGCGACCATTCTGGGTTATGACATCGCAGATCGCATGCGAGCAAATCCGGCAGCTAATTACACTGCAAAAAGCCCATACACAATAACAACCACAGTCTTTCCTTATACCGTTAGCGCCCCTTCTGTTACAGCCAATTGTAGTTCTACGACAGGTTGCACTACAACCCAAATGGCCAATACCGATATCAATCAGTGGCGCGTCGATCTGGCCAACACTCTACCTGGCGGCGTCGGCGTCATTTGTGTCGATAGTGATTTGACGGATGATGTAAGTATTGCAACTGCAGATGCTGACTGTGATGGCCTCGGCGGTGTTTTCGCCATCAAAATCTGGTGGAGTGATACCGACACCAACACATTCAAACGTTTCACAGTGAACTATCAACCATGAAAACACAGACAAACAGCACACAGACGAATAAACAGACCGGTCTCACCCTGGTTGAACTCATGGTCGCCATGATCATCAGCCTGTTATTATTAGGTGGCACCATCACCATTTTTATGTCCAATAAACAAACCTACCTGGTGAATGAGGCATCATCCCGCGTACAGGAAAACGGCCGTTTCTCTTTTGATTTTTTGAGTAACGATGTCAGGATGGCCGGTTTTTTTGGCTGTGTCAGTAACATTCTCGACAGCACCAACCTGAACAACATTGTTGATACGAGCCAATACACGGGTGGTACAGGCACGCCTGATCCCAAAATCATTAAAAGCTTATCACTCCTTACTGGCACCAATAGCCTGAAAGGTTATGCCATTGGTGCAACCCTGACGGCTGGCGAACTATTCGACCTTGGCCTGAAAACGGGTACAGCCGTCGGTGATGCGCTACCTAATCAAGACGTCATCGCTATGCAAATAGGTGAAAGCTGTAATGAAGGCGCACTAATAAGTGCCATGACTAATATAAATACACCCGTCCTCATACAAAATGCAGCTGCCTGTAATATAGCTCAAGACAGTGTCGTACTGATATCAGACTGCACAAATGCGGATCTTTTTCGCGTAGTTAATGATCCGAGTGGCGCCAATAATTTAATACATTCAACCGGAAGAAACACCCAGAATGAACTCAGTAAAGCCTATAGTACTGATGCGAATGTTTACACGCTCCGCTCCAGTATCTATTACATTGGAAACGGTAGTTCGGGTGAGCCGGCATTATTCAGACGTGTCTTTTCCGGCGCGGGCGCGGCAGACAACATAGCTTATGAAGAACTGGTTGATGGCGTCGAAAGCATGGAAATCACGTACGGAGTAGACACCGACGGGGATAACTCGGCAAATTATTATGTAAGAGAAAATAACATTAACGCCACTGATTGGCCTCAGGTAATCAGCGCACGTATTCGCCTGTCTGCGTTCTCTGCACAAAATAATATTACACAAAACACGGCAAACGCAGACAGAAAATTACGCCATACGTTTACTGAAACCATCAAAATACGTAATCGTTAAAACGGGGACTTTCGATGAATCTACAACATTTACAATCAATCCAGTCCATAAAACATCAACAAGGGGCCGTGCTCGCCATCAGCCTTATCCTGTTGCTGATAGTAACCATTATTGGCACCACTTCGATGCAAACGACCACATTACAGGAACGCATGGCCGGTAATGCTAATGATCGCAACCAGGCATTCCAGATGACCGAGTCAGCCTTGCGTGATGCCGAAAAGGTCATTCAAACAACGAGTACGATAGGGCCGTTTTTAAACGCAAGCACAACAACCGGGTTATATTTACCTGCTGCTATTGGTAGTGAATGGTGGAATAACGCTGTGATTTGGTCTGGTGGGTCTGTAACCGGTACCGAGCCAAGATCCAACTACATCATTGAAAAGCTACCCGCTGACACGGGTCGCATCGGCAGCCTCGAAGCAGGCACACCTGAAGTATCCACTGGATATTTTCGAGTAACGGCTCGCAGTACCGGTCAATCTGGCGATACCCAGGTTATGCTTCAAACAATTTACAAGCAGCAGTAACGTAAACAACGCAGGGATTCCATCATGAACATTTCACGAAAGAATTTACCATTAGGAATTTTAACCGGGCTGTTTTTAAGTCTTGCTGTCGGTAACGCCTATGCAACCAATTTGAATATTGCGGATTCTCCGGTGTTTTTATCTAACTCGGCCCAACCCAATATCATGATCATGCTGGATAATTCAGGTAGTATGAAAAGAAGGATGTACACATCCAGCTTCAGCGCATCGACTACCTATTCCGGATTATTTGACCCCACAAAAACGTATAAATATGATCCTAATGTACCCGTTAATAACACTGCTTATGGTTCTATTAGTACCAGCATTGATACAAGCAAAACAGGTGCATTTTATGACACCTCCTGTACTCCCGGACCTGCAGCCAACTGTTGGAATGGCAATTTCCTTAACTTTTTAACCACCAGGCGGATCGACGCCAGCCGTGAAGCACTGGTGGGCGGAAAACTTGAAAGCCGAACTCCCTTTGATTACCGTACCGGCATACTGACTAACTCTGCCTATACCACATCCTATAAAATCATTGCCAATAACGAACCCAGTGATAGCGGCTGGAATAATAACGGTATCAATACCTCATTCAATAACGCCTATAGTAACAGTGCCACATACTCACCGATACCTGATAATAATCAACCAGCAGTTACAGCACCTGCTAATTCGGGCAACACAGCAGCCGCATACGACCCTTATGCCAAACTTACCTATACCGATTCTAGCAGCACTGTGCAGGATCTAAACCTTGCTGTCATTGTAACCGCAGAACCCACCGGACTTATACAGGATGTAAAAGATATTGTGCGCTTGGGCATATCCTTCTATCGATACGACACCGCAGCATCCGATATGTACATTGACAATTATATAGATGGCGGAACCATGCGTTTTAACATTCCGAAAAATCCATTTATAAGCAATCACCCAATTCCAAATACAGCTTTTCGTTCACTAGAGGGTTATATTGGCACCAATGCTGACGACATCATTGACACTATTGAACACTACCCGCTAGTTTGGGGTACAACACCTTTAGCAGAAAACCTGCTGGAAGTTATTCGATATTTCCAACAAGGCTCACCACAATATCCTGTCGCCGGAATTGATGATGCATTCGTAACAGGTAACAATACGGTACGAGACCCGTACTTTGTACCTGGGTACGGTAAATTGACTTGCACCAAATCCAGCATACTGGTCGTCACCGATGGCTCGCCTTATAACGACGCTAACGTTCCTACACCCTTTAGGTCCTATGACAGCGACACTGACTCATCATCCTTTTCCAATGGTAGATCTGATTACCTCGATGACGTAGCCAGGTGGGCACATTGTTCAACACCCACGGGCACATGCGATGTCACAGCAGGGACAGGTTTACGTGACCTGCGTGCTACAACAGGAGATATAGCTGGCGATCAATATCTTAATATACATACTGTCGCGTTTGCTAATGGTACTATTCCCCAGATACTCCAAGATACTGCCACCAATGGTGGCGGCTTTTCCACATCGGCCACAGATGGCACCACCTTAAGAAATGCACTCACCAATGCCATTAAAACAACCATCGCCTCTAACACGTCAGCATCAGCAGTCGCGACCAACTCAACCCGTTTAAATGCAGGATCAAAAGTATACCAGGCAACATTTACCCCAAGCGACTGGTCCGGAACGTTGGCTGCATATAGTATTGGCACCAATGGTACGGTTAGTGGTACTGCATCCTGGACGACTGACACCACGTTGCCTGCCAACGGCAGCAGGAATATCTATTCCTATAATACATCGGGCATCGATTTTACCTGGGCGAACCTGAGTGCAACACAGAAAGCTTCGTTGTGGTACGGCACAGAAACCACGGATGCTAATGCACAAAAACGCGTTACCTATATTCGTGGTAACGATGCAGATGAAAAAAAGAATAGCGGACCCTTTCGCGATCGCACCAAGACACTTGGCGATATTGTTAATTCCAGCCCATGGTTTGCCGGTAATGTTAGCTTTGGCTACGAGACGCTACCTGAAGGGTTAAGCACTGCGACAAGTCCATACAGTACGTTCCTTACTGGTAACAGTAGCCGCAATGAGGTTCTTTACGTGGGTGCCAATGATGGCATGATGCATGCCTTTAATGCCAGCACGGGTGCAGAATTATTTGCTTACATCCCATCGTCAGTTATCCCTAACCTTAATGAACTGACAGATCCAAATTACGGCACAAGCCCTGCACATCGCTATTTTGTTGATGGTTCAGTCAAGGCCGGTGATGTTTATTTTACTGGCGACGCTGACTGGCACACTGCGCTGATTGGCTCGACTGGCGCTGGAGGACGTAACATCTTCGCTCTGGACGTGACAGCTCCAGGTACTTTTGGAACAAGTAAAGTTTTATGGGATATCACCAATAATACTGCCGGTTACGGTGATCTTGGTTTCACCATGACAGAACCGTCTATAGTGCGCATGGCAAATGGTGCATGGGCTGCCATCGTTGCCAATGGTTATAACAGTACCGATGACAGAGCCGTTATTTATATCATTAACATCGAAGACGGCTCGCTCATCAGAAAATTTGACACGGGCACCGGAACATCTGAAACCCCATCCACACCAAATGGTATGTCCACACCTATCGCTGTCGATGTTAACGGTGACCATATTGTCGACACCATCTATGCTGGCGATTTACGCGGCAATATGTGGAAAATTGATGTAGATGATGGGACCGCCAGCAACTGGAAATTTGCCTACCAGGATAGCAGCAGTAATCCGGCACCACTCTTCAAGTCTGTGGATTACCTGTCAACCGCTCAACCAATCACAGCAAAACCCGTGGTTGGCGCACATCCACTGGGGGGCGTGATGGTCTATTTTGGCACAGGAAAATATTTTGAAAATTCTGACAATGTGGTTATCGCAAGCACACAAAGACAATCTTTCTATGCGATACGCGATGACAGCAACACCACAGCTTCTTCATCTGCCACATCCATTACAGGCTCTGCTTATGTCAACAGTCGAAGCAGCGACTTAACCCAACAAACCATTACGTCGCAGTTCAACTTCACGACATTAGGCTCTACCAATATTGCCAACGACCTCAGGTTTGTCTCAAGCAATACCGTGAATTACAGCACCAAAAAAGGCTGGTATATTGATCTGATTGATCCAGGAAAAGCTGCCCCGAATACTGTTGGCTCTGATGGTGAGCGTGTTATCAGCGCACCCCTGATTCGTGGTAACCGAATTGTATTCGTTACACTTGAACCTGAAACCGACCCCTGTAGTTTTGGTGGATCCAGCTGGTTCATGGAACTCGATGCTATTAGTGGTGCTACTCTGGGTGTACAACCGTTTGATCTGAATGACGATGGCGTGATAGATGCAGACGACCTTGTTTACCTTGTTGACACCGATACTGATGGTGATATAGATCAAGACGATAATGGAGCAAAAACAGGTGGCAGACGACTCCCGGGTATTTCCGGTACACCCAGTGTTGTTCTGGATGGTGACAAGGAACACAAACTCTTTGGCACCTCCAATGCCAACGTTAAGAAAATCACTGAATCAAGAGACATCAAGGCTGGCCGACAATCATGGCGCCAGTTAAAATAAACTTTGTTTGCTACCCGCAACACTGCGGGCAGCAAACAAAATAGCCTTAAAACCACTCACCTAAAAAATCAAACAGGAATGTTGAATGAAAAATAACAGGGGGTTCACCCTCATTGAATTAATGATTGCAGTTGTTATTGTTGCCATACTGGCTGCAGTCGCATTTCCTACATACCAGGATAGTGTACGCAAATCTCGTCGTGCAGAAGCCAAAACATCGTTATTAAAAGTCGCGCAAATACTCGAACGATGTTTTACTGAATTTAACCGGTATGATTTCTTCGATGCAGTGAATCCAAATGATGATTGTCCAACCCTTACTGCGGGACCTACCATTAATATCAACACCAATATTGCCCCTTTAGATGGTCAAGGCTACTATAACATTACCACTAATCCCGGCGCTGAAACACTCACCGCAACCAGCTACACATTAACAGCAACGCCTAGAGCCACTGGTGGACAAAACCAAGACACACAATGTGCTACATACACTCTCGACAACACCGGGGTAAAGACTGCGGTAGATAACGGCGGTGGTAACACCAGAGCCATTTGCTGGCAGTAACATGAATAGATTAATTCAAGCTTCAGGATTGTTTTAGCTCTTTTGGCAAACTGAAAGTGATTGTTTCTTTTTTGCCATTATTTTCACTAGCCTGTTTTACACCCAGCGTTTTTAAATGATTTTTAACGCCTTCTACCAACACCTCAGGGGCTGAAGCTCCGGCGGTTAAACCAATGGTATTTTTATTCTCAAACCAGTGAGCCTGGATATCTTCGACACCATCAATCAGGTACGCAGGCACATCCAGCTTATCGGCAATTTCACGCAGACGATTTGAGTTGGAGCTGGTTACCGAACCGACAACCAATACCACATCACACTTCTGCGCAAGATCCTTAACAGCATCCTGGCGGTTTTGAGTGGCATAACAGATATCATCTTTTTTCGGACCAGCGATATCAGGAAAACGTGCTTTCAGTGCCTTGATAATCATTTGCGTATCATCCATTGACAGCGTTGTCTGGGTAACAAAACAAAGATTGTCAGGATGATTTACCGACAGCTTTGTCACATCTGCCACGTTTTCCACCAGATAAATACCACCACCCGGCTGGTCATTTCGATATTGACCCATGGTGCCCTCCACCTCAGGGTGGCCTTCATGGCCAATCAGGATAACTTCACTGCCTTTTTTAGCATGACGTGCTACTTCAAGGTGTACCTTGGTCACCAGCGGGCAAGTCGCATCGAACACCTTGAGTTTACGTAATTCAGCTTCTTCTCGTACGGATTTGGAAACACCATGCGCACTGAATATGACTGTTGCATCATCGGGCACCTCATTAAGCTCCTCAACGAATACAGCCCCTTTAGCCTTAAGGTCATTAACAACAAAGGTATTATGCACAACTTCATGGCGTACATAGATAGGCGCACCAAAGATCTCAAGGGCGCGTTCTACGATTTCGATAGCGCGGTCTACGCCAGCGCAGAATCCGCGGGGGTTGGCGAGTAATAGTTCCATGGTAATCATTATACAGGAAAAAATACTGTGAATTTAGGGGTTCTTTGTAGTGAATTGTTGGGTTCGAGGGGGCTGTGCTGTAAGTTTGATAAATTGAATCACCATTTTTAGATTTTCTTAGTTTGAAGGGCCGGGGCTCGTCCCGGCAACCGAGTCACTTTTCTTTGCTTGCCCAAAGAAAAGTACCCAAAAGAAAAGGCCCCCGACGGCTTGCCCCTCATTTTCAATGAGGGGTTCCCTGTGCTTCTCGCAAAAACCGGCGGTCGCTGCAAACTCGTGGTTAATCTAGCCGAGCTAGATTAACCACTCAAACACGCAACTCCCTTAATCCGGTTTTCACTGCGATGCTCGGCTGCGCCAACGGGACTGGTCACTCCGGGTAGCTTTTATTGGAACAATTGTTTTTTCAATTCGTAAAGTACTTATACAAAATAAAACACGTATTCCCAGGCCCCCTATAGCAAGCCGAGCACAGACTATGGGTGAGGATTAGGCCCGATAGGGGCATGCCACGGATGGCATGCGTTTCCGCAGCCACAGGAAGTGGCTTCGGAAACCCCCTCACTCATAGTCTGCGCGCAGGGAACCGGCAACGCCGGCGCAGATATCGGGGTGCCCTTTCTTTGGGTTACTTTTCTTTGGGCAAGCAAAGAAAAGTAACTCGCCCGCCGGTGCGAATACCGGCCCTTCGAA